>Ga0185307_1000331_pt1 | contig 30515 bp, 23 predicted proteins | sample LHCtaG_FD_128010 | JGI IMG/M metagenome (GOLD analysis project Ga0185307, IMG submission 128010) | Hot spring microbial communities from Little Hot Creek, USA to study Microbial Dark Matter (Phase II) - LHC4sed_matched (SPADES... | ecosystem: Environmental > Aquatic > Thermal springs > Hot... | reverse complement strand
CGGTAAAGGATATCCTAATTTTCTACCAAGTCTTAGCACATATAATGCAGAAACACTAGAGTCAACCCATGTATCAAATGTTCTAATTTCACCTTCAAAGTCTCTTCCACCACAATTTTTACAACTTTCTAATGGACAAGGTTGTTTCCAGGGTTGATAATAGTTTCCAGGTAAAGGTAAATTGGGGGTGCCACATTTCTTGCAGTACCAAATAGGTAGTTCAGTTCCATAAAAACGTCTTCTAGAAATAGGCCAGTCAGATGTAATAGAATTTATCCAATTAATTAAAATATTGATAGATTCTGGAGGAAAGAACTTTATCTGTTCCTTTGAAATTCTAAGAATATCCTCTAAAAATTCAATTTGCTTGAGATAATATTCTTTAACATTTATATATTCTACGGGTGTCGAACAACGCCAACATACTGGGACATTCTGAGTTATAACTTCTTTTTTAAGCAATAATGATTCTTCTTCTAACAGAGAAACTATTTTTTTCCTAGCTTCTTCAACCTTCAGACCAAAAAGTGGACCTGAATTTTCATTCATTACTGCATTCCCATTTAACAATACTTTAGGTTTTAATCTCAGTTCTTTAAATAACCTAATATCTGACTGATCACCATAGGAACAAATCATTACTAAACCGCTTCCAAATTCAGGTTTTGCATATGGATGGGGAATTATTGGAACTTTATGATTATATATTGGGACAGTAGCATAAGAACCTTTAAGACTAGAATATCTATTATCATCAGGATTAAATATTATAGCTTGGCATGCACCTAATAATTCAGGCCGGGTAGTTGCAACAACAATATAATTTATGGTATTAGATGATTCTGATTCTAATTGAAACTTAATATAGAAAAGTGTAGATTCCCGCTCTTCTTTTTCTAATTCAGCGTCAGCAATTGTCGTCTTACAACTTGGACACCAATTAACTGGTCTTTCCTCTTCATAAACTAAACCTTTTTTCCAAACGTCAATAAATGTTTCTTGCGTAAAGGCTCTATAGTCGGGGGAATCAGTTCTATAACCATTTTCGAAGTCACAACTTAACCCTAACCTGTAGAGTGTTTCAACAATTCTGCTTTCTGTTTCATCAAGTATTTTTTTACATTGTTCTAAAAATATTTCTCTAGGAATGTCGGTTGCTTTCTTATTCAACTTTTTTTCAGCCATTAATTCGACAGGAAGACCATTTCTGTCTACACCCCAAGGAAAAAACACGTTCTTTTTGTTCATCCTGAAATACCTCGCAATAATATCAATTTGCACGTAATGGGCCGAACCGCCAACATGCATTGAACCGGTAGCATATGGGGGAGGAATATCTATTACGAACCATTCATATGATGGATTAAAACAGCGATAAACATTTGTTTTTTTCCAATAATCCAGAATAAATAGTTCATCCTCGGGTTCAAACGTTTTTTTATCGAAGAGTGTTGCAAACATAGGCACTCAAATGTTATAAAACCCGTAAATCCTTTCATATAAAAATATTTAGGTACAACAGTTATTTATAAATAGAAATATTACTAACCGTAATTGAGCCCTGGTAGCTCAGTTGGTAGAGCGCCGCCTTGGTAAGGCGGAGGTCCGCGGGTTCAACCCCCGCCCAGGGCTTACCCTACTAAAAAAATTGATTATCAGATTTTCCAATCAAGTTTATATTTCCTATAAATGAATGGAGTTATTATTCCAACAATAAGTACAAAGAAAGCAAAAGGTTGGTAAAGATAATAATACACAGTAAATTCAAAAAAGTTAAAATTAAGATTTAACTTTTTAGAGAAAGAGAAAAAGAGAAAGAGAAAGAAAAGAAAACTTATTATAAAATTCAGTATACTTGATAAAATAAAAAGTGAAATAGAAAAAAGGAATGGAAAAGCAATAAGAAATGGAAACTTTGTAGCCAAAAAAATTATCACAAAATTTAAAATTTTATATCCCAAAAAGTTTGATAAAAAATATGATAAAAGAATAGGAATAAATGTTGGAAAAAGTATTATAAAACTTAATATTGCAATATGAGGGTACTTTCTTACATATTTTATAAGGTCACGCCAATGATCCTTAAGCCACAGTCCAACACCTATACTCCACCTTTTCCTTTGATTAAACCAAGCACGCCAATTTGAAGGACATTTTGTCTGAATCTTTATTTTATCGTAAAATTTAAAATGTTTGTTCTTTAATGCAACCTTAATAGCTAAATCAAGATCTTCTGAAATAACTCTTGAGAAACCCCCAACTTCCTCAAAGACTTTTCTTTTAATTGCAAAAGCGGAACCATTAATACCTAAGCATCTTCCCGTAAATTTCGAGTATAGATAATTAACAAAATTTGAACTTATGAATTCATAATTAACCATTCTAGAAATAAAAGAATCCTTTACAACTTCCTTCTTTATATCAAGAATATCCGTTCCAAGCATTTCTTTTTCAATCTCACTTAAAAAATGGCCTTCATTTGCAATCCTAATATCTGAATCTAAGAAAACGAGAATCTCGCCTCTTGAACGTTTAACAGCATCATTTAAGGCGTTCACTTTACCCACACGTTGCGAATTTAAAATAAAAAAAAGCTGTGAATTTATATCCTTGTATTTTTCAACAACACTTAATAAGGTCTGACTTGGATTATCTATTATTACAAAAATCTCCTTATTTTTATAATCATCCCTTAATAATGAACCTAGTAATGAATCTAAAAAATCTGAATTTTCATAAACAGGAATAAACACGCTAATTGTTTTTCCATATCGTTCCAGTGAATTATTTGATCTTTTATCTTGCTCATACAAGAAAGGGGTAGCCTCCTTTATTGATGAATTTTTGTGACTCATTGTATATGACCCTTTAATGTACCCCCTATTTATTTAAACTGCTTTAATTTATAAAATATGAAACCAAACATAAATATTACAAAATAGTTTTAAACCCTATTACTAATACGTTTTAATAGGATTGTCAGAAGAGGATATTGAAAAAATTGTATATGAATTTACTAAAGAAGGTTTACAAATAGAGCCAAAGGCCTTTAAAAAATTAGTTGAAATTTTAACAGGACAAAGGAATATTAATAAAAACGAAATAATAAAGAAAATAATAAAAAAGAAAACAACTGGATTAAAAGAATCAACTTTTATTACCTTAAATGATATTGAATCTATTTTACCAAAAAGAGAGGAACTGGAAGGTAAAATAGAATATGAAAATATAGAAACAGACATAAAGGTGTTAAAAGACCCTGGAAATGAAGTTAAAATTCTTGAGGGAATAGATGGATTTAAAAATTATTTTTTAAATCGTTACATTAAATTATTGAAAGTTGCTAACTCAAGACCCTCGCAAAAAAGCCTCACAAAAATAGAGAAAGTTACAGAAAATGGAAAAGATATAAGAATAGCAGGATTAGTAAAAGAGAAAAAGATATTAAAAGATAAGGTAATTTTAGAAATTGAAGATCCAACTGGAGTATTAAAAGTAGTTGCCAAGCAAAATACTCAAAATCATAATCCTCTAGAAGTTTTACCAGACCAATTAGTAATAGCCGAGATATCGTCTATAAAGGAAGGCATAGCCTATGCTGCAAGAATAGAATTTCCTGAAATACCGGATAGAGTGTTACAAACGAGGGCGCTTGAAGTCTATACACTTTTGCTCTCAGATTTACATATAGGAAGTAAAAGTTTCCAAAGGGAAACTTTTGAACATTTACTACATTGGCTTCAAGGACACCATGGAGATAAAGAAATTATCAAAAGACTAAAGTACATAATAATAGCAGGAGACCTTGTTGATGGTGTAGGAATTTACCCAAACCAAGAAAAAGAATTAGAAATAACTGACATAAGAAAACAGTATATTTTAGCAGCACAGTATATTGAACAAATACCTAAGCACATGCAAGTTATTATCATTCCCGGAAACCATGATGCAACTAGACAAGCTCTACCACAACCCTCTATTCCAAAAAAATATTGTGAAGAATTGTACAGAATGGATAATGTACAATTATATGGAGACCCACTCGAGATAAAAATGCATGGGGTAAATTTCTTAGTATACCACGGCCGTAGCTTAGACGACGTTTTCGCATTTTCACCATCTTCAGAAACAAGTAGACCAGAGAACGCCATGAAACTATTATTAAGAGCAAGACATTTAGCGCCCGTCTTCGGAGCAAGAACAATTATAGCACCAGCAGAAGAGGACACTTTAGTCATCGATACACCACCAGATATATTCCATGCAGGCCATGTACATGTTTTTGGTTATACAAAATATAGAAATACCTTAATAATAAATTCGGGAACATTCCAGAGCCAAACCATGCACCAAAAATCAATCGGAATAAATCCAACCCCAGGCATAGCAGCAATAGTCAACTTAAGCACTCTAGAAATTATTGAAAAAAACTTTAATGAAATAACTATACAACATAATCTTCCAAATATTTAACCAAATCAAACAGGACAGGATCATTAGAAAAAACAGTTTTTACTGTAGTCAGAGGGATTAAAAGTTTAGGCCTTTTACTACGACCTTGACGGCCTAAACTAACAGTTTCCGCTGAAACAATTCCTAACATAGACAATTCATTTAATAACCCGCTAACTCGCCTAGTAGTTAACTCAGGAACATTCAATCTTTTACATAACTGGACATAATTATTATAAACTGCTCCAGTTGAAACATTATCCTTTAAACTGGCCACACTTAAAACAACAAGCTTACTGTGTAGTGGCAAAGATTTAAGCGCATCTACAAGTCTATCTTGATCAATTTTTAATAATGCCTCGCGAACCTGTTCTTCATCAACAACATTAAGATTCTTTCGCTCTGCTATTTCACCAGCTACCCGTACAAGGTCAACAGCCCGCCTAGCGTCTCCATGTTCAGCAGCAGCGAGCGCAGCCGCTAAATTCAATGCTGCCTCAGTAAATACATTAGGTTGAAAACCTAGTCTTATCCTATCTGCCAAAATCACTTTTAATTCTTCGGCCGTATAAGGTGGAAAGACAAGTTCCTCTTCACTTAAGCTACTTAAAACTCTTGGATCCAAATATTCTTTAAATGTTAAATCATTAGATATACCTATAAGCGAAATAAAGACACCTGATAATTTTTCGTTCGCACGAGTAAGTTCATATAATAGGTCATCACCATGGCTTTTAACTAGAAAATCAATTTCATCCAAAATTATAAGGCCAGAAAAATGTCCACCATTAAGAGTTTTAAAAATCCTGTCAAAAATTTCGCTTATAGCAAGACCTGTATGAGGAACAGAAATATTAAAATCACGGGCAATTTCATAAAGAACCCTATACTCAGTACCGGCCATTCGAGTGTTAACATAAGCAAAGCGAACATTAATTGATTTAGAAGAAGCTATTTTACTTAATTTTGAAAAAACATATTTTGCGACTGCTGTTTTACCAGTACCAGTCTTACCATAAAGAAACATATTAGAGGGCCTTGCACCATGTAAGACTGGAGAAATTGTTTCTGCTACAATTTTAATTTGTTCATCTCTAAAATATAATTTATCAGGAATATAGTCAGATCTTAAAACATTCCTATTTTTAAAGATACTAGTTCTATTAAGGGCTCTATGAAATATTTCATCAATGGAAAAGTCGTTTGTTTCCATATACCAATATTTCTACTGGAACACTATATATTATTTTATTGTGACACCCCATTTTTTCTAATGGAAAAAAGGTAGTATAATAGATTTTAACTTTCTTTTTAAAAAAGAAAAATACCGATATTTGTTTCCATTTTTTCTATATCATAAAATATATTAATTTTTTTAAACCTATAAGTTATTTTTATTTTACATAGTAAAATGAAATTTCTTTAACATTCTTCTAGTGGAAAAAATGGGGTGGTGGTTTATTGCTTTTCCTTTTTGCTTTAAAAATTATTAGGCGGTCACCCCTTTATTTCCACTGGACTTGTTTTCAAAACATTAACAGTTAATCAATTGGAATAAGACCCCTTTATTTCCACTGGACCATTTTTACGCATAATTTTTTAGTCTTTTTTCCTGTGCACTGTTAACTGTCTGTTAACTTTGACAATCGTTGTAAACTTTCTTTTACCAACTAGTTAACTTGTTAACAGTTTATCTATTTATCACTCTTATCAAATTATCAGTTTAACAAATGTCCTCTGGAGGAAAAAGAAGAATAAAGATTGAATTTGAAGATTATAATGGAAGAAAAATAAAAATTGAAATAAATGGTTTTTCGTCAGGCGAAGAACTCAAGAGACTTTATGATTTTCTTTCCAATTCCAATAATTCGGACATCAACTCTGCTGGTTATGAAATAGAACGAAAAGATACTAAGTTCCAAAAATTTTATGAAATACTACTCAAACATTTTTCCATAGGCGTATTTACGTCTTCTGATGCTCTTCTTGTTGCTCAAGAAGAGTTAGGTACTGATTTAAGCCAGGCCCTTGTTTCCACATACCTAATGCGGCTAGTTGACAGAGGCTTATTGGCTAGAAAATGGAGTTCTTCCGGATGGATATATTCAATTATAAAATCATCTCCTATGATCCAACAATAACTTTTTTACCTTCTTCACTTAATGTATAAACGAAAAATTTTCCTTGGCTCTCTCTTTTTAATAAATTCTTTGAGTATAAATTTTTTAGTAATCGTGCTGTATGTTCCCTAGATTTATTTATGGCTGATTGAACATCTTTTGAACTTTTAGGTCCCGTCGAAATAAATTTAAGAATACTTAGTTCAATGTCACTTATATTTGAATCCATTCTTTCTATCTTTCTTGTACTAACTTCTACATTTTCTTGTATTGCGCTTGCTTTTACTTCCTCCTTTTTTATGGGCTGTCTTTCTATTCTATTTTCTATCAAATCAACTTTTATCATTATTTCTGAGATTTTTTTATTCTGTTCATCTATTCTGTGCTTGAATTCGGTTAAAATTGCTTTTATAAGTGAATATTCCTCCTTTGATACACTTACTTTTTTCCTGCTATAATAGAAAATTATATGATAGCATACTAAAATCACAAACATTAGTGATGCAACAATCACAAAGTCTATGACATCTATCATGCAACATTATATCACAATGCTATGTTTAAATACTTTTATACATTTATTAATTGATCAAAAATACTTTCTAAAGTTCTTATAATATTGTCTACCTGTTCTTCGGTTAAGGTTCTCCCTCTAACATTATTTATGATGTGTATTACTTTTTCTAATGCAATGAAACTATCTTTCGAGATAATATCTAAGTAGTAAGCTAGAATTAAAGTATAGAATGATTTTTTAATATTATTGATTCCCCTATCCTTTGTAATTGAATATGCTGCTTTTGAAATCTTTCCTTTGTCGGTTTGAGTTAAAATATCTCTTATTCTTCCTGCTAATTTTTTTCGTACTATAATGTAATCTAATTGCCTCATTGTTATATTTCCATTGTTAATTAATCTCTCCAATAATTTATCCTCTTTGAGTATTCCTTCTAGCATCTGTTATACGTTAACATATAACAATTTAAGGTTTTTTCTGCCACATTTTCCCCCGATAAGTATTTCTTAAAGTAATGTTTTTATAAAATTATTTTATTAAATTTTTATTTATTTTTATTGATTTTTACAGTTATTTTTATTTCATTATTTAAAAAATATTAATAAATATCACCCATTTATTTCAGGGTACGAAATAATTATATAAATATGCCTTAAGGTCATGTTTTGTTGATGTAAATGGGGCGTAGAAAAAGAAGAGTGGTAAAGGTATTCAGAAGAAGGTTGCCAAAGATATTAGCCTGTCCTAGATGTGGTAATATATCCCTAATAGTTGAAAGAGTATCAGACGATTTAGTTAATATAAAATGTGGAACGTGCCACCTTCTCTACTCTTATCCTTCCTCAAAAGAAAAAGAGTACATTGATACGTATAATGAATTCATTGACAAAATTAATAGTGGGGAAATAAAAATTTGATAGAAAAGATGGGTTGATCACTGTTGCAAAGTACTGTTGTATCACATATGCAACAATACTTTTCCTTGCTTAAAGAACGTGTATCTTTAAATTCAAAATACGAAAAATACTATTCTTATATCACGGATTATATTTCTAGAACCGTCGAAATTGCAAGTATGGCTAGAAGTAAAGGTTTAGATCCTTCTCCTTACATTGAAACAAAAATTGTTTTTGATCTAGCTTCCAGAGTTGAAGAATTAATAGGTCTTAAAGGCATTTCAAAAAGATTGAGAACCCTATTAAAAAATAATAAAAAAGAAGCAGCGGCCCTCACTTTAGCAATCGATGTTGCATCAGGTTTATTTGGTTCATTGTCACGTGAAGAAGCATTAGATAAAGGAATTAGGGCCGGATTGGCCGTTGTCACAGATGGTGTCACAGTTGCACCGTTGCAAGGTATATCAAAAGTTGCAATTAAGAGAAATAAAGACGGCTCACAATATGCTAGCATCTATTTTGCCGGGCCTATACGTTCCGCTGGTGGTACAGATGCTGCTTTTACTTTAGTTATAGCTAACGAAGTTAGGAAAGTTCTTGGTCTTGATCGCTACCATGTGAATGACTATGACGATGAAATTGGCCGATTTATTGAAGAGTTAAGAATTTATGAGCGTGAAGTTGGTAATTTTCAATTTAAAGTAACTGATGACGATATAAAAACGGCATTAATGTATATTCCTGTTGAAATTAATGGGGTTGAAACAAATCCTGTCGAAGTTATAATTCATAGGAATATGAAAAGAATTGAGACAAACCGTGTTAGGGGTGGTGCCTTACGTGTTCTTAATGATGGTTTAATAGGTCGTGCACGTAAGCTGGAAAAGTTAGTAAAAGAACTTTCTATAACAGATTGGAATTGGCTTACACATTTGAAGGGTGGGCTACAAGAGGCAACAACTCTTTCTCATTTTGGAGATGTAATAGCTGGGCGGCCTATACTTTCTTATCCTGGGTCAGAAGGTGGATTTAGATTAAGATATGGTAGATGTTTTAATACAGGATTGGCGACTGTTGGAATAAATCCTTTAACTTCTGTAGTATTAGATTATGCTCTAGTGACAGGAACACAAATAAAAATAGATAAACCCGGTAAAAGTGCCACAGTTGCATTTGTAGATTCAATTGAAGGTCCAGTCGTTAAATTAAAAGATGGGTCTGTAGTAAAAGTTGAAGATTTAAAAACTGCAGAAAAGGTAAAAAATGAAATTGAGACAATTCTTTTCCTTGGCGATATTCTTATATCCTTTGGAGATTATGTGGAAAATAATGCAGTTCTTGATAAGACTGCATATGTTGAAGAACTATGGTTGCACGATTTTATTGATGCATGCAATAAATCATTTGGTAACATCACTGTTGCATCACAATCATTAGATGTTCCTTTAGAAAATATTCTTAAATGGATAAATAACCCAAATAAATATTATCCTGATTTTGATCTTTCATACAAGCTTTCCAAAACTTTGAATATCCCTCTTCATCCACATTACTTATATTTTTGGGACTTATTACAAATTAATGAAGTTATTCTTCTTAGAAATGCATTAATGAATGGAATAAAAAAAGACGGTAGATTAGTTATACCATACGATAATAACGTTAAGCAAATTTTAGAAAAATTATGTGTTCCACATACTATTGATAATAACTTTATACTTTTTGAACCTAATGTTTCCAAGGTACTTGTAAATTGTCTAGGATTATATAGAGAAGCGGTCTTCCTTTCGAAATATGAAAGTGTATTAGACTTAATATCCTTTCTGAGCGGTATACCTGTAAAAAACAAGTCTTCTGTCTTCATAGGTGTACGTGTTGGAAGACCCGAAAAGGCTGAGGAAAGAAGAATGAAACCACCAGTTCACCTCCTTTTCCCTGTAGGCTCCTTTGGTGGTCCTTCACGTGATTTGATAAAAGCCTGTGAAAAAGTTATATGTGTTCCTCTCATAAATAGATATTGCCCTAAATGTTCGACTAATTCCTTTTCTTCATTATGTAAAAATTGCAATTCCCCAACAGTTATTGTATATACTTGTCCCTCTTGTGGTAATATGTCTGATGTTGATAAGATATGTCCTAGATGCAAAATACAGATGCAACCCTATTCACAGAAAGTCATCGATTTAAAGAAAGAGTTATCATTAGCATTAAGTAAAGTAGATTATAAGCCTGTATCACCTTTAAAAGGCGTTAAAGGATTAATGAATGAATTGAAGCAACCTGAGCCCATCGAAAAGGGTCTTCTAAGGCAAAAGTATAACCTGCAAATTTATCGTGATGGGACTATAAGATTTGATGCTACTAATATGCCTCTTACGGCCTTTTTGCCCAATCTTTTAATTACAGATTTTGATAAATTAGTTGAATTGGGTTATGAATTAGATGCACTTTCATCTGGGAAACCTGTCCCAATATTTGTTCAGGATGTGATTTTGCCCAAAAATGCAGCTAAACATTTAGTGAATGTCTCAAAATTCATAGACGAATTATTAGAAAAATTTTATAACATTCCCTCATTCTATAATGTAAAAGATGAAAAGGACCTAATAGGCCATTTAATAGTAGGTATTGCCCCTCATACATCAGTAGCGGTAATCGGAAGAATTATAGGCTTTTCAAATTCTCAAGTATGCTTGGCTCATCCTTTCTGGCACTCAGCAAAAAGGAGGGATTGTGATGGTGATGCGGATTCCATAACTTTACTTCTAGACATACTATTAAATTTCTCATTACATTATGTGCCTTCACAGATTGGTGGCTTAATGGATACTCCTCTCCTCTTGCAACCATATATTATACCTTCTGAAGTAGAGGATCAATCCCTTTCTATAGACAGTTGCGAACGTTATCCAAAAGACTTTTACGAAAAAACCTATAAATCCGTATCAGCTCGTGATGTTTCATCTATACCTTTGATAAAAAATTTACTTTCTAAAAAAGAAGAATTTTTGGATCTAAAACATAACTATGATACTACAATTTTGTTTTTAAATAGAGAAAGGAATTCACTTGCAACTGCACCATCTTTTTTAGAAAAAATTGAGAAACAGTTTCAGTATGAATTGATGATAAAAGCAGTTAGCTTTAATGAAGCTATAGTTGCAATTTTGACCACACACCTTTTGCCAGATATACTAGGTAACTTGAAAGCTTTTGGCTCCCAGAAGGTTAGATGCAAGAAATGTGGTGAAAAATATCGTCGTATACCTCTAAAAGGCTTCTGTATAAAATGTGGAGGTGAGCTCCAACTTTCTGTTACTAAAAAAAGTGTGGGTAAATTTTTAGAATTAGCTGAACGTCTTGCTTCAAATGAAGGAGTTCCTTCTTATGTTAAGATGCGTGTAGAGTTGGCTAAAGAGGATTTTGAAAGTCTATTTGGTAGAGAGCAAAAGCAAACTACTTTATCTGATTTTATTTAATCCTTATATATTCATGTGCTCCTCTTGTGCTTTCAAAACAGAAATGAACTTTTTGATATTCTTTCCTGAATTCTATTACCCTTCTTTTAACTTCTTCTATATCCTTGTTTTCTACTATTATATCTGCTATGAATCCGGCTATTTCTCTCATTTCATTTTCTTTCATCCCTAATCTGGTTACCTCTGAAACTCCAAATCTTAGACCACCCGGGTTTTCAAAGTGTCTTCCCTCCTTAATATCCCAAGGAAGTAAGTTTCTATTACATATTATGTTTGCTTTCTCTAATTTCTTTTCTAAATCGCCTCCAAGGCCATACCGAGTAACATCGACAAGTACAATATGTGATTTTGTAAAGCCATTTTTTTCTCCTAGGACTTTTAAACCTTTTTCAGCTAAAGCTTCTGCAAAAGATTTCGAATTTTTAACAACTTGCAGTGCATATTCTTTCCCAAACTCCATCATTTCAATTAGTGCTATTGCTTTTGCTGCAACGGAATGGAGATGATGATTGCTTACATTTCCAGGAAAAACTGCTTTCTTGATTTTTTCAGAAAATTTTTCATAAGAAAGGATCATCCCTCCTTGAGGCCCAAATAGTGTCTTATGTGTACTGCATGTTATAGCATCGGCTCCCTCCCTTAATGGATCTTGAAATTGATTGCCTGCTATTAATCCTATAACGTGTGCTGCATCATAGCATACAAATGTCCCTTTTTCCTTCAAAAATGTTGCAAGTTCATTCAAGGGTTGTGGGAATAAAAGTACAGATCCTCCGAACATAGCTAACTTGATCTTTATTCCATTTTTCTCTAATTCTTCTATCTTCTTTTTTGTTAAATCCACATCAATATTCATTTCATTATAGTCAAAGGGAAAATACTCTACTTTTAATCCATGAACCGCTCCTGCTGTCCCTCCTAATTCCATTTTACCTGTGCTTATATGCCCTCCACATGGAATTGAAAGGCACATCATATATTCGCCTGGCAAAGTAAACGCAGTGTATATTGCTAAATTTGCGCAAACACCTGAAATAGGTCTTACGTCAACAAACTCGCAATTAAACAATTTTTTGGCAACCTCTATAGCTAAAAGTTCAATTTGATCAATATACTTACATCCTGCATAAACCCTTTCCCCAGGCCACCCCTCTGCATATCTATTTCCAAGGTCGCTCGCAAGTGCCTCTCTTACCGCTGGACTTGGAACGTTTTCACTTGCTATTAATGGTATACTTTCTGAAAACCAATTATGATGCTCATAAAGCAATCTAAATACTTCATCATATAATTTCCTGTTCATGTTCATACAACTCTGCAATGGAAATATTGTAATTAAAACTTTATGCTCGATAAAATTTTTAAATCAGAAAAATGAATCTCCAAAGTATGAGTTCTAAGAAAAAAAAGTCATCTGCACCTATGCCTGCCTCAAGTGCAGGTCTACTTAGGTTTTTTGAAGATGAAACACATGGAATAAAAATCAAGCCCACATATGTAATCGCATTAGCTCTATCATTAGTTATTTTCTCAATAATGCTCTTAATATTAATCCCTCCATAATATTTAAGATTGTGATTATCTTCGGTGTAATTAATGGTAAGTAATGCTACTTCACAAATTGCAAATCATTACAAAAAACTTTTTAGATTCCCCCCGCTAAGAGTTGGTGCCTTCTTTTTAGTTTTCTATTGCACAATTTTATCGTTACCATTCTACTTTTATAGAAACTTGAATGCATTCTGTTTTCTTTTTCTTATTTTTTTTATCACAATTTTATTTATTACCGGCCTTGATGCCTTTCTAACCTCTTTTTCATTGATTTCTTCATTTCGGCGTTTACTTTTTGCAAACTTCTTTCATTTTCTACCTCTATTATTATTTTCAATTTTATCTTCTATAATGATATTTGTAATTTCTATCCCATTTGATTTATATCTGAAAATGTTCACTTTTTGGATGTTTTTCACAATTAATTTACGTTATTTTATATTATACGTCATCTTCCATCAAAAAGTTCTTTATTCTATTATTCACTCATTAATTTTGTTCCTTCCATTTTCTGTCATATTAATGTATTTTAGAAATAATATTCATGTCGATTTTATAATTTTCGTTTTGGCAGTTAATCTATCTTTTTCTATAATTGTAACTGTGTATATAAAATTTATTGATAAAGTTGGTCTTGATTTACTTAATTTTAGTTCATTAAAAATTTTAGTTTCATATCTCTACGCTTGGGTCTGCTCGGAACCAAAATATCTCGAAAATATACTGGAATATCACAGTATTAGCTCAGAAATTGAAACATATCAAATTGAATTTATAAGTGAAAATAAAAAACTATATTTGGTTGTGCCCGGTATTCATCCCGGTCCTTTTGCCCCAATAGGTAGCTATAACCTGCCATACGAGATAATAAATTTTTACAAGCTACAGAACGTAAATTCAATAGTTTTTCATAGTCCTTCTTCACATGACGTTAACCTTCCCTCTAAAACGGAAATGGAAAATTATCTTTCCGCATTAAAAAATAGAATATATATTTCCCAAGGTTCTCTTTGCAGTAAACCTGTTAGAGTATGTAAAAATAAAGTCACTACTACCGGTTTAAAGTTTGAGGACACAATACTAGTGTTTATAACGTTTGCCCCTTATGGTATCGAGGACCTTTACTCAGAAATTTATGCTTACGCAAAAGAACTTGAGACTGATGGAATAAAAAAGATTATATTAATTGATTCTCATAATGCATTAGGCCCTCTACCCTCTAAAGAAGATGTAGACGATATAAAAAATTGTTTAAGTGAACTTATTAAAAAAATAAAAGAAGAACCGGTATACACTTTTAAGTACAATTTTATACAAAAAAGTTTCCCAGAATTTAAAGAAATTGGTCCCGCTGGTGTTTCTTGTATTCTTCTTTTAATTGATAATTGTCCCTTTGTAATATATTCGATCGACTCTAATAATGCTATACCTCAGTTTAGATCGTTCTTGATAAAGGAGTTGCAGAAAAAAGGTTTGATATTAATTGATATATGTACAACAGATTCTCACTTTTCTTCCGGTAAGGTTTTGTCAGAAAAGGGATACTATGCATTAGGTGAACTATCAGATTATAATCAAATTATATCCCAACTTGTTAACATGGCAATAAAATTATTAGATTCTCCTCTCCAAGGATTTTTTAAAGCTTTTTATTGTAAATCTAATCAAAAAATTTTAGGCCACAGTCAAATTGATGCTTATTCAAGATTCTTAAATATTGCTTTAAATCGTACAAAAAGGGGTGCATTAATACTGTTTGCGCTTTCTATATTATTATTTGCATCCATTATGGTGCTTTATCCAAGTTAAAATATATCTCCCAATTACTACAGTGGATATAGTGTTAGCAAATGCGTGACCTATCTAGCATAATAGATGAAATATTGCAAAAATGTCCAGGGCTCACTAAAGAAAATATCATTTCCCTAATTCAAGAAAAAAAGAAAAAGATTGGTAGTGGTTATTTAACAGATACTGGTGCCGCCTATCTCGTTGCAGCCGACTTAGGCGTCAAATTAGATTTTAATTTACCAACTACAATAGAAATTAAAGACTTATATGTAGGCGCCAATTCAGTGAATCTTAATTGTAGAATCTGTTCAGTATCAAAATTAAAAAAATATATTAAGAAAGACTCTAAAGAAGGTTCATTTATTCTTTTAACCGTTTTTGATAAAACTGGATTAGTTAAATGTTATGCCTGGGACTCAAAAGCAGAAGAAATTATGGCAATGGATCTAAAACCTAATGAAATAATTCAAATCAAAAAAGCATATGTGAAATTAGATTTTGACAACACTCCCTCCTTACATATTGGGCAAAAAGGTTCAGTTGAAAGAATAAACATACCCGAAATTACTTCAACATTACCCACATTAGAAGATTTTTCTTACTCAATAGACGATTTTGAACCAAAAAGTACTTTGTTCTGTATAAAAGGTATCATAGACTCCACACCAACAATATCCACTTACACGAGAAAAGATGGAACAAACATTATTATACACTCTTTTCTACTTCGTGGCTTTAAATCGTCAACCCAAAGAAAAAGGGTTGTCTTATGGTTGACTGAGGATATAAGCAAAGAGATTCCGCCTAGTGGCCAAATGGTCATAATAGGCCCACTAAAATCTAAGTCACTTGCAACAGGTGAAATTGAATTCCATGGAGATGAAAAAACACTCATTTTTCCATTACAACAAAGATCAAGTGCAGTGGATTTAAGGTCTAGATACTATCTTAGCCTAAAAATCCTTTCAGTAGGTCCTTTAATGAAAACAAAAAAGGGTTCCCCGCTAGTAAACGCATTAGTATACGCAGATGATGGTCAATACTATATTTTAATCGGTCTAGAAGATGTAACTTCTTTTCTATTGTCCATGAAGCCTGGAGAAACAATAGTAGGCTCCTTTACACTTGGCAATAAAAATAAACTAATTTGTTCTAAAGCATCTAATATTGGAAAAAAGTTAGATGCACCCTCATTTGATATGTCAAATCTTTATGAAAAAATTTCAAAAATAAAGTCTACTGCCCAGGAAAAAAATAAAATACATTTTCTCAAGGCTGTAGCTATCTCCCAAACAATATCAAGGGAAATTCAACTTAAAAATGGTGAAAGAATAAAGCTTTCAGAAATTTTAATAGGCGATGAAACTGATGAAATAAGTCTGGTTGCCTGGAGAGATCATGCACAATTAATTGAAAATATTCTTCCTGGTGAAAGATTGATTATAAATGGTGTTATATTAAAAACCATGCCTTCACTTTGTCTAGAAGTGAAACCTTATACATCAATTTACAAAGTTCAAGAATAAAAATGCTTTAATCCCAAAATGGCCGTGTTCTAATAAAATTCCTTTCTGCTCTATAGATTTCATTTACCAATTCTGTAATATCCGCCTTTTTATCTAATATTCTACCGGCAATTTTAGGCCCGATCCCATAGCCAGAGAGCACAAAAATCGCTTTTTTGCCAAAGTTCTGTATAAGAGAAGAAATACCCCAAAGCTTCCTATACTCCTTTTCTTCCTCTTTTGAAAGTTTTTTTCCTAATATACGTTTTCTAATTATTTCAATTGCCCTTCTATCTTGAACCGATGCAATAGTAACAAGTCTTGAACCACATAAATTACAATGTATAAAATCATCCACTTCTTTTGTTTGGATAACCTTCTCCAATTTTCCACAAGAAAAGCACAATAATAAATGTCTCTTATTCTCTAATCTATCTTTAACTATATTTAGCATTGCCTCATCAATATTATATACACTGGCCACCTCTTTTACAGCATACCTAAAACCAATCTTCGCTAAAGGTGAAAAGTCCTCCAACTCTTTATAAAAGACCCGTAAATCACCATCCCTTATTCTTTTTAAAATTTTATAAGTTTTTTCCAAATCAAATTTATCTGTAAAGATTTCATTTAAAACCTCTTTATAAAAAGCTGTATCGGAATACCTTTTTAACAAAAACGAACTACTTTTACTATCGTAAGGAATATCACGTGGAATAATTCCAAACCGTTTAGCAATGTTCCAGCCCCGTATACGAAGAATGTTTGTATCCCTTAAAGCTACTGCCAATATTTCTTTTAAATTAATTTCTTTTGATAAAATTTCCAAAATATTCTCAAATGTGAGAAGATATCCTCCGTTAAGAATTATTCTGTAAGGGTCAAAATTATATTCAATGTTGTATCCCAACTTTGAAGATAAAAGTGTACTCAATAATACACCCAATGTATTATTAACTTTCGTTCCAAAGCATGCATGTATCACAAATATATTTCCTCCCTTTCTTTTTTCAATGAATATACATTCATTGTCCGGGATAAGTCCTAATAAATTTCTAGTACTATCCAGCATTAACTTAACAGACGTGAATTTGTCAATATTCTTTCTTAAATTCATATTTCTTCTTAATTTACCAACCTCTTGAGCTGTAAAATAATCAACAGGAATTATTTCACCTAACCAAAATGGTATCTCACTTTCTGACAAATCCTTCGGTTCTACTTTGACAATCTGTTTTTGTTCATCTATTGAAATTACCCTCCATCCAGTACCTTTCAAGATAAATGGTTTTCCCTCCTCTAATGCCTCATTAATAAACAAATAATCAATACTTCCTATTCTATTATTGTTGAGTGCATTTATTACGGTATATTGAAGATTATCCGGTATTGTTGAAATGTTACTGAAATAGTATTCATAACTTTTCCTTCCCAAATGAACTTGTTCATTTATTACACGAATCACACTCATTTCTGATAAAATCTCTAAAACTGAAAAAACCTCTTCAATTGTTAAATCTTTATAGAAAATTGTTCTTTTTGCCAGCTTTATTATATCCTCCAAACTAATTTTCTTATATACTATTGCTAATCCTACAATGTGATGTGCTAAGACATCTAATGCTCCATAATGGATACTTGGTTCTTCAATTATCTCCTTCCTAACAAGTTCACATATTGCCTCTGCCTCTATAAAATCATCCATAAAATTACTTAAGATAATCCCTTTTGCTATACCGCCAACCTTATGCTCACTCCGTCCTACACGCTGCAACAATTTTGTAACTTGACGTGGCGATTCAATTTGAAAAACTAAAGAAATTGTGCCAACATCAATTCCCAATTCTAATGAAGATGTAGAAATGACAACCTTAACCCTTCCTTCTCTCAAATTTTTTTCAGCTTGCTCACGAACTTCTCTTGAAAGTGAACCATGATGTACTTCCAATAATATATCTGGCCTCTTGGTCTTAATGATAGAGGCTAAATATTCTGCCATTTGTCTTGTATTCGTAAAAATTATAATAGACCCTTGAATTGATTTGTCTTCAACTCTTTCTATAATGTTCTCTATTACATCCTTCATTTCTCCATCAATAAAAATATTTTCAAAAATGTACCTCCTAGTATTCTTATCAATAATGACAGCACCGTTCCGTCCCAGACCAAAAAGAAATGTTTTTACTTTATCTGGTGCGCCAACAGAGGCTGACAAACCTATACGTACAAATCCCGTTCTAATTTTTTCTAAACGTTCTAAAGATAAAGCAAGGTGCACCCCCCTCTTACTGTTAATTAACTCGTGTACTTCGTCTACTATAACCCATTCTACATTTTTAAACCATTCAATATAGGTGGGTAATGTTAAAAGCGCTCCCAATGTTTCTGGTGTTGTAATTAATATATCTGGTGGATTTTGTTGTATCTTTTTTCGTAAACCTATAGGTGTATCTCCATGTCTAACTTCCGTTTTTAAATTAAAGTATTCACCATATTCCTTTATTCTACGTAATAAGTCTCTATTTAGTGCACGTAAAGGTGTAATATAAAGCACACTCGGTTTTCCTTTAATTTTATTTTCTGAAATATGAAAAAGAATGGGTAATATCGCCGCCTCTGTTTTTCCAGTACCTGTTGGTGCGATAATTAAAGTATTTATTTTGTTTATAATAACTGGTATAGCCTTTTTCTGAATACTTGTTAAAGTCTTAAGTCCAAGCCTAGATGAATGATATAACAATTTTTCGTACGTGTTTTCCATAGCACTTCTTTTAATTAATATTTCCTCTTAAAGTTCGAGTATTCATAGAAAAGGAGAATTAGTAGTCCTAAAGTAAATAGTAAATAAATTATCACAGTCCAAAAATTAAAGAAGGATGTAATGTCCACGCCAAAAATCTTTCTTTCCCATTATATAATTTTTGCTTTAGCTTTAAAAAGTAGAGCTCCGGGCGGGCTTTGAACCCGCGACCTATAGCTTACAAGGCTATCGCTCTGCCAGCTGAGCTACCGGAGCTCGCTAAATCTTAATAAAATATGTTTAAAACTTTTACTTTAAGCTACTTAAAATTGATTTAATAAAAAGATTAAATTCTTCGTCATTAAAGTAATATGTTGTATATTTTCCTTTCTTTTTAGCAAGTGAAAGTGCCTTTAAATGATAACACATCCTCTTTCTTTTTTTGATAAGACATAAATAGTAAAAATCCTTGCATGTGCAAAAAAGGGGGCTTTCGTTAACCAAATAGTCACATTCATCTCCTACAACTGTCCATACCTCGATATTGCTAGGCAGAAAAATATGTCTTTTGACAGCATTCCTATCCACAATTAACTTGATCCTCAATCTTTCTTCCATTTTCATTCAATTTCTTTATTCACTTAGAATATACTTAAATATAAAGTGTATGCGAATTACTTAATTGTTGGAGACAAAGATAATCCTTTTTCATAAAGATGCTGCAATAAAAATAGAAATTGGAAAAGAACATTTTTTGTGTATTAGCGATTTGCACATCGGCTATTCTCCCTCTAATATCGTGAAAATCGACAGCAGACGAATTTCGATCCTTTTTTCAAAGAAAATAAAAGATTTACGCGAAAAAACAAAATCTAAAAATTTGATAATCTTAGGCGATTTAAAGCATACAATTGGTCGCATTACCTTAAATGAGCAAAAATCACTCTCACTATTTTTTAGCCAAATTAACCCATACTTTAAAAAAATATATCTTATTTTAGGAAATCATGACACCTATGTCCAAAATTTTTTGCCAAGTAACGTTCAAATAGTAAAGAAAGGCTTGCTTTTGAACAATTTCTATCTAATGCACGGCCATACCTTACCAGATCCTGATATTAAAAAATCAAATACTATTATCATGGGGCATATTCATCCCTTATATTCTAAAGAAAATTCACCCTTAAATGGCCAGAGGGTTTGGGTTATTATCAAATTATATCTAAAACAAATTTATTCAACTTTAATGAAACAATATAATCTTATAATCATGCCCTCATTTAATCATGAACTGTATTTGCCACCAAATTATGTTATTTCTTACAATTTTATCGGTAAAAATTCTCCTTTACTAAATCGATGCATGAAAGACATACTATCCACAAAAATAATATCTATGGAAGGTGTTCTCTTACATGGGACTTAAACTGCTATTCTTCTGATACTGCTTTTCTAAATTTAGGTTTCCTTGGCACTAACGCTATTTCCTTTTTAATTAGGGTTGCCCCCTTTTGGACAAAAATATACGCTTTAATTCCGAATTTTACTTTTGGCGTAATCGAACAGAATGAGTAAGGGTAGAATAAAAATGGGTCTTCAATTCTAGTAAAATCATGAGGTAATCTAATAGTAAGTTCATTATTTTCTATTTTGCCTTCTTCTAATACATATTCGTCAAATCTTTCCTCATTTTCTCTAACAATCCACTCTCTAATTAATATGCCCGCAGAAGCATTTTCTATCTGACTTAATATTTTACAAAATATTTCATTATCAGGTTCATAGTATAATCTTCTAAGCAACAACTCGTTTTCATACTTATTAGTTTCTAATTCTATGTTGTAGACAGGTAAAATTTTTAACCTTATCTCTGTTCTGGGATAAAGTATCCGACCCCCAAATTTTGGTCTGCCAATAACAAGTGAGCATCTAGTTTTAAAATGTTTAGTGGAAACAGTGGGTGGGAATTTCTCAGGATATTTGATTTCAAATTCACCTTCATATAACTCCTTCTCTATAATTGAAGAAAAAATCACTTCATATTCAGGAAATCCTTTTTCTCTTTTTCTCTTTAGTAAATCAGATATCGCAATCACATACAACTTGGTTTTTAAAATTCCACCACTATAATTTTTTATTTTTAAACTTTCTCCAGCGAATAAAGTGCTTTTTTCAATAAACACATTTTTAATCATCTTAATCCACTTCTACCAAATAATATTCCCTTAGAAGAGATGGTCTCTTAATAACCCTAATCCCTTCATAGTCATTATTATAAAGGTGAAGTCTAATATTTTTGGCTTTTAATCCCCATTTATCCTTGTTCTCAGAAATGAAATATATAATCCGTTGCGCCATATCCTTTAAAAATTTTGTTTTCGATTTATGCAACTTAAGTTCCCTTTCATAAAATTCCAATACTTTGGTTAAGGAAAACCATCTAAAGAAAATTATTGCCACAGTACTCCATCCTAGTATTACAAGTATATTTAAATCCAGATATCCAAATGAAAAAATGTATAAAATTGAAAACATGAATATGAAAATAAATACCCTAAGTAAAAGTTTTGTTATCAAAAAAATTTTTGCATACAAACGTGCAGTAGGATCTTTGGCCGGTAAGTTTATTATGTAATCAGCAACTTCAAATATTCTTCTTTGTTCAGTTTTATCAATTTTATGTTTAATTATATCTTTGACTTCTTCAACTTTAACCCTAACTTTTTTTAAATCGACATTTCTTCCCGTAGTATATCCATCAAAAGCTTCAGCTAAGAATAGTAAGCTATTTAGTGTGTTCCTATCTATTCTAATGTTTTTCATGTTTTGCTTCGCTTTGCTATCAAGGATTAATAAGTATTTGCAAGGTTGTATTCAATAATATGTTTAGCATAAATTTAAATAATTTGTTATCTTTTATCTAAAAATTAAAATTTTTATAAAATTAACAACGTAATGTTTAAATATAAAGAAAGTATAAGCTTTGCCTTATGTCTCAAGAAGCACCTACTCTCTTTGTCAGGAGGGCTTCTGGTTTAGTTAGAACAATAGGTCCATTCACTGCCTTCATGATCGTATTCAGCCATACAGTTGGTGGTGGTATACATAAGCTGGCTGTACAAGCAGCTTACACCAGTCCTGGTGCCTATATCCCATACTCCTTCCTAGTTACCGGTCTATTAGCTGGCTTACCAACTGCCATAATATACACAATGCTTGGATCAATGATGCCCCGAACCGGTGGTGACTACATATTTATAACTAGAGGTTTAAGTCCAATACTGGGTTTCGTAACCTCATGGGGGTTCTGGTTCACTGAAGTGCTAAGTTACGGTATTATTGCATGGTATTCCATAGACTTCTTTGCAGGTGCATTAACTATATCTGGTGTTGTGCTCGATAATCCTGGATTAACTGGGTTTGCACAGTGGCTTTCCACAATTGAAGGTCACTGGATTGTTGGCTCGTTATTTGTTTTCGGTTTTGCTTTACTTGCACTATTTGGCATGCGAGTATATAGTTGGGTAGTAAATATACTAGGTACTCTTGCTATCATAGGTGTTATCAGTAATCTTATCATCTTGGGCGGTTATGGACTTGCAACTGGTGCAGCTGTAACTGGATGGAACCGGGTGTTTGGCGAGGGTGCTTATCAGAAAATAGTACAGAAGTCTTTCGAACTTTCCTCACAATATGGAGGTGTATTCCCAGTTTCTGAATTTAGTTGGACCGACACAATGCGTGCAGGAATTGGAGCAATATGGGCTTACATTGGTATTACATCAGCTGTATACGTGGGTGGTGAAATAAAATCTCCATCAAAAACATTATTCATTTCACAAGTGCTTGGAACAATTGTTATTATGCTCTATTACATCGGATTGCCTGCATTAGTGTATAATGCATGGCGTGTCCCCTCCAATGTTTTAGAACAAACAGGTGCAAGCAAGGTTCTAGAACAAATGGGCATACCACAAGATAGAGTCTACTTTATTGCTCTCTATCAATTCCTAATTAACGATTGGGGCTCAAAAAATGTTGCAGCTCTCCTAGGTGTACCTGAAACTCACTTACTTCCGGCTGGTGTAGTAACCACATATACTGTAACACTTTTACCTTCTGAACTCGCCTGGCTTCAAGTGTTAAATGGCGTACTAGTTGGAATCGTATTACTAAAAGATATTCCTGCATTCTTCCTAGTAAGTAGTAGAATGATTTTTGCTTGGTCCTTTGACAGGTTCTTCCCTGAAATTTTCTCTAGGGTTAACAGTACATTCAATAGCCCGCATTGGGCAATAATACTGACGATGGTCGGCGGCTTGCTTGGTGTTGTACTTAACATAATGAGCGGAGAATGGTTGGCTTCAGTAGATACAACTATGCTTTACCAATTTGCTGTAATGATTGCAGGCTTATCCGCTGCAGTATTACCGTTTATAAGATCCGACATTTATGAAAAATCACCAGCAAAATATTCCATACTTGGCGTTCCCCTTCTAAGTCTTTTCGGAATAATTGCATTCGGCTCAAACTTCTACTTCCTAATTGTAGCAGGAACATGGTTAAATCCAGAAAGAGACCTCGTCATGCAAACATTCTGGATGGCTCTTGGTGTTGCAATATTCACTGGTTACCTAATTAAGAACGTTAAACGCGGTATTGACGTTAAAACAATATATACTGAAATTCCACCAGCATAGCCCCCCATATTTTATTTTTATATATGGTTCATATGAATGTAAGGTGGCGGCCTTGACAAAAATATTTTTTGCTGTCGATGTCCATGGAAGTACGCCTGTATGGCGTAAGTGGATAAATGTAGTAAATATGTATAAAGTAGATGTTCTCATTCTAGCTGGAGACTTAACGGGTAAAGCTGTGGTACCTATTTTTAGAAAAAATAATGAATATGAAGCAGTAATTCTTAATAAAAAGTACACGGCAAAAAGTGAAGATGAGTTAAAGAAGATTCAAGATATTATTGAAAATATGGCATATTACTATGCTATTATGACAAAGGAAGAAGCAAATGAAATATCAAAAGATCCTAAAAAAATGGACTTGCTATTTAAAAATGCTATGATCGATCGTCTAAAAAAATGGTTGGACTTACTACTGGAAAAGGTTGACACAAAAAATGTGATAACAATTGTTATGCCAGGTAATGATGACGAACAGTACATTGATGAAACTATAAAAAGTTATGAAGATCGAAGTATTCTTTATCCACTTGATAAAACAATAACATTGCCTCATAACTATGAGCTAGTGTCCCATGAATTTGTTAATCCCACACCTTGGCGTACGCCACGTGAAGCAGAAGAGGATAAATTGTATAAAATTGTTGAAGAAAAAATAAAAAGGTCTAATGTAAAAGATTATTCAAAGGCCATCTTTAATTTCCACTGCCCACCATTTAATACAAATCTTGATCTTGCTCCAAAGTTGGACAAGAATATGAAAATTGTTTATGTAGGTGGTAAACCTTCAATGATCCATGTAGGAAGTACTTCAATAAGAAAGTTAATTGAAAAATATCAGCCTGCTCTTGGACTACATGGTCACATTCACGAAAGTTATGCGAGTGATAAAATAGGAAATTCTATTGTACTTAATCCTGGTAGCGAGTACACTGAAGGTATCTTAAGAGGGTTTTTCATCGAATACGATTCTGAGGGGATAAAAAACTATTGGAAGATTGAGGGGTAAATTGTGGCTAGTGCGCATTTTATTGGGTTAAGCGAAGAAGAATTTATAAATGAGGCATTAAAGATTATTTCAAAAGCAAAAGAGAAGAATATTATTCTAAGAATATTAGGCTCATTAGCTGTTTACCTCTATGTTTCCAATGAACCAAACGCTCTCTCACTACATAGAAAAAGATTTGGAAATTCAGAACACATGTTCACAGATTTAGACCTTATCGGATATGGAAAGCAAAGAGGTTCAATTGAAAAGTTTTTTAACGAACTCCAATACCAACCAGACAGGATTGTCAACCGTATATTTGGTGACCGTAGACTAATATTCTATCATCCAAAAGGATACTTTACTGTAGATGTCTTCTTGAATAAATTAGAGTTTAGTCATGATGTATACTTTGGAGATAAACCAGGTAAAGGTCGGTTAGAACTCACATATCCAGCAATAACTCCTACTGACGTGGTTCTCGAGAAGCTTCAAATTCATAAAATAAACAGAAAAGACTTAATTGACCTTGCAGCCCTTTTTCTAGTAAAAGACATAAATTCTGACCCCCTGTCTATTGATGGTTCATACATAGCCAAAATTCTTGCCCAAGATTGGGGTTTCTGGTATGATGCAACAAATAACTTAAACGCATTAAAATATGTTGTAAAAGAACTTTATGAGTCGAAGGAACTTCAAGAAAACGCATATTCAAAAATTATCAACAGAATTGATACACTTCTAACAATAATAGATAAAGAGCCTAAATCGAAAGATTGGGTAAAAAGAAGCCAACTGGGTACAAAAAAACCCTGGTATAGAGAAGTCGAAGATTTATTTTAATTTCCATGTTATTCTAGACAATGAATAAGATTAATGGTGGGGTCGATGGGATTTGAACCCATGCTTTCACGGGCCCGAACCGTGCAGCCTAGACCAGACTAGCTGACGACCCCTCCCCTATTTCATCATCAAAAGATAACCATATATACCCCTTATTAAATCTAAGGTTGATGCCGAGAGCGTGCCGAGATACCTTCTGCTCGAAAGCTCAGCCTGGTTAGAGCGCTGGACTCATAATCCAGAGGCCGCGGGTTCGAAACCTCAGGCGAAAAGCCCGCTCTCGGCATCCTTATAAAAATTCTCTATCCTCAGACTACTTTTAGTATTGTCATGACCACTATTGATAAACTGGTGCGGGGGGTGGGATTTGAACCCACGAACCCCTACGGGACAGGGTTCTGAGCCCTGCGCCTTTGACCTGGCTTGGCAACCCCCGCACACTAACATAGTAGAAAAATTCAATTTTATAAAATTAAATCAAGTATTATTCATTTAACATTAGATATTGCTTTTACCTTCCTTGTGTTAAAAAAAAATTTAAATATAAGCGTCTTTCTATGTTCTGGCCTTGCGAGTGAATGATTTGGAAGTGAAAATTGAAAATAAAATTAATGAAATAAGAATGTTGATCGAAAAAATAAATGAACCAAGTCTTAGAGAGAAAACATTATATACAATTGAAAAATACTTATTTCAACCACCGTATATATTTTCTCCTGCAGCTAAGAAAGCCCACCATTCTTACCCTGGTGGTCTAATTGATCATTTGCTTTCCACCACTAATATTGCATTATCTATTGCAATTCAATTAGAAAAAATTTATGGCTGTAATATCGATTTTGATACTATAATATCAGCTAGTCTTTTACATGACATTATGAAACCAATAACCTACAACTTAGAGCAACCCGATAAAAATTCTTCTATAGGCCACTACCTTGATCACTTAACATTAAGTGTGATAAAATTATTTCAAGAAGGTTTCCCACTAAAAGTTATTCATGCCGTAGCAGCTCATCATGGCGAACCCGGTCCAACCCGTCCTGAAACAATTGAGGCAATAATAGTCCATCTAGCTGATTATATTGATTCAAAACTAAACGGAGACATTCTACGAAAAGCAAGAAATATCTGTCAAGAAGAACTAAAAGAATCTCCTGAATTTAATAGCATAGAACAAGTTTTAGATATTTTTGAAAAACAGAAAAAAATGCTTGAAAAAGCACACGATGAACTTACAGCATCTTTCTCTTAAAAGACTTAAATTTTTTAAACTACTTTTAACAATTACCATATAGCCGAGGTGCCGGGGTGCCTGAGTGGTCAAAAGGGCCGGCCTCGAGATCTTACAAGAAAGCCGGTAACGGTCTGTCCGTTACAAGGGTTCAAATCCCTTCCCCGGCGCCATTGTGTTGGTTATGGCGCCTGATTTTGATGAGAGGAAAAATGATGTTTCTAGGTTGATGGATGTCCACACCTATGGTCGTAGGGTGCATGGGCCATAGGTAAGCTTGATGGAGTTAATGGTGAGACTGCTAAAGCTTTTCTTGACCATTTGAGGGTGAAGGGTTTATCGAATGCTAGGCTATACTTTTACTCATCCAGGCTTTGTTAATTTAATACAAAAATAAATTATGTTTATCAATTTAGGTTCAAGTCAGTAAACCCCGTCCATAAATAACTTCCTTTATTTTTTAGTGCCTTCTTATGTTGCAAATTTTTGATTTTAATAAATTTTTCTAAGATTAGTACTTAATCTCTTATATTCTCCAGACAGCTTATTGCATCGTATATTTTTACTCTCGCAAATATAGGTAAATTTGGATCCTCACTTATTTCAGTTAATATTGCTACAGCATTTGCTGCTCTGACACCAAGTTTTCCTGTCCCCTTTTGTAAGTCTGTCATAATTTCCTTTATCGTTTTTCTAATGTTTCGGGGAACTGTTACCGTATCAGAAATGTTTTGTAATACAGCCAATGCTTTATTGACTCTTTCTTGGTTCTCCTTACTAATTGTTGACAATTTCTATACACCTCCATTTAAAAATTATGCCCCCATTATATCCCCTAGATTATTTAATTTAAACCTTCTATTATTTTGTTATTTAAGTTTATTGTAATCTAAAATTGCTATCTCCCTTATTCTTTTCGCAATAGTTTCACCGATACCTTTTACCTCCATTAATTCTCTTTCATCAGCATTAAAAACCCTTTGTAACGTACCAAACTTTTCTAGTAATCTCTCTGCTAAAATCGCACTTATTCCTGGTATTCCAGCTAATATATATTTTTGAATTTCTTTCATGCTTATAGGCTTGACCCCTTCACGAATCTTTACACTTTTCTTTTTTTCAAGCTGTTCCCTTTTTGCAATACTATAAAGCAAGAAGGCTGTTTCTGAAGGGTTTTCAGTTATTATTACAGGAATATTGTAATCTGAAATCAGACTTGCTAGTGCTCCGTAAAAAGAATTTAGAGTAATTCTTTCTACAACTCCCTCCTTCTCTATCATTATAATTGGTTTTGAATATAGCTGTTTAAGATTTAGTACTTGTGAAAAAAGTCTTCCATCTATTACTGATTCAACAAAATCCTTTATTGTCTTTCTTTCAATACAGACTTCTTCTGACAATAAAAAGTCTCCTACTTCCAATGTTTGTTCTTCTATTTCTACATCATATTTTGAAAGTTCCGACTTTATTTCCTGTTTTTCTCTATAGTCTACAATCACCTTTAATTTCTTTAATCCGTTGTCATTTAAATTAATAAAATGCTCTAAAGGTAATATTTTAACATCTTTTTTTATTTCTTCAATTACCTTTTCAGCCTTCCTCTTACCCGCCCAAAAGAGTGCCTCCTCTTTTGTTCCCTCCATAATTAAAGCAATAACCTCCCCTTTCTTTTTCCTTCCTGTTCTCCCCTTTCTTTGAACAAACCTTATTGCATCAGAAACATTGTCGTAAAAAATTACAGTGTTACATTCGGCTATATCCAATCCCTCTTCACCTATCCTTGTCGCAAATAGTACCTTGCATTCCCCGGTTTTCATTTTCTCAAGAACTTCTAACTGTTCTTTTTGAGATTGGCTCAAACTCCCTCTCTTTCCAATTAAATAAGTTCCTTGAATATTCCAACTTTTTGCTTTTTCAAAAAGCATTTTCGTAGCATATTTATGATTAGAAAAAACTATTACTTTGTCATTTTCCTTAATATTCATTAAAATTTTTTTTAATTGAAGTATTTTTGGATGTTCCTCGCCTATTATTTGCATACCCTTCGCTATCTCATAAGCTGTTCTAAACTCAGTGTCACTTTTAAGTTGCATAATACTCTTTCCTTTTCTTAAAAAAATTTTCTCACAGTAATCAACAAATGGTTCAATACCATATGTCTCAACAAGGTTAAGGCAGTGATGTAGTCTAATCAAAGAATTAATTATAATTTTGTTTTCTATATTAATTTCTTTCTTACGTAGTTCTAAAAGTTCCTTAACCGATCTTATTCTAGAAAGGTTCATACTTCTGTTTTCCAATTTTTTGCTAATATTTTCAATAGATTTAAGTAAACTCTGTCTTATTACATTTAATGCAGGTGTCTGCTTTATTTTTATTATTGTAATCTTTGAGCCAAAAATGTATTTTCTAACTTCTGGCTCTTCTTCTGTTATGGTCTCAACAGTGTTTAAGTTCAGTGAATCCAAAATATTTTGAACTTTTTCTTTTTCACCTGGAGGTGACGCAGTAAAACCAATTATTCTGATTTCTTTTTTCCTATTATTGACCTCTTTTCCTAAAATTGAATATGGATGATTGCCAATTGCATGATGTGCTTCATCGAAAATTATGGCATAGAAATCTTCTATACTAAGTAGATTTCTTTCTAAATCGCTTAAGACCACCTCAGCTGTAGCGATAACAACCTTCTTCTTCCACGCTTCTATCCGTTCTTCTAATTTTTTTTCTCCAGTAATCTCTGAAATTTCTTTATCTTCCAAATCCAGTATCTCTTTCAATGTAACGGTGTGCTGTCCAACTAAAACACGAGTTGGTGCGATTATTAAAAATCTTCTTGTATTATTTTCAATTAAAGATTTTGCAATAAATAATGCTGCAATAATAGTTTTTCCTAATCCCGTCGGTGCTACTATTAAACAATTCCTCTTAAGACATATGTCTGAAAATTTATCCTGATATTCCCTATATTCTACTTTATTCTTTTTAATAAATTGCATTTCAATAAATGGCATAACACACCTTTCCTTTATCCAAATATCAGTTTAATTAAAGTTTCTGAAAGCTAATTAATAAGTGCTAACAATAATGTAGGGTGGGCTTTCTTAAATGCAAATTCTAGGTGAAGAAGATCTAATAAAATATCCTTTCTTAGAAGAAACTAAAGAGTATATTGCAAAACTAGGTTTAACATTAAATGATTTCGTATCTAATGAGTTTGAAAAAGTAATTAGACGCTGTGAACTAAGATTAATGTCCTCAAGGTATCCACCAGAACTTTATACTTTAGATAAAGATACCGACCTTCTCTCTTTTATACTAGCTGTAATAATAATCAAAGCCAGTCAACGGGAAGACGTGTTTTCTAGATTTGCTTTTAATGAAGCAAATCGAGCAGAATATTTTTTAAAAACAGAAGAAAATAAAAATGTTTTAACTTATATTTTAAAAAGATTGTTAAACATAAATATACTTGAAGTGGACTATTCAATCGGAAGTTCACATTATGAATACGCGATTCATGTAAAAGATTACATCAAACTTTCTTCATCATTAAAAAGTGTGCATTGGAAGATTGTCAACAAAATTGTTGACAACGGTCTTGTATATTTGAAAAGAAGGGAAATTATCAGACTCGCTCGCGATAAAATATATCAAGAAATATATAAAAGAATTAAAGATGCTCCAACCCCTATTGTC
>Ga0185307_1000330_pt1 | contig 30558 bp, 28 predicted proteins | sample LHCtaG_FD_128010 | JGI IMG/M metagenome (GOLD analysis project Ga0185307, IMG submission 128010) | Hot spring microbial communities from Little Hot Creek, USA to study Microbial Dark Matter (Phase II) - LHC4sed_matched (SPADES... | ecosystem: Environmental > Aquatic > Thermal springs > Hot... | reverse complement strand
CTCTAACTCCGCATCCAGCAAGTGGATCGCAGACCCTTAAATCACCCCTCTGCTTAGAGAGAGCTCTAACGGCTAAAACGGCTATATCCCTGTTTAGAGAAGCCTCGGGATTGTAGAAAACATGTGGCTTAGGCTTCCTCTCAGCTAACGGTTTTAATGCTTGAGGCGTTAGAAGTAGGCGTACAAGTCCTTCTCTAGTTTCAACAAGAGAGTTCAAGAATCATACCTCTAATAAAATACATTTAAGCGAATATTCCTCGTTGCTCTTAACAGTTAGGCTTATATTACTTCTGTCTCAGACGCCAGTTTTTCGGCTTCAGCTTTAGTCAAACCTTTAACTCCTAGAATTGTCAACCTTTCAGGCCTTATCTTATGGGCTTTCGTAAGAGCCTCCACGACATATTCTGAGTCTATATCCAGTTGTTTAGCGTTAACGGGTGCACCGATTTTCACTAGGAGGCTTCTAATCTCCATCCAGTTAAGTTTATGTAGATATGCCATCATTATAGTCCCCAAACCACACTGCATACCATGCTCGGCGCGTTCAAAACCGTATTTAAGTGACAACAAGTCTAAACTGTGGCTAAAAAGGTGTTCTGCGCCGCTAGCGGGTCTGCTACTTCCAGCTATGCTCATGGAAACTCCGCTACCTATTAAAGCTTTAACTACCGTTCTAACGGCTTTCTCCCCACCAGCTCGGATAACATCTACCCCTGTTTTAATTATATTGGCTGCCATGAGCGCCATGGCCGCGGCATACTCACTATATTCTTCACCTTTGATCTTCTGAGCTAGAAGCCAGTCGTTTACCGCTATTATTTTAGATATTAGGTCGCCGCATCCAGCAGCTAGACTTCTTCTAGAGGCATTAGATATGACTGATGTATCAGCTATTATGGCTAAGGGCGCCCTCGCCTCCGTGTACTCTGAGCCCATGTTTTCAGCCACATCCATTCTAAGTAGGAAGCTCACAACGGGAGACGCTATACCGTCGTGTGAGGCCGATGTTGGAACACTTATGAAGGGTTTGTTAAGCCACGCCGAGGCCAGTTTAGCGACGTCTATGACCCTCCCTCCTCCAACTCCTAAGACTACGCTTGAGCCGTCTGTCTTAAGTCTTTTAGCGAGGTTTTTAACATCCATGTGTGTGACCGGGTTGGACTCCACCGTGAATGCTGAAACCTTGAAGCCGTTATCTGAAAGCATTAGGTGAACTTCTTCCGCCACCTTCTTCGTGAAGGTTGAGCCGGATACCAACTGTACCTTATTCCCGAGGGCGAGTTTTCGAATCACGTAAGGTATCTTCTTGAGGGCCTCAGCGCCCATTATTACACATCTCGGAAACTCCATGATCTCCGTTTTAAAAGACATTGCACTCTAAAGAATAATGTCTACTTAAAGGGTTTAAGTTTAACTGAAACCGGCTTTCAAAGCGGGAAGTAAATGTGTCTTAGAAGTTTCGGCTATATTAACCCTATGGGTAATCCATCTCCACGGATATCCGTATATCCGGCTTTCAATCTGTCTTTAACTTCAACTATGGCGGCTACACCCATCCTAGTGGGATAGCCCAGTTTTTTCAACTCATATCCCGCTGTAGAGTTGCCGCTATAGCCTTCTTCACACTCTATTAGGTTTGTATTTATGTCCCACTGGAACCTGGGATGCTCTATGGCTTCTTGAGGGTGAAGGTCATAGTCAGCTATGTTTGTTAGTATTTGACTGTGAAATAATGGTCTATAGTGTCCGCCTGAAATTCCAATAGCCATACGGCTTTCACCACGATCCATCAATACGGCAGAAAGCGTATGCAGAGGCTTCTTACGAGGCTCGAGTTTATTTATATGGTCTTTATCTAGGGAGAAGGAGGAGGCGCGGGAATTTAAAGTAATATTGAAGTTTGGCTCAGTAACGTAGGAGCCGAAATTATGGAAAATGCTCTGAATTGCTGCTACAATCCAACCATCGCTATCGGCTACGGCGAAAAACGTAGTATCACAATTATCGAAGCCTTTTACGGTAGTACTTAACATATTTTTCATGGTTTCGATGAATCTGTCAGACAACAGTTCGCCGACCGTTAAATCCATAAACCTCATATCGGTGACGTATCTATCTCTAATATTGTAAGCGATTCTTGCCACGTCGACTGTTATTTTGACTCGATCTATGGATTTGGAGTTGAACATCTTTAAATTGAAGTCTTCCAGAAGCTTGAGGATGTGCAATGTAGTTATCCCTTGAGTATTGGGAGGCATTTCATAAACCCTACTACCGCGGTATTCGATGGATATTGGGTCGTCAAATTCGCTTCTGTAGTCTTTGAAGTCTTCTAATTCCAACACTCCGCCGAGAGAATTAACATACTCTACAATGCTTTCAGCAATTTCACCCTCATAGAAACACCTTGGGTTGGAACTTATCAGTTCCAAAGCCTTAGCAAGACCTTTAAGTGAAAGTACATCACCTTCACGTGGAACTTTATAACTTGTAAGATATGTTTCCCTTGAACCCTTATCTTTTACAAGTTCATCTTTAAGTCTGCTAATGGCACTGCAGAGGCTTCTAGTAGCTGGAAAGCCGTGGGCGATTTTGACTGATGGGAAGACGAGTCTACTCCATTCTAATCTCCCAAACTTCCTCCATAAATTGTATAGGCCATCAACCATTCCGGGGATGGAAATGGAATAAACGCCATGAGCTGGCATGATGGGAAGGTCTAAGCTCAACATAAAGTCTAAGGTGAGCCTTCTAGGAGCATAACCACTGCCGTTAAGGAAGTATACATGGCCATCTGGATCCATCAATAGGGCGAAAAAGTCTCCGCCAAGCCCAGAGAGGTGAGGTAATACTACGCTTAAGGAGAAGCCCATAGCCACTGTAGCGTCGACAGCGTTTCCACCATCTCTTAAAACGCTGGCACCTACCATAGAGGGTAAGGGGTGTTCAGAGGCTACGACGCCATGTAAAGAGTAAAACGGAGATTTGAAGTACATGGAATAGAAGTTCTGGGAAGTTGTATTAAAACCTTTAATGGCTAATATTCATGGATCTGGGTTTTTCTGGTTTAGCCGTAGACTTTGTTATGGAAACAGGACTTGTAGCCTTCATGGCATGCGTGTCCAACTTGGTCGATTTTAAGCAGTACTGAGTCGCCGTCGCAGTCTACATATACTTCCTTCACAAACTGTACATGCCCAGATTCTTCACCTTTACGCCAGAGCCTTCCTCGAGATAGGCTCCAATAGTGGGCCAAACCTGTTGTCAATGTTTTTACGAAGGCTTCTTTATTCATAAATGCCACCATTAAAACTTCTCCCGTATTAGCGTCTTGGGCAACCGCTACTATGAAACCGCCGTTGTGTCTGTAGTTTAAAGTATCGGCGAGCCTTTCGGCTTCGTCAAAACTCATGGGCATATTATTTACTCTGAGCCTTTCCTCCACCATGGCCTGATAGCCTCCTCTTCATAAGTTCTTCAGGGATTCTACTCGACGGGATTTTAATGAATGCCGTCAAGACGAGGACGTGGAATATGAGGTCAGACGCCTCATATACTGTATCGCTTTCAACGCCTTTGTAGGCGGCTTCAACAAACTCTAAACATTCTTCAAGAATTTTGTCGACTATAGTCTCTAAGCCCTCTGACATGAGCCTGCTGGTGTAAGAGCCTTCGATAGGCTTGTCACGCCTCTCCTCTATGATCCTGTAAAGCTCGTCTAGAAAACACCAACTCATAGTGGTCACTTCCAAACAAATCGTATTTAAAGCTGTGAAGCTAACGTTTAAACTGTAGGCTGTTTAACGCGTCTCTAGCTTTTAAAGCATTGTAGTGCATTTTCAACCCCTCAATACTAGCCATGATTTCTGCAAACTTTCTAAGCGTTTTAAACCCGTCTAGATCAGCAACCTGAACGATCAGGTTTTTCATAAAGTGAAGTGGATTAAGACCTGATGAGAATCTGGCAGCTCCGCCAGTTGGTAAAACGTGACTCACGCCTGTTGCATAGTCTCCGAGGGAGACGGGTGTTAGAGAACCTATGAAAACTGAGCCTGCGTTTTTAACCATTTTTAAAACATCTTCTGGCTTTTTAAACAGTATTTCAAGATGTTCAGGAGCATAGCTATTTATAAATTCCATGGCCTCTTCTAAGCTGTCGGCTATAAATAATCCGCCTCTTTTAAAGCTTTCGAGGGTATTTGAATCCACCATAGCATCTAGGGTTTTTGAAACTTCTAAAGCGAGCCTCTCAGACATTGATACAAGTACTGCGGAGGAGTTTGGATGCTCAGCTTGAGATAGAAGGTCCGCCGCCACTAGCATTGGGTCTGCCGAGTCGTCTGCTAACACTAGTATTTCACTCGGACCGGCGGGTAGGTCAACGCCAACATCGCCGTAAACTATGCGCTTGGCCATTTCAACGTAGAGCCCCCCGGGTCCAACTATTTTATCTACTTTAGGTACTGTCTCCGTTCCATATGCCATGGCTGCGATGGCTTGTGCACCGCCTACTCTAAACGCTTCGTCAACGCCAGCGATCTTCATAGCCGCTAGGACTACTGGTTTAACGTTCCTAGGAGGAGTGCAGACTATGACTCTACTTACTCCGACCGTTTTTGCAAGTGTAGCAGTCATTAGGATCGTTGATGGATAAGGGTTAGCTCCGCCTGGTATGTAGACGCCGATGCGTTCTATGGGCTTCCACAATGCGTAGATTTGTAAGCCTCTCTCTGGCTCTAGAAGCCTATTTTCCGGTAAGAGCCCTAGAGCCACTTTTTCTACGAGGGAGTGTATAAACTCCATAGCCTCTATGACGGCGCTATCCAGTGTATCGTAGGCCGCATCCATCTCCTCACGTAGTATTCTTAAACTTTCAGCGTTCAATTCTACACCATCGTAGAGCCTAGTATAATCTATGAGCGCTGCATCTCCCTTAGATTTCACGTTTTCAACTATCTCTGTCACTGCTTTTCTTACATCTTCTAAATTGGATAGCCCCCTTCTCTGAAGCCTTTCGAAATCTCTTCGCGATAAGGTTTTCAATCTTACTGGTTTTAAACGGGTCACTTTAAAGCCCCCTTCGTGCTGGGAACGCTATTCCGACCACTTGTTGCAATTCTACATGCCTCTCTTAAAGCTACAGCTAAAGCTTTGAATAAAGCTTCGAAAACGTGGTGGGTGTCTTCACCGTATATACGTGGGATGTGTATTGTGAGCCTACCGGACTGGGCTAAACTACGTAGGAAGTGTTTTACGAGATTAAAGTCCAATCCCTCTGTGAAGCCGGTGAATCGTCCTTCCACGTGTAGATACGGCCTACCGGAAACGTCTAGGGAAACTTCTGCTAAAGCATCATCCATAGGTATTATGGCGAAGCCGAATCTAACTATGCCTCTTCTATCGCCTAAAGCCTTATCTAAAGCCTCGCCTACTGTTAAAGCTACGTCTTCTACTATATGGTGGATAGTAGGCGTTTTCAACGCGTCGGCGGACAGCTTCAAATCCATCAAGCTGTGCTTTGACAGCGTTTCAAGCATGTGGTCGAAAAATGGGTAGCCTGTCTTAACCTCTGAAACGCCTGACCCGTCTAAATTAAGTTCTACCCTGACGTATGTTTCCAACGTTCTCCTTTCGCAGACGGCCAGCCTAGCCATTTCGAGCAGCCTCCATCGCTTCTCTTAAACTAAAACGCTTCTCATAAAGGGCTCTACCCACTACAGCTCCATAGACGCCGGCCTTCTTTAAAAGAACTATGTCGTTTAGGGAGGATATACCGCCAGCGTAAAATACTGGTTTTTCCGTGGCGTTTAAAATCTTCTTCAACGTTTCCAAACAGACTCCTGAAGCTAAACCTTCACGTTGAACATCGGTGTACAGTATACCCCAGAACATGTTCGGGTCTAGTTTTCTAATAGCATCGTATACCGTAATCCCCGCGTTTTCAGTCCAACCTCTTTTAACAATTAAACCAGACTTAGCATCTAAAGCCACTATAATCTTGCCAGGACCTACAGCATCGACAATCTTCTTAAAGAGCTCTAGGTTTTCATACAGCACTGTACCAAGGACTATGCGGTATGCGCCAGCCTTCACGAAACATAGAGCATCTTCAACAGATCTTATTCCACCACCTACCTGAACTGGAACAGCCACTCGCTTAACGATTTCAAAGATCACGGGTTTATTTATAGTTGAACCATCTATTGCACCGTTTAGATCAACCACGTGTAGAAGGGGGGCGCCTTCTTCAACCCAGTGCTTAGCCATATTGATAGGGTCTAGGGGGATCTTCAGCCCGGTTCCAGGTTTACCCTGGACGAGTTTTACACATCTTCCATCTTTGAGGTCTATGGATGGCACTATGATCATGGTATAACCCTCTCTATGGGCATTACGAGGAGGTCCCGTGCACCAGCCTTCTTAGCGAGGTTTATCACCTTGTAGACTTCATCTTCATCTATGACTGTATAGACCTCCCACATTTTCTCCTCAGCCCTCACCTCTGCAACGGTGGGTCCAGCCATAGCCGGTAGAACTGCTAGAACCTTGTTTAAAAACCTATCTGGCACATTCATCATGAGAAGCTTCTTACCCTTAGCTTTAAGAACGCTTTCAAGGGCGAGTTTAACCTCTATGATCTTATCGTTTTTCACTTTTAAGCTATCTCTATTCGCTATTAAACGTGATGAAGATTCGAGTAAAACTTCTATGGGTTTTAACCCGTGAATCTTTAAAGTAGTACCTGTACTTGAAACATCTACGATCGCATCTGCCACGTTTAAGTGGGGCATGATTTCAGCTGCACCTGTAATCGGTATGATTTCAACTTTTAAACCGAGGCTGTTGAAAAACCTCGAAGCTATGTTGACGTACTTTGTCGCAACCTTAAGCCCCGGTTTTAAATCTCCAATTGTTTCAATCCCAGAGTTTTCCTTCACGGCTAGTACGAGGGAGGCTCTTCCAAACTTTAAATCAAGCAAATCTTCAACGTCTACGTTTGCCTCAACAACGTAATCGTGGCCTGTTATCCCTAGGTCTGCAGCACCCAATCCAACAAGTCTAGGTATATCGGCAGCTCTAGCGAATATCACATCCAGTTCAGAGTCGTTTGTCCTACCGTAGAGCTTCCCTTTATCTAGAACTCTTATGCCCGCTTCAGCCAATACGTCTAAGGCTGGCTTGTGCAGTCTACCTTTATTCGGTAGTGCTAATACGACTCCCATCTAACCACCTTCTGAATCTAAAACCTCCTTTAAAGCTTCAATAAGCATGGTGTTTTCATAATCTGTTCCAACAGTTATCCTTATAAAATCTCCTTGAAAACCGCTTAGAACACCTATAACTCTTATGGAAATACCGCGTTCGAGGAGTTTAGCTGAGATTTGACTTGAGGATAAGCCTGAACCTGATACGTCTAGAAGGATGAAGTTTGCCTCTGAAGGATATGGCTTAATACATTTAAACCGTTTCAGCGAGTTGTATAGTGCCTCTCTAGCCTTCTTAATGGCTTCTACAGTGGCATCTACTATGTGCTGGTTTTCAAGAAGCGTTAAAGCAGCTTCTTGAGCGATCAGAGAGACGTTGTATGGCGGCTTAACTTTTAAAAGATTTTCCACTACTTGTTCTGAGGCGAGGCAGTATCCTATTCTCAGCCCGGCCAATCCATAAGCTTTCGAGAAGGTTCTGAGTATTATCAAGTTTTCATAGTTTCTAAGAAATCTTAGAGCAGTTTTAGCCGAGAACTCGTAGTAGGCTTCATCTACAACCGTTAGAACACCTGTTTGAAGCAGTTCCTCAACCTGCTCCAGGGATGGGCCTAAACCGGTTGGATTGTTCGGGTTTGGCATGAAGAATAGTTGAACGTTTTTAGATGACAGCGTCTTAGTAATGGCGTCTAAGTTAAACGTGAAATCCGGGTTTAGAGGGATCTTCACTACAGAGCCTCCGGCTATCGTCGTAAACCTTTCATACATCGGGAAGGTTGGGTATAAAACCGCTACGTTAACACCTTCGTAAACGTAGGCCTTCACTATGAGGTCTATGAGTTCGTCTGAGCCAGCTCCTATGACAACGTTGCCACGCTCTAAACCGTTAAGTTTAGCTATCGCCTCCTTAAGCTTCACGGGTTCTGGTGGATAACGGTTTATGAGTTTTAAAACTCTATCTATAGCTTCTACGACTTCTTGAGGCGGTGGATACGGATTTTCATTAGCGTCTAGCTTAATGACGCCTTTCATAAGAGGTTTTTCCTCGTAGAGTGTTTCGGGGAGCTGTTTCAACGTTTTCAAGCGCATTCCTCCTGTGGGAAATTTGTGGGATAGAAAATCAATACATCCCACAATTTATAAATTTTACTACTTCATAGATATTGAGGGGGGGCTATGCGTATAGCTAGTATTCAGAAGATAGATGCTAAGGGAAGGGTTTCAATACCAGTGAAGGTTAGAGAGGCTTTAGGTTTGAAAGACGGTATGAGGGTTCTCCTAATCGCAGACATCAAGGAGAGGAGGATCGCCATAAATCTCTTTGCAGACCCCGAGGCTAAACTTGTAGAGTTTAGGATAAGCCTCAGCGATATACCAGGTGCTTTAGCTAGAGCTGCTTCAATACTTGCTAAGAACGGTATAGACCTTCTGTTTTCAGAGTCTAGAACCCTGAGACGTGGGGAGCATGCTGAGTGGATCGCTATAGCAGATTACTCGAAGTGTATAAAACCTCTTGAGAAGGTTGAGGAGGAGCTTATAAATGAGAATTGTATAAAAGCTGTAGAGTATAGGGTTTTAGAGTAGGTGATATATAATGGTTAAAGTCTTACAGTACGGCGTCGGGTCTATCGGTTCGAAGGCTGTTAAGGCTTTGGTTTCAAAACCTTGGATTGAAATCGTAGGAGCAGTAGATTCCGATGAGGCGAAAAAAGGTAGAGACTTAGGTATGGTTGCTGGTCTTGATAGGAGGCTTGACGTTGAAGTCTACGGGAGTTTAGCTGAAGCTTTGAAACACGTTAAAGCAGATATCGTCCTCCACACTACAAGCTCCTGGTTAGACTTAGTTGAGCCTCAGATATTGGAGATAGTTGAGAACGGACTGAGTGTAGTATCGACTTGTGAAGAGCTGGCATATCCATGGAGGAGGAGCCCCGAGGCCGCTAAACGTATAGATGAAGCAGCTAGAAAAAACGGCGTCGTAGTGCTTGGGACAGGTGTCAACCCGGGCTTCGTTTTAGACACTATGATTCTAACTTTAACATCCGTATGCATAAGCATCGACAGGATAGAGGCTTGGAGAGTAGTCGATGCATCTAAGAGGCGTCTTCCACTGCAGAAGAAGATAGGTTCAGGTATGAGTGTGGAAGAGTTTAGAAGCGCTGTTCAAAGGGGCCGTATGGGACACGTAGGTCTTAGGGAGTCTTTAGACATGGTTGCCGACTGTTTAGGTTGGAATTTCGATTATGTTAGGGAAAGCTTAGAGCCAGTTGTAGCCTCTAAACCTATTGAAACAGAGTTTTTCAAAATCAAACCCGGCCAGGTTATAGGTATTTCTCAGAGTATAGGGGGATTTGTTGGAGGTTTTGAAAAGATTAAACTCAACCTTCAAATGTATCTTAATGCTGAGAACCCTAGGGACGCCGTTAAAATAGAGGGTGTGCCAAGTTTAGAATTTGAAGTTAAAAACGGTATACCCGGCGATGAAGCTACTGTCGCGATTATAGTAAACATGATACCTAGAGTTTTAAGCGCAGAACCAGGTTTGAAGACCATGAAGGATTTGAAACTGCCGTTTGCATGGCTTAAAGCATTCTAGGCGATGCTGTGATATGCTATGACGCGAGGCCTCGATAAATTGAGGCTGAAAGGAAATAATGGAGCGTTTTCGTAAAAAGAGGTGCCAGATACTACGGATTTCCGTAACATTTTGCAAGACATCTGCAACATGGTATGTGGGAAGAAAAGAATTCAACATGAAGTCTAGTTGTTAAATTTTAGTAATTAAAGTGTAACATTCTTTAAAATTGTGGCACATTTTAAAGATAAGTAACACTTATATACCTACAAGTGCTACTTTACGTTGGTAATCTATATGACTATTGTTGAGGTTGGCCCTAAGTACCGCGTTACGATTACCCGTGACGTGCGTAGGAAAACTCCCTTAAGGGTTGGGCAGAAGGTTTACCTTCTGGCTAGGCCTCCATACATAGTGTTGATTCCAATTCCAGACAATATCGATGATGCATTAGCCGAAAACCTCGGTGACATAACTTACAGTAGAGAAGAGCGGAAGAGGGCTGAGGAGCAACTGTTGAAAGAGGTCTCTTAAGTGGAAATGGGCTACATGGTTGAAACAGAGTTCCTCTTCGGCTTCCAGCCTAAAGATAGACGTTATGGGATAGTTTCTAGAATATTGAAGGCTTATGTAGCAACTAAACCTTTCCCCATATATTACCCGGTTTCTGCACTTATTGAGATCCGCGAAGTCATGGCAAGTCATGGAAAAACCGCCAGTGAAAGGCTTAACGCACTAACATATATAAAGGCAAAGGCGGTAGCATCGGGTATTCAGGAAATAACTTTCTCCTCAGACGACTTAATTCTATGTGAAGAAATAATAGCGCAACACAAAGTCCTAACATTATTCGACGCGCTCCATGCATCAGTGGCATTAAACAACAAACTAACGATTATCTCAGATGACGAAGCTTACGACGAGGTCGAAGTAGAAAGAATCGCCTTCAAAGAATTTCTAGGTCTATTAGAGGAGCAATAGCTGCGAAATTTCAAAGCGTTTAATGCACGCCTTCTTGTTTTCTCCTAAACATTATTAGCAGCGTTTTCCCAAAAAATTCAAGTAACTCTGATACTGTCCTTTGGGGTGAAGGACTCCTTCCTCAAAGAATCTTTAAAGTTTTCAATTAAACGCCTGAAGTCTGAGATGTGGGGTGAAGTCTAACGTTTTACAGACGCTTTAACCTCCATATTGGGAGCTACGGGTATATGTCATGATCCGTCGAACCGCGCTGGCGATTTTCCTTCTAAAGGCATAGGTTAATAGCAACACAGCTACTACGGTTATGATCGAAGGCGTTATATAACGTGAAAGCCAGTATTTGAATTCCCGTGTTTCGTAGAACATCGGTCTTCTATTCTTCAACTCCCTATCCATGAAATCTAACACTCTAGCCGCTACAAGCTCTAATGGTAGATCGTGACCCGAGTCGTACCAGTATACGGTTTTGGGTTCACCAGCATGCTTGTAGAGCTGTTCACCCGCTTCAGCTGGAACTATTCGATCGTGCCTGCCGAGGTGGAAAACCACGGGTCTTGGGGAGAAGTTTCCTATGAAGTTTATAGGGTCTATTGGGTTGAGCATTCTTTGAAGCTCTTCATAGGATATGTTGTTGAGTTTAAGGTATTCCCTTATGGGTGGTATGGCTGAGTGTTGACTCTCTCTTATCATGAGGCTCATGTTTCCACCGGCCACTAGAAGGGCCGCCGCTTTAATCCTAGGTTCTACTCCTATGAATATGGCGCCTAGTATGCCGCCCATACTGCCGCCGACGTAACCTATCCTATCGGGGTCTATCTCAGGTCTTGTTTCAATGTAATCTACGGCTCTTCTAAGGTCTATAACCGTCTGTATTATGCTTTTAACAGAGTCTTCTATGTCGGTGGAGTATAGGGCTTTACCCTCTTCCTTACGTTCACCGTGATACTCCGCGTCTACAGCGATTAGAGCGTATTCTTCTGACGCCGCTAGGTCTGTTAAAGGTAGGATGTCTTCCTTAGAGCCTCCATAGCCGTGGAGGAACACTATACATGGAACCTTACCTTCAGCTTTAGGTAGGATTAGTAGGGCTGGAACCCTCTCCCCATTTACGGAATCAAAGTATACCTTGTAGACTACGTACTTATCTCCCTCTCGCACAAGCTCCTCTACTGCGTTTAAAGGCATGTCTTTATCGTATGAGTATAGGTTTGAATGGTTTAAACATAGAGCCCCTGGGGTCGTGTAAATAGATGATAGGTATAAGATGACGATCAGCATTGCCTCTGAAAACCTGCTGTTCAAAATCAAATAATTTTGTGAATGTAAAAATATAAAATTGTTGCGAGGTATCGAATGGAGTGTGTTGAGGTTGTAATACATGGAGTGTGTATTAAGCTCTAAGTTTAGACCTTCTAAGGAGTAAACCTGCAGCTATAAACGACAGCCCTATGATGTCGCTGATGCCCGTTGGCTCTGGAAGGACGATGAGGGCTAGACCGATTGCTTCGAGGTCTTTAGGTCCTCTAACATTTAACGCGCCTTTACTCGCTAGGGTTTCTATGTTTTTAGCTAGAATAGCTACTCTTTGGGCGCGTGTTAAACTGGGGTTTTCCAATACCTCTAAAAATGCATCTTTCAACTCTTCGATTCGAAGCTCCGGGTATCTTCGGCATATTCCTTCAAATATTTCCATGTTTTTTTGAAGCTTATCTATGGCTTTAAGCTTACTCTCAAATTCCTGAATCCTGCTAAGGTTTTTTGAGAGTTTTTCAAAGCTTTTAATAATGCCGTCAAGTTCGCTCATCAAGCCTCCTCCGCTATCTTCTCAACAGCTTCTATCAGACGTTTAATTTCCTCCTCGGTGTGCGCATAGGATATCGCACCGGCATGGCCGGGTAGGAAGAACACTCCATGAGTTATGAGGGCTATGTAGAAGTTTCTCTGAACCTCTAGATCCGTCTTTAAACGGTCTCTAGGAGACTTTATGTCGTCTCTCTCCTTTAGGAAGTGCGTTAACAGTAGGCTTCCTGCACCAGTGGTCTTAGCGTTCAAGCTCTTTAAACCTCTGAGGGCTTTATCTATACCTCTCCTAGCCTCTTCACCCAGCCTGTTGATTTTACCGTAAACTTGATCTGCGTTTTTCTCTAGGAACTCTATCGTAGCTAACCCTGCTATTGAAGACATGGGGTTGCAGGAGAATGTTCCGCCTCCTATCCAACACTTCTCCCATTTCCGCCCAGAGGTTGGATCTGCCAGTTTAAGTATTTCTGAAAGCCCGGCTACGGCGCCTATTGGAAAACCTCCCCCTATGATCTTGCCAAGTGTTGTTAAGTCCGGCTTCACCCTGTAGAATCCCTGGGCGCTTGAAAGCCCGAGCCTAAACCCGGTTATTACTTCGTCAAATATTAAGACGGCGTTGTATCTGTCGCATACTTCTCTTAGATATAGGAGGTAGTCTCTATCTAGAGGTATACAGCCGCTCCCTATCACAGGTTCAACTATTATGCATGCCAAGTCTTCTTTACATTCGTTGAGGATAGGCTCGGACCCATCTACATCGTTAACTGGTATCGTTCTCGTAAACCGCTGTTCTTCTTCTATAATGCCTAGGGAGTCGGGTTTATCATATGGTATGCTTACAGCCTTATGGAGGATTGGGTTTCCTCCATGCCACCCGCCTTCAGCTTTAACAACTATACGTCTACTGGTGTAGGCTCTGGCAAGTCTTACAGCATACATGGTGGCTTCTGTTCCGGAGCATCCTAAACGAACCATTTCGGCTGAAGGTAGGTTTCTCTGAATGGCCTCAGCGAGCTCTAAAGCGTATGGGTTGACCGTTCCGAAGTGGAGGCCGTTTTCAATCTGTTCTCTAACGCGTTTTACGACGTATTCGGGGGAGTGGCCTAGTATTAAAGCCATATGCCCCATCCAGTAGTCTGTGTAGACGTTGCCGTCAACATCCCAGATTTTAGAGCCTCTGGCTTTAACCGTGTAGAATGGATGTGGTGGGAAGAATCTTATGTTGTGTGAAACACCTCCGGGCATGACTTTTAAAGCCCTCTTGTAAAGCTCCTTAGAATTCGGAGTGGTAGCCTCGTATTTTTTAACGTAATCTTCCCACATAATCTACACCTACTTGATATAGGGGATTTTATACAATCCTCCTACTCTTAAAAATTCCTAATATTAAACCCTACAATACCAGTGGCAGTATCGTTGAAAGCGGCGGCTACTTTAAGCTTATTCAGTATAAAAACGTGGCCTTTAGGTGATGGCTCACCGTAGACGGGGTCTTCTATAGACTCATCTAACCCTGTTATAAAACTGGGGGCTCTCTTAAGGTAGACCAGTTTAACGTGGCTTCTCTCAGAGCGCTCTCTAGGCAAAAGGTCAGGGTATATTACGAAGCCTTTGAACACTTCTACTGCTTTGCCTCTGTAGCTTGGCTGAGTATCTTCATACAGCATTTCGCCGACTGTAACGTTACGGTGTAGGAGTTTGACGGGGGGTTTATGGGGCATGGGGAACGTGGAGCTTCTGAAGGCTAAAGCTATCGAATAGGCTCTATTTAAAGCCTCCCTCAAACCCTCATTATACCTTTTAAAACCTAGAAACTCTACGTTTTCCTCTTCGCCTTCGAGAGCTATCAGTGTTTCCCTATCTGCTTGCGTTAAAACCTCTGAGGCTAAGACGCCGTTCAAGTTGCGGATTACGTTCAGGACTTTACTTACGACTTGAAGATTCTCTTTATACATTGATTCACAACCAACCATAAGGAGGCATCGATCGTTTAAAAATCTTAGGTCGTACCGCTTTGAAAGCAACCCAAATATGAATGTGTAGGGTCAGTTTTAGGGGACCCATCAGAGCCGTAAACTTGAGGGCTCAGAGATCACCTCTCTCATCATCCCAATAATACTTTAGAGGCATTCTTAAAATAAATGTTGCTGAAGTTTACTTAGAGGATTTACCCATTGTGAGGGGGGAAAAGCTTTATATGAAGTTTTATATTGTTATCCATGCTGGTGACTTTTATTGCTTCAAGTACGAGGTCTATTGAGGATAAGTGGAGGAGGATATGGGAAGAGGGGCGGGTATACGAAGCTGACTTAGACCCGTCTAAGCCTAAGTTCTACTTGACCGTAGCATATCCATACCCCAATAGTCCCCAACATGTAGGCCACGGTAGGACGTATACGATAACTGATATCTATGCGCGGTATAAGAGGATGAGGGGTTTCCAAGTACTATTCCCCATGGGATTCCACTACACGGGTACACCAATCCTAGCTATGGCTAAGAGACTTGCTTCAGGAGATGAAGAGCTTAGAGACCTCTTCATTAAAATATACAAGGTTCCCGAGGGGGTGCTTAAGGATCTTGAAGACCCGCTTAAAATGGCGAGGTTTTTCCATGAGGAGATCAAGGCCGGTATGAGGGAGATGGGCTATTCTATAGATTGGAGGAGGGAGTTTACAACCGTAGACCCAGGCTACAGCAGGTTCATACAGTGGCAGTTTAGAAAGCTTAGAGAGAGGGGCTATATTAAAATCGGTACGCATCCCGTAGGCTGGTGTCCAAGCTGTGGAAACCCCGTCGGACAGCACGATACGAAGGGCGATGTTGAACCGGAAGTCGTTGAATTCGTAGCTATAAAGTTTAAAATGGAGGATTTCTTCATACCTACGGCTACGCTTAGACCTGAGACGGTTTTCGGAGTTACAAATATATGGGTGAACCCTAAGGCGGATTACGTTAAAGCGGTCGTCGATGGGGAGAGGTGGATAGTAGGTTTAAAAGCCTCTGAGAGGCTTAAACATCAAAATCTTAAGGTAGAGGTTTTGGAGGTTTTTAAAGGACGGGACATCGTCGGGAGAAGCGCGGTAAACCCAGTTAACGGCCAGTCCATACCGATTTTAGAGGCGGGTTTCGTAGACCCTGGTCATGCTACCGGCGTAGTCATGTCTGTGCCGAGCCATGCCCCATACGACTATATGGCGCTTAAAGAGGTTAAGGAGAAGACTGGCTGTTCGATCGAGCCGATAACGATCATCAGTTTTGAAGGTGCTGGAGAAGTTCCAGCAGCTGACATATGTAGGGAGATGGATATTAAGAGTCAGACCGATCTGAAGCTTGAAGACGCGACGAAAGAGCTCTATAGGCGTGAGCTGGCTTCCGGCGTCATGCTAGACAACACTGGCAAGTACTCCGGTATGAGGGTTTCAGAGGCCAGGGAGCTCATTAAGAGGGAGCTTATTGAAAAGGGCGATGCTCAGATGATATATGAGCTTTCAGAAAAGGTTTACTGTAGATGCGGTGAGGAATGCGTCGTGAAGATTCTTGAGAATCAGTGGTTCATAGACTATGGAAACCCCCATTGGAAGGAGAAGGTGTATGAGTGTTTAGATTCTATGCGTATAGTCCCTGAAGAGCTTAGGGTTGAGTTTAAGAACGTTGTAGATTGGCTTAGGGAGAGGGCTTGCGCTAGACAGAGGGGTTTGGGCACTAAACTTCCATGGGATGAAAGCTGGATAATAGAGTCTCTGTCAGATAGCACAATATATATGGCGTATTACATCGTAGCCAAATACGTAAACATGGGTCTGCTTGATCCTAATAGGTTGAACGACGGCTTTTTCGACTACGTGTTCCTAGGGTTGGGTGATCCTAGGGACGTGGCTTCTTCAACCGGTGTGAAGACCGAGCTTATTGAAGAGATTAGGAGAGAGTTCACCTACTACTATCCTTTGGATAGTAGGCATTCCGGTAGAGACCTTGTTCCAAACCATTTAACGTTTTTCATATTCAACCATGTAGCTGTATTTCCGAGGGAGTTTTGGCCTAGGCAGATAGTTACAAACGGTAGTGTTTTAATGGAGGGCCGTAAGATGTCTAAAAGCTTGGGCAATATAATACCGCTTAGAGAGGCTGTTAGAGAGTATGGTGCAGATGCTTTGAGAATAGCCGTGGTATCTACAGCTGGGTTGCTTCAGGATGCGAACTTCAGCCCGTCTCTAGCGAAGTCTGTGGCGGATTTTCTCGAAGCGCTTTGTAGAGAGTATAGGGTGGTGGCTGCTATGCCTGGTGGCCATTCTAAAGTCGATAGGGTTGATAGGTGGTTGATGAGTAGGTTGCAGAGGACTGTTGAAGAGGTTACTGAGGCGTTTGAAGAGCTCGATGTGAGGAGGGTTGTTCAACTCGTACTCTACCAGATGGATAGTGATTTAAACTGGTTCCTTAGGAGGAAGGGGTGTTTAAGTCTTGAAGAGGCTTCCCATTACTCGAATACTTTGAAGAAGTTTATGGATATTAGGGCTAGGTTGCTGGCTCCTCTAGCCCCCTATACGGCTGAAGAGGTTTGGAGTATTATCGGAGGAGGCGGGTTGGTCTGTAAGGCTGAGTGGCCTCGACCGGATCCAAGTCTGATCGACGATGAGGCTGAGAAAGGCGAGGATTTTATTAAAGAGTTGATTGAGGATACCAATAGAATACTCAGAGTGCTTCCAGGTAGGCCTTCAAAGATAGTCTACTATGTTGCGGCGGGTTGGAAGTGGGAGGTTTATAGGGAGGCCTTAAACATGGAGAAGCCTGACGTTAAAGCAATTTTAATAGGTCTTGAAAAGACTGGCGTTGAATTGGATAGAGCTACGATTGTTAAATTCATAAGGAGTACGATAGATATGCTTCCCAAGATGGATAGAGACTTTGCAAAGAGTTGGGTTGAATTTAAACAGAGCCATGAGTTCAACCTCTTAGAGGAGGTTAAAGGATTCTTAGAGAGGGAGTTTAAATGTGAAGTCTTAATCTATCGTGAAGACGCCCCTGGAGTCTACGATCCCAAGAGGAGGGCTGTATTAGCTAGGCCGTGTAAACCGGCGATATACGTTGAATTGGAGGAGGGCTAGCTTTTTGCCAGGTTTTTATATGCTTGTTTGAGGATGTTGATAACGTAGGGTATTTTATCTGAACTTGTTATTCTCACGCGGCGATCCATCGGCGTGTCGAAGCTCTTCGGTATGGGTTTACTTAAACCCTCAGGGTCTTCTATTGGGCCTCCTGAGCGGAATCTAACTTCAATTTCACGTTTAAGCGGTAGAGCTCTTAGATGTATGAAGTAGTGTTTCATTCTACTGCTTTTATATCCTATGAAGGTTTTATTGATCTTCTCCTCTATGTCTGAGTCGAGCTTTAGTATTTCATTTCTAAGCCTTAAAATGACCTCTTTCAAGTCTTCACTTAGACGTCTGAGGTGGTAGTCTATGGTGAGGGATGGTTTAGGTTTTTCAACCTCTTCGGGCTTGCTCACGGGTTTGGCTTCAGCGGTTTCGATCTCAGCTTTAATTTCGCTCACCGGGGTTTCAACTTCAACAGGCTTGATTCTAACCTCCCACCAGAATTCGTCTATCTGAATTGGGGTTTCCCTAGCCAGGTTGGCTCTTACTTCTTCAATGTGTTTCATAAACTTGAAGTAGAGCTCTTCTTCTCTAGACGGGTTGTCCCAAGTGCACATCTCACATATCGGAGCCTTCTTCCTCACGCATCCCAAGAGGTATGGGCAGAAGACCAGGTCTTTTTCAACTTCGCGTTTACTACACGGCATGAGATTTAAAGATGCGATCTACTCGATATATAGTTTTTCCTTGACTATCAATCCTTCTTCCTATACTTTAAGACTAGCCCGTATATTCCGTGAAAGCCTATGAGTAAGCCTACGAATGAGGCTGAAAATGCGAAGAACGATAGGGAGAACGATGGCTCTAAGACGTCGATTACCATAAATAGGGAGATGAGGAAGCTTACGATGAGGAGGAGGGCTCCGACAACGATCTCAACGTGTTCTCTATTAAGCACGACCATAGAGCCAACACTTCACATAGTGGTTTTCACCGAACTTTATTAAGGGAGGCTCTTTAACGTCGCATATACCCTTTATCATGCTTTCACACCTTGGGTTGAAGCGGCAACCTACTGGCGGGTTTAAAAGATTAGGCGGTTCTCCAGCGGGAACCTTCTTAACTATGAAGCGATTAGATGGATCTGGGTCAGGTATGACGTTTAAAAGCGCTTTGGTATACGGGTGCATTGGATTAGCCAGTATTCCCTTTGTCTCCGCTATTTCAACCACGTGTCCAGCGTACATGATGCAGATCTTCTCTGAGAAGTATCGTGTGGTTGAAAGGTCGTGTGTAATATATATGATGCCTAACTCGTAGTCTTCCTGAAGCTTCTGCAGCAGTTTCAGTATCTCTATTCTAACAGATGCATCCAGCATTGAGACGGGTTCGTCGGCTATTATCAGCTTAGGCTCTAAGATCATAGACCTTGCGATGACGAGCCTCTGCTGTTGACCGCCGCTTAACATGTGCGGATATTTACCGATGAAGTCTTCGACTGGGGTTAACTTAACCTGTTCAAGAGCCTTGTATATTCTCTCTTCACGCTCCCTCCGGTCTTTAAACCCATGTATTATCAGCGGCTCTTCAAGAATCTTCTTAACGGTCATAAATGATGGTAGTGCTCCAAAGGGGTCTTGCTGAACAAGTCCCGTTTCTCTCCTATACCATTTCAACTCTCCCCAGCTTAGATGCGTTACATCTCTACCGTCGAATACTATCCTTCCACCCGTAGGTTCATAAAGCCTAAGTATTGTTTTACCCAGTGTGGTTTTACCGCAACCGCTTTCACCAACTATTGAAATGGCTTCACCCTTTTCAAGGATTAGGCTTACACCATCTACAGCCCTTATATAATCTCTCCTTCCGAAAAATCCCCTCCTGACTTCGAAGTACTTTCTCAATTCTTCAACGTTCAAAAGTGGCGTGTTCATAGTTACTCCCTCACGTAGAGCCAACACTTCACGTAGAAGTTTCCACTCAAGTATACCAGTGGGGGGTCTTTGACGCACTTCTCAAACGCGTAGGGGCATCTCTCCGCAAATCTACATCCTCTAGGTAGGTTTAGAAGGCTTGGGGGAGCCCCGGGTATGAAGTCTAGCTTCTTATCCTTTCTAAGCGTTGGGACGCTTTCCATCAACTTCTGGGAATACGGGTGTTTAGGGTCGTGGTAGAATGCGTTTGCGTCGTTAAACTCAACGACCTGCCCCGCGTACATTACGGCTACTTTATCCGCAAGCTCGCTCGATAGGCTGACGTCGTGGGTTATGAATATCATGCTTAATTTCAGACTCTTTCTAATGCTTTTAAGTAGATTCATTATGTTTGCTTGAGTTAACACATCTAGCGAAGATGTGGGTTCGTCGAGGATCATCAGTTCGGGTTCTGTCAGTAGAGACATTGCTATTATAACCCTCTGCTTCATACCGCCGCTCAATTCAAACGGATACCTGTGTATGAAGTTTTCACTTATACCGACCGTTTTCAGGGTTTTTGCCGCTTTTTCAAGAGCTTCACGTCTATCCAATTTTTGACGTAGAATCAATGGCTCTATCATTTGATCGCCTATTTTAATAACCGGGTTTAATGAGTTCAATGCGGCTTGTGGAATGTACGTGATTTTAACCCATCTAACGTCTCTCGTGAAAGACCTTTCATCCAGCTCCATAAGGTTTAAGTCGTTGAACAGGATAGTCCCTTTATAAGTAGATACGTTTCTAGGAAGCAGTCTTATTATCGATTTCGCTAAAGAGCTTTTTCCACATCCGGATTCCCCTATAACGGCTACTGTCTCCCCCCTAGGCAGGGAGAATGAAACGTCGTCGACGGCTTTAACCTCTCCCTTCAACGTTCTATAGTACATTATTAGGTTTTTAACGGTTAGGTGGTTCTTCTCCATCTACATTTCCCTCAGCTTAGGGTTGAATATCTTATCTAAAGCAAACCCGAGCATCGCAAAGCTTAACGAGGTTACGGCTAACATTAAAGATGGCTCTAAAACCCAGTAGTATAGGCCTTTGTATAGGGCGCCGTTGGAGTAGGCGTCGTTTATTATCTTACCCCATGTTGGAGCTAATGGGTCGCCTAGGCCGAGTATGGCTAATGCGGCTTCTAGAAAAACGAAGTCTGCGACCGATAGGACTATTGACGGGATTATGGTGGGTAGAACCTTGGGGATTAAATAGTGCGTTAAAATTCTGAGGTTGCTGGAGCCATAAGCTCTGGCGGCTTCTATATAGGGGAATTCTTTGATCTGTAGAAACATCGCTCTGTAGTTTTTAACACTTCCGCCGAATATGCTTAGAGCTATGACGACCGCTAGGAGAACCCATATGTTAAACTTGTAAAAGGTGGATATCATTATTAGAATCGGTATGAAGGGGAGAACCATGAAAACCTCTGTGATCCTCTGCATGAGGTTGTCGACTCTTCCTCCAAACCATGCGCTGACTGCTCCGATGAACATCTGTATCATCGCTATAGATGTTGACGCTATCACGCCGAATGATAGTGCAATTGGGGTACCCCATAGTAGGGCTATTCCCAGGTCCCTTCTTAAATGGTCTGTGCCAGCCCAACCGTAAACTTTACCATATACGACGAGTTTAGCGTCCAAGTTCACACCGGCTTCGAACGCTATGCCTTCTATCCAAAGCTTGTAGTTTCCCTTCATCACTTTAACCGTGCTGGGGTTGAGGATGCTGCTGTCTTCTGATGCGAAGAGTAAAATGGTGATCGGAATGTCATACTCTATCGTCTCATTGATCTTCTTTGAGAGCGCGTTTTTAAGCTCTCTAGCCAACTTATCGTCGTTTGAAATGTAGTATCTGTCTTCACCCTTGGCTACAAGTAGAGTTTTTAAAGTTATGTCTTCACCATTCGGTTTAACCCAGTGTATCGTCAACTGCGGTGATGAAGCGCTGAAGCTTGAGTTGAAGAACAGGTTCAATTCGCTTGGAAAATCGTCGTACTCGTAGTTGAATGAGAATTCTACTTTAATCCTTGTGATTCTATCGGATACTGGGATTAACGCCTTGGATACGCCGGGCCGGGGTTTTCCAGAATCCAGTACTATTGTTTCAGGCATCTTTTTGGAGGAGAATAGGTTTACCCATGAGGGCATTGCATTGCGTGGATTGTCCAGCCAGTAGCGTTCACCAGCCCTCCATAGTTTGGTGGCTTCGTCGTAGGGTATGGTGAACATGGTATATACTGATACTCCTATCAGGATCAGTACTATTATCAGCCCGCCTAAGGCGGACCTGTAGATGAGTAGTGTTCTGAGGGACTGTTTAATGCTTGACAAGTGCTACATACCTCCGGCTTTAATTCTCGGGTCTAGGATCGCGTATATGAATTCTAAAGCGAAGACTGTTAAAGCCAGTAGATATGCGTATATGACTACGAGGCCGACCAGCACGGGGCTGTCGAACATCATAGAGGCTATGTAGAATAAGCTGCCTATTCCAGGCCAGTTGAATATCGTCTCCGTGATTATGGCTCCCATCCAGGAGCTGATTAGGGTTAGTGAGAAGTCTGTTATGATCGGTGGTAGTGTAGGTCTCAGTATGTATTTTCTCTGGATTAGAGACTCAGGTAGACCTTTAGCCTTCGCAAGCTCTACGTAGTCTTCGCTTGAAAACATGAGGAAGAAGGTCCGCCTCACATACACGTTTATAGGTATGTAGGCTACCAGCCAAGACATGACTGGTAGGATCATGTGTTTTAAAACGCTCAATGCGTAGTTGAATCTGTCAGCTGGAGGAGGCACATCCACCATTCCGCCGTAGGGTAGCAGTCTTAAAAACGATGCGAATAAAAGTATTAGGAATATTCCGTAGAACCATCCAGGCATGGAGGATAGCGGCGCGAACAACACGGACAGCCTGTCTAGGAGGCTGCCGTATCTCCTAGCTAGGAATAGGCCGGCGAATAAACCTATGAAGAATAGGAGAAGCTGTGTGGTTGTGAATAGGAGCACGGTGTTCGGTAGCCTCTCCAAGATTATTATGCGGACGTTTTTAGAGCCGCTATCGCTACTTATGAAAAGTGCTCTACCTAGGCTTAACGTTAAAGCGTCTCTTAAATATGAGAAGCTTCTATATATGAACGGTTTATCGAAACCTATCTTCTTCAATTCATTCGTATAGGTTGCATTTATCAACCACCTGATTTGAGTTTCATTTAAAGCCTTATAAGCAGGGTTTTGGCGGATGTTTTGAGAGATTGAAAGATAGAGGTCGCTTTTAATTATTTCATCTACGTATCCACCCATATTCGCAACTATAATGGTCATGTACGCTGCGATAACTACCGTTAGGAGAAGTATGATTCCACGTTTCACTATATACGTTGCAAGTTTTGGAATCATTATCTCGTCTACTAAAGAATAGATAAAAATAAAGAGGGTAAATAAAAATGTAGTGGTTACTTCTTCCTGACGAATGGAACGGCTATAGCTATTATAGCTACTATTATGGCTAGTGCGGCGATGCCCATCGACGTATTTATGGCGCCGCGTAACGAGTCGATTTCAGAGCGGAGCTCTTCGATTGTGCTACTTAAACCTGATATCCTGGTCTCGTAGTCGGCTCTAACCCTAGCCAGCTCATCCATTAGGAATTCTGTCACACTCATAACAGTAGCCGTGCCAGCTGTAGAGACGGGCATTCCCACGAGCTTAGATACGACTAGTACGTCGATGCTTAATGTTCCAGCAGAAAGCATCGATGTTTCTTCGGGTTTAAGCGTAATCCTCCACCTGCCGTCTTCAACAGGCTCGGCAACCCCCATCAAAGTCGCTGTTGGACTTTTAACTATGTACTTCACGTAGTAGACGTCTTCTACGCGGTATGGCTGCCCTTCAAAGGTAACTGAAACATCTATTTCAGCGGGTAGCCCGGGCGTTATTGTAGGTGCTGAAACTATTTTAACCTCCGGTATCATAGGCTTGGAGAATCTAAGCCACTTATCCGCTGTGTCTACGAACTCTCTATAAGCCTTTATTACGACTATTCTAGCTGTTGGGTCTACCTTATCCAAGTAGAATGGCCCTGCACCAACTAGGAAGTGGCCTTTAGCCTCATACCATGCTTTCAAGTTGCTGTATCTCTCTAAAGCCTCATCTTCAGTAACGTATTCGCCCAGCACGTTCTCATAGGGTATGAATTTTTCATCAATAGCCCTATCTAGGCATTCGCTTAGGATTTTTAGAGAAGGACCAGCTATGTAGCTTGTCCACTCGACTTTAAGGGCTTCGGCTTTATCGGCTGAGAAAGCCAGCTTGTTGTCCGCCTCGGCTAACCATCCGATTGTGACGGTGTGCCACGGTCCAGGGCCGTATGCGTAGTCTGGGTAGAAGGCGCTGGCGGCGGATGCGGCTATCTGCTCGGCATCTAGGTACAGGGCGTCTGAATAGTACTCTATGATGAGCGGTTCTTCGCTTACGATTCTAAAGCCTTTAAAGTATTCTCTGAAGGCTTCAAACGCCGGCAGATAGGACTCGTCGTATACGGGGCTTTCAGGCTTAGCTCTGTCGAAGGTCAGTATATAGCTGAACACTATGTCTGCCAGTGAGAATTTGCTTCCATCGTGGTAAGTCATTTCGAATATGCTATCGTCGTAGTAGACCACTGTCTTCGTCTTCGCGGTTGTTCCAGGAGGTGCGTAAACGATCTCCTGTTTCTCGGCGTCCCAGTCGTACCATGCATCCGGCGGCACATCGATGCTTTTAACGAATTTTAGAGAGACCCAGTCTAAGGTAACGGCTATAGGCAACCCCTCTAAGGCGTAGACTTCGGCCTTCGCAACCCTCTGAGGCCAGTACAGTCCAGTGAATGGATCGGGTATAACCGCTGGGTCTGATAGTGCACGGTAGTACATCGCATCGTATATCCAGTTGCTTCCTCCAACCGGATTCACGGGGTCTACGAGTATGTCCGTGGATGCTATTTTAACAGTTCCGCCGACTTGATCGACGTATCTAATCGTGTATGGCCAAAGCCTTGCACCTGAAAAACCGGCGGACAAGTCGTATGTTAAGGATATTTCTTTTCTAGCCGGCCATGGGGCGACTTGACTGACCAGCCACACTCTTACAGAATCCTCCATTGAAAGTTCCAGAGCCTTCTTCATCAGCTCGTTCCTCTCATCCATGGTGGCGAAGTCTCTAGCCCATAGTCTACCGGCTACGTAGTCGAATTCTGGGCTTGGCTTGTAGGCGCTCCATAGCGGTCCCATACCTCCCCTCGGCGTGTAGAAGAAGCCGAAGTTGTCTGATTCGTCTCTGGAGACTAGTGTTGTTATCCATCCGCCCGTGTATATGTGAAACTTACCGTCCGCAGGGTTTCCTCTAATCCATATAGGTGATGCTTCTCTGCTGGTCTTATACTGTCTATCGACTGTGAATCCCAGCTTTTCAAGCTGTGAGGCTACGTAGTCGCCTATCGCTCTCCTCTGGTCTTCCACTCTTATTAGGAAGATTATCGTTACGGGTTCGCCTTTGTAGTACCATTTTCCGCCTACTAGTTCTGCGCCGAGTTTGATCATCTCCTCGGCGATTATTTCTCTAGCCTTATCTAAGTCGTAGCTGTACCTTGATTCTATTTCCTTCATTGTGTCGGCGTATCTCGCGTAGTCTGGGAACGCTGGTGTTATACAGGTGTATCTGGGTACAGCCATACCGGCCATTATCTCGTCAACTATGTAGTTTCTATCCACTAGGTAGTTCATGGCTTCCCTTATCCTCGGGACGGCGAATGGGTTTAACTTACCCGTCGCCGGGAATTCTGGACCCACTGGGTTGAAGGTTAGTTCGAAGTATAGTCCGAAGGATGTAGCATACCATAGGTCTGGTGAGGCTTTCACAGTCTTGAACAATCCCGGGTCTCTTATGTCTCTGAAGTATACTTGTATCTCGTTCTTCAGCAACATGTCTATTGTCTTCGCTTCATCTGTCTCTACGAAAAAGTCCACTTCGTCAACCCAAGGTCCCTTAGGCGGCGCTTGAGCTGTGGAGACTGGAATGCTGGTTGAAAGTAGGCTGGAGAACAGCGAAGCCAAGAGGACGATTACCAATATACCAGTTTTGAGTTTCATAAAATTTCCCTCGGAAAATTTTAACACCCGCATTATTTATAAGCTTTTCCATATGTTGTTCTGTAATACTTTCAGGCTGCTGACGGGTAGGTCTTCGACGTTCTAAAAGCGATGTCTATAGGCTGTGGAAGCGGCCAAGAGTTGCAGAGTTCCTGTAGAAGCTCCATAGGTCCTAGTCAACGAATAATTCAAGCTTAAAGAGGAGGCTTTTAAGTTCGTTCTTCAAGGTTAAATTATCTCGGAAAGTCTATTCAAATTTCAACAAATAAGATAGGAGAGGGGTTTAACCCTTCCCCTCTGCTCTGGAGGCATGGCTTCCCATGGGGTAGGCTTATTAGATGTGGAAAATGCGATTTAGTAACGGATACGGTAGCTGTATTAAACCTTCAGATGCGAGTAGGGTTCTAAAAAGGCTTCGATGGGTTGATCGAGGGGAAAGGTTACGCACGACTATAAACGACTATGTAGCCTAGAATTCGAGCCTTTGGTAAAATGTTGATTATCCGACAATGGTTTATGAGGGTATGTTGCTTTTCTCCCCTTCTTTAGATGGGTTTTCAGCTATTTTTGTCGTGGTGGGTATTTTGAGTTTTATCGGTGTCGCTAGCTCCATGGAGGCTATGTTGTACATTGCTTCTGGCGATATGTAGTATTGGGATATTACTTTTGCTACGTCTTCTGTTTGGAGTATCCCCTTTTCAACCATCCATTTGATCACTACTTCTCTCCTATCTATTTCGTCTATTAGGTCTTGGAAGTCTTTACCAGTCCTTAGAGATATCTTTCTGAGGAGTATGCTCTCTTCAAGTCTAGATGAGAAGTCGTCTGTTAGAGGGTTCCAGTTGAAGACTTTCGTGAACTCTTTGTGGCTTATGACTTCTGAGACTTCTCTAACCCTTCTTCCGAACAGAGACCCGCTTACAGGCTTTGGTAGGTGCACTCTTTCGACTTCAGCTACTACGTTCATCAGAGGTATGTATACTTCGGCTACGTTCATAGGTGGGCTTGTAAGTCTTTTGATCGCGTAGTCTACGTCTTCAGCGTGTAGTGTACACATTCCACCGTGCCCCGTGGCTAGGGCTTGGAATAGTACGAAGGCCTCCTCCCCTCTGACTTCTCCAACCACTATGTAGTCTGGCCTGTACCTGAGCGTTGTCTTTACTAGGCTGAATAGCGGTATGGCGCTTGAAGCTGCGCCTCCAATACCGTAGCTTTCACGGCTGACGAATTGAACCCAGTTTTCATGGGATAGGTTTAACTCCGCTATTTCCTCTACTGTGCATATTTTCATAGCTGGGTTTATTAGGCTTGCAAGCCCGTTTAGAAGCGTTGTCTTACCTGCTCCAGTTCCTCCTATTATGATTATCGACATTCTGTTTTCTAGGAGGAGCCAGAAGTAGGCGGCCATCCTAGCCGTTAACGTATGTGATTTAACCAGTTCAACTATGGATAGGGGTTTTTCCCTGAACTTCCTTATAGTGAACGTCGATCCTTTAGGTGTGACTTCGCGTTTGAATGTTGCTACGAATCTGTGTTTTCCGTATATCATCGTGTCTACTATTGGGAATGCCGTTGAGACGTGTTTGCCGCCTATGTGGGCGAGTTTAACTATGAGGTCGTCTAGGTGTTTGCCGTCTAGGAATACTAGGTTTGAAGGTAGTCCTTCGTAGTCTCTATGCCAGACGTAGACCGGGGTGTCTACGCCTTCGCAGGATATGTCTTCTATCCTAGGGTCTAAAATCATCGTATGTATAGGTCCGAACCCTAAGAGGTCTCTTTCAACGTAGTATAGTATTTTGTCTTTGCTCTCCTTGGCTATTGCTAGGGTTGAGCGGTATTTGCTTATCATGTTTTCGGCTTCTGCTAGGACGTGTTTTCTAAGGTCTACTTCTTCTTCTACTGTTGGAGGTTTAAGCTCGGCTGAGAGTATTTCTATGAGTTTGTCTGTGGCCTTCCTCTCCTCTTCTAGGAGCTCTACTTCGGATACGAAGTAGGAGTATGCTCCTCCGAGCTCGGGTATTGAGGCTATGGTTACCTTTGAAAAGGGCTCTCTGATCCAGTATGTTTCAACTATCTGGTACTCTGGAAGTATCGGTTTGAATGTGTAAGGTAGTTTAACCTGCTTCTTCACTATTTCAGGTGTAGCTCTTCTAAATATTGAAGAGAGAGTACGCATACGACTTGTTACTTTCTTGGACAAAACCCTACCACCTCCAATTACACCTCACGTATATTTAAAGTTTGTTTAATCATGCTGGTTTAAACTCCCTCCCACAGTTGGGACATTTACGGCCGTTCTCCTCCATCCACCTGTGTAGGCAGCGTAGGTGGAAGACGGATAGGCAGAACGGGCATATAGATATATACACTTCGTTTGAAGGAGAGGTCAATATGGGGTTTAGACATATGGGGCATGTAGAGCCTTCAGATACCTTCACGCTTTTAACGGGGTATTCTCTAATGGTGATGCCTGCTTCATTTATCGGTTCAGCTCCAGTCTTAATCTTAGCGTATCGTTCAACTACGAGGTTTCTGAACTCTTCAGGCCTTTCGATCTTAGGCAGTAGTATTGTACCCATTCCATTTGTCACTACGAGGACGTTTCCATAGTTTAAACGTTTCCCGATCTTTGATTGAATGACTTCTATGCTGACTATGTGGTCTATTGGGATCTTGTAGCTCGCCTCCATGGGTAGAGACCTTTCAATCGTTATGTCGCGCTCCGTCAAAATTATCTTGTAGCTTATGGTTATTACAACGCCGTATAGTATTGCCGTTAAACCTATTATGAAGACTGTTGTCACCATGGCTGGGAATAGGACTGGCGTTTTAGAGAATAGGTTGAAGCCTTGGACTGTGTTGCTCCAGAGCTCCATAAGCCATTGGGGTGGTCTGTAGAATTTTACGTATTGTACGGCTATGACTGGGGATAGTACTATTAAGAGCAGTAGTAGGATTCTCACTACGCCTGCGGTTGTTGGCTTTATCTCTTTAACCCTCCAGACGGCAAATACGGCTATGATGAGGGCTAACGTTAAAGCCAAGTCTAGGTCTGTCACTGTGGAGGATATGAAGAGCACCATTCTAAACCCGAGTATGAGGAGCATAAGCCCTGCTACATACTCCCTTATGGCGGTAAACGGGTAAATCCTGTAGACTAAAGGCTTCTCCTCCAATTTAATCCCCTTATACGTTTAAATATTTAGAAGATGGTTATTAATATGTTTTCTAAGGATTTTTACCAATAAAAACCTCCTTTTAATCGGAAAAAATCCCAAGCAGGTTTATATAGTTTCAGTTAACGGTATATTCGCATGTAATTCTTTAAAAGAATACCCTAGTAAAAATCTATTCAACAGATATAACGCTATTGTAGAAAACGTTTCCTGTTATGGAATCGTTAATGTTTCTTCTGTCTTAACGTTAAAATTGGGATTGTAGAGGTATCCTTTCTTATCAACGTTAACGACAATAGCTTTATATGTTCCCTCATATTGTTTCTTTTTAGGAACAGTAAGTTCAAAATTTGCTATTCCATCATTACCTGTTTTAGCTGTGAGCTGTGTTGTCTCATTGTTTGGCAAAGTTATGCTTAGCGTCACAGTGGCGCCTGAAACAGGCTTCCCAAGCCTATCTGAGACTGTAACATCTGTATATATATGGTATTTTTTTTGACTCTTCTCTTCTAGATAAGTCATAGTGATGTCGCTGACATATATGATGTTTACATTTACACCTACTTTCTGAGCATATCCTTTTATACCTCTCCCATCCATGAATTCAAGGTAGGCTTCAAGGTCTGTAATTTTTTCAAGGCTAGTCGGTATGGCTTTGTCTGGCTTCAGGGTTATAATATATGTTCCATATCCACTGATGTAAGTTACATCTAGATATTCTGTCATATCTTTATCGGTGAAATAGATGTCTTCTTCACTACTATCATTACGTACGGTGATTTTCAGTGCGGTTATTTTTAAATCTGATACGGTCAGATTTTCCTCTTTAAAGGGTGTAATCGTTATATTGAGATAGTCAATGTAGAGTTTTCCACCTATATTATAAGAGCCCCATAATGCTTCATCTATTGTTACGTTTAGTTTTATCTGCAGTGGGTATTTGTAGCCGTAGAAGCCTATGCTAGTAATGTTGAGATTTAAAACAGACGCAACGTCGATTTCGAATGAATCTCCCTCATCATTATGACCAAAGTATGGATTTTCATCGGGAATTGTGACACTCAATTGGAGGCCCATGCCTGAATAACAGTAGATCGTTTTATCAGCCCAGCCGGATACCGCTCTATTAAAGGCTGCATCATCAAGGTCTTCGCTGAAGTCGTCTGTTATCGTCTGCACGATTTCTCTGACTGGTTCTTTCTCCAGTGTTTGGTATCTTGAGCCGGCGGAGTATATTAGGAGAGACATTGAGAGTATTATTAAAGCTATGAACATTGCCGCGGCCACTATAAACTGTCCCCTGCGGCGTTTAGCTGGACGTTTCAAGGCTATCTGCCCCCTCTGGTTAAGATGAAGTAGAATAGCAGTGTGGCTGTTTCATCCTCTATTTTCATAGTGTACATGTATATGACTGTGACTACGTCTCCGCCTTTAAGGAAGACTTCTTCGCTCTCAGCGTTTGTAATCGGTCGGCTATTGATGGGTGATACCTCTCCGCTGTCTGACACTTCGTATACCGTGAGGTTGAAGTATACTCCTATGGGGAGTAGGCCGCTTAGGAATATTTTAGCGTCGTTTTCCCATCCAATTCTAACGCCATTGTCATCGTCTAGAATGAGCCTTTCAAATGT
>Ga0185307_1000329_pt1 | contig 30577 bp, 27 predicted proteins | sample LHCtaG_FD_128010 | JGI IMG/M metagenome (GOLD analysis project Ga0185307, IMG submission 128010) | Hot spring microbial communities from Little Hot Creek, USA to study Microbial Dark Matter (Phase II) - LHC4sed_matched (SPADES... | ecosystem: Environmental > Aquatic > Thermal springs > Hot... | reverse complement strand
TCTTCCTATCGCTTAAACCCTTAGATGGGAAAGGGCAAAAAATATGCCCAAAAATTAAGCCTCTTCATCTTTATAGGCATCTCTATCTCATGAAAAAGACGGAAAAATTATCCGTCTGCAAAGTCATTCATAAAATTTATTAATTCCTAATAATTTTCTTGTGGTGTGGTGAAGGACGTTAGTTGTCGTTTGAGATACAGGATTTAGTGGATATTTTAAGAGTATTTATCCTCATTGAACTTGATGAAAATCCATTATCAAAGAGAACCTTAAAGCGTAAAATAAATGACCTTTGCAAAGGGCGCTTCTCTATTGAAACAAAAGATCTAAGTGAGACTTTAAAGAGCATGATCAATGAAGGATTAATAATTGAAATGTATTGAAATTGATAATTGAAATTAATAATTGAACTGTATTATCGCTCCAGTAAGACTAAAATACCTTGGAAAATAACGCTTTTTCAGACGGCTGTTATTATGGCTGTAGTTGTCGTAGCCTCATTAATTTTAAGTACAAACATATAAATGTCTAAATAGCATTTAATGATTAGCAGTTCATTCACTTTCTCTAAAGAAGCAGGGGTATTAAATTGAAACTTAAGAAAATCGGTTTAATAGTTAATCCTATAGCTGGCATGGGCGGATCCGTTGGATTAAAAGGCACGGATGGGAAGGAAATACTAACTAAGGCTTTAATGCTTGGCGCTAAACCAGTTGCGCCTCATAGGGCTGAGATCTTTCTCTCTCACCTCAAATCTCTAAATGAGAAAATTAATCTTTTAGTTGGAGCGGGATTAATGGGGGAATACGAGGCGAAAAACGTTAGATTCAAAAATATATTGCCGATCGGTCAAAGAAAAAAGAAGACAACGGCTGAAGACACTAAATTAATTGCTAAAATCATGATGGAAAATAATGTAGACTTGATTGTTTTCTGCGGCGGAGATGGCACAGCAAGGGATCTTATGGACGCTGTTGGAATGAACTTACCAGTGTTGGGAGTTCCTAGTGGCGTTAAAATGCATAGCTCTGTATTTGCGGTGAGTCCAGAATCAGCAGCCAACATAGTTACCCGCTTCATTTATGAGAGGCTGCCACTAAGGGAGGCTGAAGTGATGGATGTTGATGAAGAAGCCTTTAGAAGTGGCTTTCTCTCAGCTAAATTATATGGCTACATGCTGGTACCTTACGAGCCGGAGTTAATACAGGGAACAAAAGTTGCCAGTCTTATGACTGATGATGAATTACGTAATCAAGCGGCAATCGCAGTCTATGTAATTGAGAGGATTCTGGAGCCAGACACGATATATATTCTCGGACCTGGAACGACGGTGCGAACAATTACAGACCTCTTAAATGAGAAGAAAACCCTTCTAGGAGTCGATTTGCTTTGTAACGGTAAAATAGTGGATCATGATGTAAATGAAACTAAGATATTGGAAAGGGTTAGTGGCAAAAAAGCCAAGATAGTTGTTACACCCATAGGTGGTCAAGGCTTCATATTTGGAAGGGGTAATCAGCAGATAAGTCCCAAGGTGATTAAAGAAGTTGGCGTGGAAAACATAATTGTAATAGCTACGAAACAGAAGATAAGAGGCTTAAAAAAGTTAAGGGTTGACACAGGCGATGCGGAAATAGACCGGAAATTAAGAGGCTACATGAGAGTTATAATTGATTATGGCGAAGAATACCTGATGCCAGTAGAGTGAGATTATTAATGGATTAAAAATTAGACCATTTGCGAGAAGATAGCGATAAAATATTCAATTTAAATTATGGACAATTTAATGATCCCAAAAATGGATAGCGCAGAATTTAAAGTTCACCTACGCTATTGCAATGATGAAATGTCTCCAGCAAACTGGAAAGAGGGGGAACACAGCTAGCATCATTACTTTTTTTCAGCTCATTTTTCGATCCAAAAATAGGCGTAAATTTTTCCTTTTTAGCCAAAAGAGGAAATTAGATGTTTTTAATGTCCATCTAAAAGAAGACCTTCTTTACGCATCTTCCTCGCATATTTATGTGGAAGCCGCATTTCGGGCATTTGTTATTCTCAGTAATTATGTAGCGCAGAACCCTGAACCCATACCGTTTTATAAGTGGCTCATGACAGTTTGGGCAGTAGGTATTTTCATATTTATGTCCTGGAACATTACCCACGTAAGGATATAAAACGCCGGCTTTCTTAGCTATTTCATAAGCTTTTTCCAAAATCTCTACTTTCGTTGCTGGATTATTAAATTTGTATGCTGGATAGTACCTTGTGAAATGTAGGGGCGTCTCTGGACCAGCCTCCCTAAGAGATCTTTCAATTATTGATTTTAAACAGTCTTCGTCGTCATTGACGCCTGTGATAACTAGATTCACAAGTTCAACGTGAAAACCCATTTTCCTTGCTTCTCTAACATTTCTCCAAACCTTCTCGGGATCTATTCCGCCACAGAATTTTTCATAGACCTCTGGGTCGCCTTTAATGTCGATTTTTAAGCCGTCCATACCTGACTCGCGGAGGACCTTTAAGGCTTCAATCGTCATGTAGCCGTTTGAAACGTAGCATGCATATAGCCCCTGGGCATGTCCAATTTTAAATAAGTCGATGTTCCAGTCGGTTAGAAGGGTTGGTTCCTGGAAGCTGGAGCATAATCCCTCATCGCCTTTGCGAACCGCTAATTTAACAATATCTTCAGGCGGGTAGTAGCTACCGCTGCAATCTATGTCTGGAACCGCCTTTGATAGGCTCCAGTTCTGGCACCATGGGCAGTTGAAATTGCATGACCATGTTGAAAATGTAAGCGCTGTTGAACCCGGCCAATAGTGGAAAAATGGCTTAATCTCTATAGGTCGGCTTTCTACCGCGCTGAGGGCGCCGTAAACCAGCGTATAAATTTTGCCGTTAATATTGATTCTGGTTTTACAGAAACCTAGATTGCCCGGTGGGATTTCGCATCTCCGTTCACAAAGCGTACATTTAACTTTATAATCTGCGATTCTTTCATAAAATATGGACTCGCGAAGATTAGGCGGATATGAGGATTTTCCCAAGGCTATGCCTCAATATTCTCTTTGATGAGACAAAAATAATAAAGTTCCGCAAGTAATAATGCTTCTTTTAGAGGTTAAATAAAAAGCGTAATGCCGGTGAATTGTCGATGAATATTAAAATAAAAAATAGGGAAAAAATTTTAAGTAATGCCTCCACAGAAGTCAACCGTGAGGCGAGAAGGATAGCTTTAGATGCCGTTGAAAAGGCTCTTGAATCTGTAGATCCAAGAGTGCTCATCCGCTCAAAGGTTAAAGTTTCAGATAATAAATTAATTGTGAACAATGATATTTTCGAGCTAAAAGATTTCAGGAGAATATTTGTGGTTGGCGGTGGGAAGGCAAGCGGATATATGGCTGAAGCTCTTGAGGAGGTTCTTAATGGGCGAATAGATGACGGAGTAATCGTTGTTCCGCATGGAACAGCGGAAAGGTTTAAGGCGAAAATAGTAAGGTTTCATGAAGCAAGCCACCCAATTCCTGATCGGAGCAGTATTGAAGGTGCAAGAAAAATTATAGAGTTGGTGAAAGAGGCTGATGAAAATGATTTAGTCTTATGTCTGATCTCCGGGGGAGGATCAAGCCTAATGGCTTATCCACGTGAAGACATATCCCTTGAGGATAAGAGAAAGACTACGGAGATCCTGCTTAAATGCGGAGCGACAATCAAGGAGATAAATACTGTTAGAAAGCATCTATCAAAGTTTAAGGGTGGAAATCTTGCGAGAAGCGCCTATCCAGCAACGCTTATTAGCCTATTGCTTTCGGATGTTGTTGGCGACCCATTGGATGTTATAGCTTCTGGACCAACGGTTCCTGACACAACAACATTTAAAGATGCGATTAATGTGCTGAAAAAATATAATGTTTGGAATGAGGTTCCGGAATCTGTAAGAACTCTTCTCTTAAATGGAGAAAAAGGATTAATTGATGAGACGCCGAAAAGTGATGATCCATCTTTTAGGAAAGTTCATAATTACATTATAGGAAACAATAGGATCGCATGCACCGCAGCTACGAATGAGCTGAAGAGAGCTGGTTTAAATGCGATCCTGTTGAGCTCCCAAGTTGAGGGTGAAGCGCGAAATATAGGTTTAATAATAGGAGCCATTGCAAAAGAGATTATTTCATCAAATAATCCAGTTCAACGTCCGGCAGGGCTGGTTATAGGTGGAGAGACAACGGTTACCGTAACGGGTAAAGGTATTGGAGGCAGAAATCAGGAAATATGTCTAGCATCAGCGCTTAGAATAAGCGGATTAAAGGAGGTAGTGGTGGCCTCTGTCAGCACGGATGGGATAGATGGTCCTACGGATGCTGCTGGAGCAATTGCTGATGGTAACACCATCTTCCATTCAGAGTTAAAGGGGCTTGATGCTGAAAAGTACTTGTACAATAATGATTCCTACACATTCTTTAAGGAGATGGGCGACTTAATCTATACAGGTCCAACAGGGACAAACGTAAATGACATCTCGATTTTAATAGTGCTATAATTATTTTTTCAAAAACCTTAATTCCCATATCCGCATCATTTTTAACACGCTATCTCTGCGGCTATACAGTTACGCCCTCTGTAATTGTTAGGCCGCACTTTTCAATAAATAATTGCTCTCTCTTCATAAAACCGTCATGTCATCATAGATTATGCCGGTGATTTTAAGCGGACAAAACTAAATTTGATGGGAACTAGGGTTTTTCAAATATTAGGCTTATCCTCTCTTCTTTAGGTTTCTCTTCAACATGCCAATTGAGGGTGTAACCGCCTAAGTAGGAGCCGCTGGTAGATGTGAACAGCGGTATAAGTATGCCCTTTAATATATTTTCCATTCCTATTATTGGATAGCCGACGGCTACCAGATATATCAGAAACAGCGTAAAGCCGATGATGCTTGGAAAAACCATGTTCACCTTAAGCTTCTCCTTAACCTTATATCCCAAGTATAATCCGCCAAGAAAACCGGCTGGCAGATAAATTAACCCTAACCTAATTAGGTAGTATCCATTTCTCGCCTCTTCAAAAATGAAAACTCCCAGAGAACCATACGACTTGCAGATCCATTCGGTAAGCCTCCAAGATGCCCCAAACCCCTCGAGAACGAAAAATGCGACAAAACATATGGCTCCGCCTATAAACATATGAATTATTAACCACGGATCTATTTTTTCACTCACTCTCATATTTCACCACCAAAGAGTTTACTAATATTTGGAAGTCATTATATGTTGCGTTCCATGCTTGATCTTTCCAGGTATAGAAAATTATTTCAAGGAGATTGCGCTCTGTCAATGAAGAGATAAAAATGCCCGTAATATTATAAGTCATATTTTCCCCCGTCGATGTCGATATATTTTTAATTTGAATCTTTGAGTAGGATGCCTGCCGCTTAGAGACTTTAATGGTTCCATTCTCAACAAATTGCAGCGTGGCCTCCTGGCTTCTATTTAAAAACCATTTATAGAACCTTTCAATTTCAAAAATTGCTACTGAAAATTCATCCGTAATATTTTGCTTGCCAAGGAAACCTTGCACAGATTCTTGAGTTTTATAGTAAATTATGTATGTCATTGCGTCTTCTTCGGCATTAAGCAGATAAATTGCACAGATAGATTCATTTTCCCAAAATGGAGTAACATATGGATATGGTGTACGCCAGCCCCTCGGAAGTTTAAATTCAATAGTTTTCATGTTAATATGCAGGTAATTTCCATCCTCAGTTAGATTTCCCATTAAAGTTATATGTATTATTAAATATCCCGCCAATGAGAAGGCTAAAATCGATATTAAGAAAACCGCAAGCGGCAATCGTATTCCAAACAGCTTACTTCTCATGTATAAATCCCAACGATATTTTCTACTTCTTTAATATCATAACTGAATAAAACTTTTTTGGAATTAGCATGATAAACATCAACCGAAAGACTTGAATACTTCCATATGAAAATCCATGCATTAGGATCCACCACTGAGAGTTGGCATGCTGGAGGAAGAATTATGCGAAAGATGAAGGCTGCAGTTTTACATAAACCTTTAGATATGAGGATAGAATATCTTGACGTCCCGGAGATAAGCCCCCTCGATGTTCTTGTGAGGATAAAGAGGGTTGGCATATGCGGCTCAGATGTACATTTCTATCTTCAAGGCAGAATATCATCCTTCATAGTGGAGAAGCCGATTATTCTTGGACATGAATGTTCAGGCGAAATCGCTGAGGTAGGAGAAAAGGTTACAAACGTTAAAGTTGGTCAAAGGGTCATTATTGAGCCGGGTTTCACCTGCGGAGTATGCGAATATTGCAGGTCTGGACGATACAATTTATGTAGAGATGTCCGCTTCTATGGAACTCCACCCTACAATGGTGCTTTCGCAGAGTATGTTTCAGCGCCAGCTCATAACGTCTATCCGATGCCTGATAACATGACTTACGGGGAGGGAGCCATGATTGAGCCCTTAGCCGTTGGAATGATGGCTGCTAAGCGCGGCGGGGTCACGGTTAATGACAGCGTCGCAATATTCGGCGCTGGACCAATTGGGCTCTTAGCCCTCCAAGCTGCTAAGTCTCACGGCGTAATTGACGCTTATGTAATTGACGTCATTGATTATCGGCTTGACTATGCCTTAAAATTGGGCGCTGAGAACGCTATAAACGCCTCTAAGGAAAATGTTCCTGAACAGATTATGCAGTTAACTGGCAAAAAAGGCGTCGACGTTGTTATTGAAGCATCAGGTTCAATTAAGGCTTTACAGCAAGCATTACATATCGTTAAACCCGGCGGACGCATAGTTCTTGTTGGATATCCGCTGGTTGAGGTTCCGCTTTTAATTGACAGAATCCTAGAAAAAGAATTAAACATTCTAGGGGTTCACAGATACGCGAACGTTTTTCCAGCAGCCATAAAATGCGTTTCCTCAGGAAAAATCGATGTGAAAACCCTTATAACTCACGTATTTCCATTAGAGAGAATCCTAGAGGGCTTCGACGTTCACATTAAGAAAGTTGGCAATCCCATTAAAATCCAAATTGAAGTTTCTTAGGATTTCATAATACGCGCGCGGCTCAAACCGCTAGGCTTTACAGCTGAAGGTTCAGGAAGCTGCGTGAAAAGCATGCTTTGAGGAAAGGGGTCATAGAAAAGGCGGTTGTTGCCCATGAGATGCTTCGCATAATCTATTTTATATCGAAGTGCCTAGAGCCTTATTACGGTGGGGATCATCGTCTTTTCAGTGAGAAAATTTAAGAGGCTGGAACATAAAGCTGCTCTTGGCTTGCCGAACCTTGTCTTAGATGCTTTCCCTTAGCGCTTTCCATAGAAAAAAGCGCGGCTATTTCCTCCACGCTTTTCTCTAAGGCTTCTAGAGGTTCAAATCCCTTTTTAAAGGTTAACGTGTAAATTTTGGAGTAGTGGATTCTTGCTTCAAAATTGTACTTTTCCAGCGTATTCCATGGCGGTTCGATGGTTTTGTCAGTTTTTATTCCTGGGCAACATTCATCTAGGTATAGTGTATGGTTGTCGCTGGGGCTGTATGGGATGAATGGGTAAAGCCTACACCTCATGGGGCGGGCTGGGTATATGCGACAGTAAGCTTTTCCCTCCCTATTTTCGAGGAAAACGCATCTTCCGCCGCCTTTATCCCTCAGAACCGGTATGGCTGTAAGGTCGGCTATGACGGCGACGATGTATTTACCCCTTAGTTCACGCCATTCTATACCTAAATAATTAGCTATTCTCAGGATGTCAAAGGCTGTAAGCCCAAGATTAGGTCCATTGCTACAGCATTGACCGCACATCAGGCACTCAAAATTTACTTTGCTGCCAAAGGAGACCTTCCTATATAGGTGGGTCATATTTGGGCAGATTTTAAGATTTGATTATGATGAATAATAAGTTTACGCTGACTGCTAACCCATTTGCGGTAGGCTTCATCTAGGTTCTCAGAGGTCAGCACATAATCTCGGATAAAGTTAACATGGCGCCAGATAAGCCTTTCAGCCTCTTCAGGGAAAAGCTTACTCTGCTCTATGAGAGCTTCCAATATTTCAAGGGGTTTGAATATGTAAAGCCGCTCGACGCATCTCACCCTCACCTGATGCCCCATGCTCCTTAAGTGTTTAGCCATTTTCCACCCTGAAAGGCCCGTTAAGCATATGCAGCAGCCTCTAGCTTTTATTCCAACAATTTCAGCCTCAAACATCAATGTTTCTGACATATGCTCTTTTATCACCCTCATCCACTCTTCAACGTTAATTTTACCTGTAACGCTTGCTCTAGCAGTTAGGCATGCTATTTTGCTAGCAACCTCAAAACTCATGTGATAATAATCTACATCGCAGTAGCAGTAGACCTTAGTGGCTTCACTAATGCGGCTTAGAGCCTCTAGGATCGGCTCGTTTAGATATAGCCAAGCGCCTAAAGGCTCGGGGAGAAACCTTCCCGCCTCTATTTTGCTCAGCATCCCACTTAGGGAAATCCTGCCTGAAACATAATCCGAAATTATAGATTGAAGGTTTCTAGGAAAATTTAAGAAAATTGCGTCGCACTCCATGTTTTTAACAATCTCAGCGGCTTTCCTAGCTGAGGATCGCAAGTATGGAACAATGATCAAACATATTTCAGCCATACAACATATAATAGATAAACTTGTTAATAATTAGGTTTTACTGCAGCCGACGTTGCAAACGTTTAAAAGATTCAGGAGAAATGCCTTTTGCTTGTTAACTTGTTATTTCATTATAACCTGTTTATTTTACGCCTGATTTTTCCGCAGTATGCCTAGGCCTAAAGCGTTGATGCTTTTGTATCCATTCTGACTCAACAGACCAGAGTTTATTTAGATTTATCGAAGTTGAGGATGTTCCGATGACCTATGAAGCCCATGCTGGCTGAGGTTAGATAGGCGTGGGATTGGGAGATGCGGCGCCCCCTTAATCGGCAGATGCGGCCTAGAAGCGTAAAACTCCGGGGCGAAAACTGGAAGCCCGCGGTCTTCAGCCAGGATAGATCATGTATATTTTATCTACCGCAAAATCTAATGTATACTACGTGCTATCTCAACAACAGTTTTTGCTAAGATAATAGCGTCTTCCCCGATGAGCACAACCATAGGTTCTTTTCCAATGTCCCCTTTATGGTATATTACATCTGGGACGCAGCCGGCTTTCTCAATTGCAGCTTTAACACCCCAAGGTATGCTCATTCCTTCAATACGCTTAATTTCTTCGGGTTCCTCGCTTCTATCGTATGATGATATTTTAAGCCCTTTACCGCCCAAAGCATCAAGAATTTTCTCTGAAAATTTTATATTAATTGCGGCTCTTTTAGTAGGATCATGCTTCATCACTTCAAGTATGTATCTTGCTAAATGGGATGATGCGCCGAAATCCGGATAAGAAGACCTAACGCCGCTGAATGCTCTCACGATTCTTCCCGGAATCGCCGCTATATCTTCTAGGCTTTCAGCGTATGGAAGCGCCATAGCGATGTTAATTCCAACCTCAGGTATGACAAAAACCACGTTAGGTGAGGATTCGAGGATTCTTCTGGCTTGATCGACGTTTTTTAAGACTTGATATTTCGATGCCTCCTTATATAGCTGAGCCATTGGATTAACCGGTCCGGCTCCTCTCCCGATATTTAGCCCAAATTTTATTGAGTATGTGATGAATTCTTTCGCTTTCTCAACCGCTGAGGGCAAGTCATAGCCCCTTGCAATAAAGGCGGCTATGGCGGCTGAGAAGCTGCATCCAGTTCCATGCGTTGTATTTACATTTAACCTTTCCGCTTCAAAGATTCTATAGCCGCCCCTATAATATAGCACGTCGACAGCGTTTGCAACGTCTAAATGCCCACCCTTGATCACAGCCGCCTGCGGGCCCATTCCGCAGATTTCTTCAGCAGCTTTTTTAGCATCCTCAAGGCTCTCAATTCTTCTTCCAGTTAAACGTTCAGCTTCAAATCTGTTTGGGGTGACAACTGCTGCTAAAGGAAATAAATACTTCCTTAAAGCCTCAGCCGCCTCAGCTTTTAATAAGGGCGCTCCGGACTTCGCTATCATAACAGGATCGACCACAAGCGGGAAACCGTATTTTGAAACTTCTGAAGCAACGGCTTTTATGATCTCCTCAGTATAAAGCATGCCGGTTTTCCCAGAGTCTATTCCCATATCTTCAGCCACTTGCCTAATTTGCTCCTTCACAACATCAGGCTTAACGCATTCGATAGCGGTCACCGAGTAGGTGTTCTGAGCCGTTACGCATGTTATCGCTGTTGTACCATGAACGCCTAGGGCTGCGAAGGTTTTCAGATCAGCCTGTATTCCAGCCCCTCCGCCGGAATCACTTCCAGCAATAGATATGGCTACCGGAGTTTTCCCGCTCAACCATTTATGCTCAAACATCCGCCAACTCCTCAATCATAATAAAGATGCTAATGTGTCAAATATGTTAAAGGCATCGAGATTTAAGCGCATCTTTCAGCATTTTTATGGCGCAGTATTCTGAGCACATTGAGCATGATTCTGGACTTTTAAGTTTAGATCTGCTGCGCACTTCTATAGCCTTCTCTGGGTCAATGGCGTTCTCTATTTGCTTCCTCCAGTTTAATGCCGCTCTAGCTTTAGCCATCTCTAAATCTTTAGCGATTGCTTTACGTCCAAGCTTGGCTATGTCGGCGGCATGCGCCGCTATCCTTGTTGCTATAACGCCCTCCTTCACATCATCTAGTGAGGGTAATCCAAGATGCTCTGATGGAGTCAAGTAGCAAAGGAAGTCTGCGCCCGCTAAGCCTGCTAATGCCCCTCCAATCGCACCAACTATATGATCATATCCGGGAGCTATCTCCGTCACAACAGGGCCTAGAACGTAAAGCGGCGCTTCCCTACAAATTGTTTTTGCGAGCCTAATATTCGTCTCCACATGATTCAGCGGTAAATGCCCTGGGCCCTCAACCATTGCTTGAACATTGGCGTTTCTAGCCCTCTCGATAAGCTCGCTAACCGTCAATAATTCCTGCATCTGGAAGTAGTCTGTTGAGTCGAATATGCATCCGGGCCTTAGTCCATCCCCTAAGCTTAAGGCGAAATCATATTTGGCGGAGATTTCAAGGAGATAATTATAGTTCTTATATAGCGGGTTTTCCTCACCATTATGTAGCATCCACACGGCTAGGAATGTTCCGCCTCTACTTACGATCCCCATTAAGCGGGGATGCTTCGCGATTTTTTCAACAATCCCCTTTGTAACGCCGCAATGCACAGTCATGAAGTCAACGCCGTCTTTAGCATGCTTCTCTATTATATTGAAGATGTCATCCTCAGTCATATGAACAATCGACCCCTTTCTCCTAGCAGCCTCCACGGCTGCCTGATATATCGGGACTGTTCCAACTGGAACATTAACCGCTTTCAAGATTGCTCTACGTATCTCATCCAAGCTGCCGCCGATGCTGAGATCCATTATTGTGTCTGCACCATATTTTATGGCTATTTTAGCTTTTTCAATTTCCAGGTTTAAGTCGCATACATCAGGGCTTGTGCCGATGTTGGCGTTAACCTTAGTCCTTAAACCTTTCCCAACGCCTATAGGATGGATGTTCTCTCGCTGAACATTACGCGTTATGATCACTGTTCCTTCAGCGATGCGCATGCGTATATTCTGCGGCGATTCATCCTCATCTCGGGCGATCAGCCGCATCTCTTCGGTTTCACGTCCTTCCTTAGCAGCCTTCATTTGAGTCGACATTAATGAGACACCTCAACGAAACATGCCATTGATTCAGAAATTTAATGTTAAGGAACTTATTATTGGTTTTGATGCTGTTTTTATTTTTAAGTGAATTTTAACGTAAAATTCTTATTTATGTCTAACATATAATCCTAAAAATTCCAAATGAGCTGATGGAATTTGCCCGTAAAAATCTTTAAAATCGAGGATGGAAACGCCTTTGTTCTAGAGCGGGTCATGTATACTAAGCGTTACACCCTATCTCTTGACAGAGACAAGTGTGTAGGCTGCGAACTCTGTGCACTCGCATGTCCAAAGGAGGCTATAAAAATAGTTAACCCATTGGAGTTTGTGGATATTGAAAATCCGCCTAAGAAGATCACAGTTACCGTATTAAGTGATAAATGCAATTTCTGCGGTATATGCAGCGAGATATGTATTTTCGGAGCTTTTAAGCAAAGCGTTAATGGTGAAGAGTTTATCCCGGTCCTAGAGAGCGAGAGTTTTCCGAGGGTAATCCATGAGATTGAAGTTGACGAGAGCAAATGTCCAGTAGGCTGCAAGGTTTGTGAGGAAGCATGCCCGCTCAGCCTAATCAAGGTTAGGTGGGATGATAAGTTGGAAGGTAAGGTCAGCGTTGAGGTTGATAAGGATCATTGTCCAGTCTGCCGGATATGCGAGGTTAAATGCCCATATAACGCGATACATACCAGAAAAATAATTTCCGGGCTGATTAGGGTGAATGTTAATGTATGCCCTGAGGGCTGCCGGGCATGTGTTGACGCATGCCCAATACCTAATGTTCTTTTCATATCCAGTGATGGAAAAGTTAATTTTAACGATTCTTTCTGCGTCTATTGCGGTGCATGTAAGAATGTCTGCCCAGTTGAGGGAGCCATAGATCTTAAGAGAATATCGGTGCATCATACGCCTGTTAAGTCGGGCGCGTGGAATAAAGCCCTAGAAAGATTAACGTCAACTGAGAATATGGCTAAGGAGCTGCGCAGCAAATCAATATTTAAAACTTATGAATCCGTGAAAAGACTTCACACATGGAGCCGTGCTAACAAATGAGCGGCAAACCTGAAGATATAAGAGTAGGCGTCTTTGTTTGCCACTGCGGGCTGAACATAGCCGGTGTGGTTAATGTTAAAGAGGTAGTTGAGTATGCGAAAACCTTGCCAAACGTTGTCTTCGCAATTGATAACAGATACACATGCTCAGATCCAGGTCAGGAGGAAATTAGGAAGGCGATTAAGGAGCATAGGCTTAACCGAGTTGTTGTTGCAGCATGCTCACCAAGGATGCATGAGCCTACGTTCAGAAGATGCGTGGCTGAAGCTGGGCTAAACCCATACTTGTTTGAGATGGCAAATATTAGAGAGCATTGCTCATGGTGTCATCCGAGCACACCTAAAGAGGCAACTGAGAAGGCTAAGGAAATAGTTAAGATGGCTGTTGCCAAAGCCAGATTGCTCCGTCCCCTTGAGCCGATAGAGGTGCCCGTCACATCAGATGCTTTGGTTGTGGGCGGAGGAGTCGCCGGGATAAATGCCGCCCTTGAGCTGGCGGAGATGGGCTTCAAGGTGTATTTGGTTGAGAAGAATGAGAGCATAGGTGGGCATATGGCGCAGCTAGATAAGACCTTTCCAACATTAGACTGCTCAATATGTATTCTGGGTCCAAAAATGGTTGATGTCGCCCGTCATCCGAATATTGAGATAATATCCTTCGCCGACTTACTGAGCGTTGAGGGCTACGTTGGGAACTTTAAAGTTAGGATTAGAAAAAACCCGCGGTATGTCCTTGAGGATAAATGCACTGGTTGCGGCGAATGCCTCCCCGTATGCCCAATTGAGTATCCAAACGATTGGGACATGAATTTAGGCGTTAGGAAAGCCATATCCGTCCCGTTTCCGCAAGCGGTGCCATTAATTTACAGAATAAATAGAGATTACTGCATAGAATGCTATAAATGCGTTGATGCATGTGGACCGCGGCAAGCAATAAATTTCGACCAAAAACCGGAGGAAATCGAGCTTAGGGTTGGCGCCATAGTTGTTGCAACCGGATATGATATTTACTTGCCTGAAGATGGAAACCTTTACGGCTATGGGAAATACAGTAACGTCATAACCAGCCTGGAGTTTGAGAGGCTTATCTTGGCAGCTGGTCCAACAGGCGGACATATTATCCGCGCATCGGATGGAAAAACACCGAAGACGGTTGTGTTTATTCAATGCGTTGGATCAAGGGATGTCAATAAATATCCCTACTGCTCAAACTTCTGCTGCATGTACACGCTTAAGCACACGATTCAGTTGAAGGAGCATTATGGAAACGATGTTGAAGTTTACGTCTTCTATATGGATATGCGCAGCAACTTCAAAGGATATGAGGAATTCTATCAGAGAGCCAGGGAAATGGGCGTGAACTTCATTAGGGGAAGAGTGTCGAAGGTTATTGAGGATCCGGAGACAAAAAATCTCATAATACATGCTGAGGACACGTTGCTCGGTGAACCGATAGAGCTTGAGGCTGAAATGGTTGTTCTGGCAACAGCCGCCATACCGAACAAGAGCGCTGAGGAAATTGCGAGAATTCTGAACATAACCAGGGGGACAGATGGGTTCTTCATGGAGAGCCATCCGAAGCTTAAGCCTCTTGATACACCGGTTGATGGAATATTCTTAGCTGGAGCATGCCAGGGTCCGAAGGATATCCCCTATAGTGTCGCTCAGGGATGCGGCGCAGCCTCCAGGGCTGCAACAATACTATCTAAGCCATCGGTTAAGATTGAACCTATAATTTCAGTTGTTGATCCGGAGAAATGCAGGAATACAAAAGTTAAATGCGGCATATGCGCCACTAAATGCCCATATGGGGCAATAAAGGCTGAACCGGGTATGCCGGCGCAGGTTATATCGGCCATGTGCCATGGCTGCGGAACATGTGTGGCGGAATGTCCAGCCGACGCCATTACGCAGATGCACTTCACCGATGCGCAGATATTCGCTCAAATAGAGGCTGCTTTAGAAAATAACCCGGAAGATAAGATACTGGGTTTCTGCTGCAACTGGTGCTCATATGCAGGAGCAGACTTGGCTGGGACAAGCCGATTTGAGTATCCGCCAAACATAAGAATTATTAGGACCATGTGTTCAGGACGGATCGACAGGGATTTCGTCTTAGAAGCCTTTAGGAGGGGCGCTGGAATGGTCCTAATAGGGGCATGCCATCTACCATATGACTGCCACTATATTGATGGAAACTGGAAGATGAAGGCTAGGATGGAAGCTCTGGCTAAAGCCCTGGAGAAAATGGGTTTAACACCGGACAGATTTAGGATTGAATATATATCTGCCGCTGAAGGCTCCAAATTTGCTCAAGTGATACGTGAAATGGCTGAGAAGCTTAAGGATATTGGGCGAGAGAGAATAATCGCTGAAAACGAGAAGTTACGTCCATATCTGGAACGTATGCTTGGAAGAAAAAGATAGAGGGAATGGCCAATCTATCTTGTTGATGCTTTTGTATCCGCTTAATATCTTCGAAGCCGCGGACAAACATGGACAACCTCAATATCCCTTCGAACCTCGAATCCCTCTGAAGATCCGCTCACGCGGTTTATTCACAGAGATTTATGGACAACTTTAATATCCAAGAAACTATGGCGGGAACCTTTAAGGGTTTAAGCCGGGGCTGCTTCGAGGTTTCGAGTCGCAGTGTCCTCTTGAAACGTGAACTTCTTAATTTTTGGATAGATTTTACGTCCAACATTTGATACGTAGCCTATCGGTAAGCCTTTTCATCCTCTGTTGAGCGATTAAATGCCAAATTATTAACTTTTAAATATTTCCTTGTACTGCGGCACGACATCAGCCATAAAAAGCCTCATGCCCTCCAATGTTTTATAATGTCTAACCATTTCTTTTATGACATCAAAGGGTAAAGTTGCTATGTCAGCGCCTGCCTCAGCAGCCTCTCTAACTTGCCTAGCATTCCTTATGCTTGAAGCAATAACCTGGGTTTTGTAGCCATAATTTCTGTAGATTTTAACTATCTTCGCAACCAGATCTACACCGCTCATTATCCCATTATCTTGGCTTGAGTTTAGAAGATCCCTAATGTTTTCGCTTCGATATGCCTCTGCAACTGAGCCGAGATTTCTGATGTATTCGTAAATTTTCGTTTCCCTAATGTTCTTCAGGAGCTCATGGTCAAAGTAGTCTTCTTTTTTAAAATCTACCCCAATACTCATTCCCATCTTCGCTCTGATGTAATCGTCAATTCTTCCAGCAAATGGGCTTACGTAAGAAGCGCCGGCCTTAGCTGCTAGAAGAGCTTGCTCCGGCGTCATAACCAAAGTGCAGTTTACGGGTATCCCATCCTCACTAAGCCTTTTTATAGCCTTAAGTCCATCAAAATCTAAGCCGTCGTCCCCAAGGCTTGGATTTATAGGTATTTTAATGACGACCTCACCGTACGAACTGAACTTATTGTAGAGCAGCCTAGCCTGCTCAATCATTTCCTCGGCTTTCACAGCGATCACTTCTAAGCTAACTGGTCCCGGAACGGTTTTCAAAATTTCTTTTATGTAATCTTCCATCGCTATTCTGCCCTTTCTCTCATCAACAGCCTTCTTGATTAATGAAGGGTTTGTCGTCGCCCCATCGATCACGCCCCATTCGCAGGCCTTTTTAATCTCATTTAACTCCGCTGAATCGATGAAGATTTTCATGCAAATGCACCTCAAAATTTAATATAAGCTGCTAACATATATAATATGCGCAACTGTGGGGAATAAACTCTTTAATGGGATAGATCTTATGCATGGAGCGATGGTGATAGCTGGGCTTGATTTGGCAGCCAACCCTAGAAGATGCAGCGGTTATGCTTCCATGGATTTAAATGAAAGAACAATATTTAATGTTAAGTGCCTCTATAATGATGAGGACATCCTCAACGAGATTTTGAAGGATAAAGTTAAACTTTTAGCTGTTGACGCCCCAATTTCGCCGGAACCAGTATTTAGGGATGTTGATAGAAAAGCGATAAGAGGGGGTTATAGGGTTTTGCCGCCAACATTAGGAGCCATGAGGATGCTGGCGGCTAGAGCCTGGAGACTTTATGAGATGCTTTCAATTAAAGGCATTGAAGTTATTGAAACCCATCCGAGAAGCGCTTTAAAATCATCAGGTGAGAAAAGTGTAGAAGCGCTTTTAATTAAAATGGACATTAAATTGAATGTGGATAATAGCGTATTGCTCATAAAAGATTTGAGGGACGCTATTGTAAGCCTAGTCGTAGCATACTGCTATCAGAGCAAAGCACGCTTAATGGAAATTAAGGGCGAAGACGGAGTAATATATCTGATAGGAGAGCTTTTATAGTGAGAGCGTAAAAAGATTTTTCCTATGTTTTCATCAACATTCTCCCCACTAAAAAGGAAAGACTCTCGCTCCCATCATTTCTCTATGAAGCCCATTTGCTTTTTAATTTCAAGGATTTCTTCGGATGATGGTTTTCGTGGGTAATTATAGATTGGACCTTTAGGGTCCTCATTATAGTATGGTCTATTGCAGTCTGGGCAGCCGGAGGTTAAGAAGGGTTCGCCAGACAGAATAATTCTCCGAAGGTCCTCAGCGGATATGCCAAAGTCAAATATGAATCCATTCTTAAACCTCATATCCTCAAAGCGTCTTATTCCACGCGTTATTAGATAGTGAGCAATCTGCACCCTACGGTAGTAGGCTAAAGGCGGCCTAGGATGATTGGCCATGCGCGTTCCAGGTATAGGTGTAAAAGCGAAAAGCGCTGGGAAAACGCCTATATCAACGCATCTCTGCATTATGGACGCGAGGTCTTCCTCCCTCTCACCTAAGCCCACTATTAGATGGGTTGTAACCTTCATTCTCCCAAAAACCTTAACCGCGGTTTTCAATGCGTCAAGATGGCTTTGCCACTTATATGGTCCGGCTATTATCTCGCCCTTAACCTTAGTGAAGATCTCCTCCGTGGCTGCGTCGAGAGCTATGCTAACCCTCTCCACACCAGCCTCGCGAAGATTAATCATTTCTTCATATTTCAATGGTTGACAGGAAACTGAGATTGGAACATCCGATGCTGAATGGATTAATGCTGATATATATGCAATGTCGCTTTGCACGCCAGGGTAATTTAACGCCTGAATGCATACGCGCTTCACCTTTCCATCATCATATGCTATTTTAATTCCATTAATGACGTCATTTAAGTTGAAAGCTGGCCATGTAACCCTTGAAAGCATATCAGCCCTGCCGCTGCTAGATCTAGATTGAGGGCAAAATGCGCAGTTTGCTGAGCATCTGCCGCGTCTATATGTGAGCAGGTAGGCTGTTGTTGGTTCAGCGTTTATCATGCCTCTCATTAAACCTAAAACTATTGCTGAGCCGAATGAAACCCTTATCTTTTTCAAATCCATTAGCGATGCTCCTTCACCGTAAAAGTTATCTTCCAACTTTTCTAATTTAAATCTATGTATATTGTTTTCTCCGAGAAATGCCTAGAATATTGGGAGCCCGGACATCCAGAGTCTCCGGAAAGAGTTTATCAAGCCTATAAGCTGCTTAGAGAGAAAGGGTTTAAGTTCGTCCAGGCTGAACCATGCCGGGAGGAGGATTTACTGTTAGTTCACAGCAGAAGGTTTATTGAATCCGTGAAGAATGAGATGCTTTACGATCCGGATACTCCAAGTCTCCCCGGCATATATGATTACGCTAGATTGTCAGCCGGTTCAGCGATAAAAAGTATGGAAATCGCCCTAGAAGGCGAGAAAGCCTTCTCTTTAATGAGACCTCCTGGGCATCATGCCGGTGTGAACGGCAGAGCCCTTGGGGCGCCGACGCTTGGATTCTGCTATTTTAATAATATCGCTGTTGCATGCATGAAGGCTCTTCAGAAGGTTAAAAAGGTCGCGATACTTGATATAGATAGCCATCATGGTAATGGAACACAGGAAATCTTCTTCAGGAACCCTAGGGTGCTATTTGTTTCGCTCCACAGATATGGGGGCGTTTATCCGGGAACTGGTGAAACCTCAAAGGAGAACTGTCTAAATTATCCATTCACCCATGCGGTTGGAGATTCGGAATATTTAAGGACATTGAAGATTGCTTTAGACGAGATCAAAAAGTTTAATCCGGATCTTATAGCTGTTTCAGCAGGCTTTGACACCCATAAGTATGATCCAGTTTGTAGCCTAGGCTTAAGCGAAGACTCCTACATCATTATTGGGCGCATGATCGCTGAGCTCAGCAAGAGAACATTTGCCGTTCTCGAGGGTGGATACGGAAGGTATTTTCCAATATGCGTATTTAACTTTTTAAGTGGGCTTGAGCAATATTAGCCGGAGAAAACAGCTATCATCATCTTTATGGAGGGCTAACATCTTGATCACGGATGATGACGCAATTAAAGACTATAACCTTTACGAGAATATGAAAGTAAGCGATTTAATAGTTCAAATGAGGGATGCATGGGGCTTCACAGCTGAGAAAATCGCGGCTGGGGTAGATATTTTAAGAATGATGATTTCTGATAAGGAGTGCCTAAAATTTCTCTCATTTCCAGCTTGCATAGTGGCAACGGGAACCAGAGGCGCTCTTAAAGAGATGGTTAAGCGCCGCCTTATAGATGTTATTATAACTACATGTGGAACATTAGATCATGATCTAGCTAGAAGCTGGAGAAATTATTATCGCGGATCATTCAACTTAGACGACAGGGAACTTCATAAAGCGGGCATAAACCGCCTCGGAAACGTGCTGATCCCAAATGAGAGTTACGGTATTATAATTGAAAGGAAGATGCAGGAGCTCCTATCAGCGCTCTGGAGCGAGGGCATTAGAGAGCTTTCAAGCCGTGAGCTTAGTCGAGAGATAGGCCTAAGGCTTTGTAACGAAGACTCAATACTTTATTGGGCTGCAAGAAATAATATACCAGTTTATGTGCCGGGCATAACGGACGGAGCTGTTGGCTACCAGATATGGCTTTTCTCGCAAGACCGCGAAATAAAGATAGATATCATGAAGGATGAGCAGGAAATTAACGACTTAATATTTGATGCGGAGAGAACAGGGGCACTCATAATTGGCGGCGGAATATCAAAGCATCACGTAATATGGTGGAATCAATTTAAGGGAGGCTTAGACTACGCAATTTACATAACAACCGCTGTTGAGTGGGACGGCAGCCTATCAGGCGCAAGGGTTCGCGAGGCAATCTCATGGGGTAAGGTTAAGGAGACAGCGAGGCATGTGACTATTGAGGGGGATGCAACGGTAATACTGCCTCTTATCGTTGCCGCATTAATCTCTTAAACAAAGATTAAATGTTAAACCATCCTGTAATATCTTTCATAAATTAATAGGAAGATAGCTCTAACTATTAAGGCAACGCCTAGAAGCATTAAGAAGCGCGCCCAGAAGATAAAGTATTCAGTTAAGGTTACGGGCTTGCTGAGCAATAGGCTTGAAATATAGCCTAATCCAAGCCAAAATATGAGGTTTGATAAGGTTTCAGCCTTCTTTTTAACAGGTGAGTTAGCGAGGTATCTGAGCGCTAAAATAAATGCTTGAACAGATCCGAAAAGTAGGCTGAACCACATAAGGGCTAAGTACACTATTGAAAGGGCTTCTGGGTTAACGGGAGCAATGAACCATAAGTCTGTATTTGGTATTTTAACAATCCTGAAAATCTTAGGGAATAACAGTATTTCATCTAAGAGATTGGGAAGTGAGAGAAAAATTGCGCCGATTATTGTAAAGAAGGCACCTATAGAAATTGCGCTGAAGAGATTTTCATCCCAGACTGGCATAGATAATTTATCTCGCGATTTTTCTTCCCCGCTGCTCATAGCTCTTCCATCTTTATTTCGTTATCGCATTTCTGAACATGTTCATGGAAAGCTAATTAACTTACTATGTAATAAATATATTTGTTAAGAGAGATTTAAAGCGTGTGAGATTATGGCGCGATGCCATAGATGCGGTGCAAAACTGGATGAGGATATGTTGTATTGCCCGAATTGCGGCTCAAAAGTAAGAGCGAGATATAAAGAGGATTTTAGGGGATTCTTGATCGGCGGCATAATTCTGCTGTTCAGCGGTCTAATATTTTATTTGCAAGTTACCGGAAGCTTGAGGGCGGGAGCTATGCTGGCTATTATATTAATTGCAATTGGCTTACTAATTATATGCACGAAAATTCTTTCAGCTAAAAGAAGAGCCCATCAAGGAAGATAAACCCAATTTATCGACCGCCCTAAACAAGAAAGGGAATAAAATAAACATTACGTATAAATTCACGGGACCTGGCAACTTAGTATATAAAGCCTTTATATGTTAAGTTGCCACGTCCAATTCACATATTAAATTTTTCTTTCAAAATTAAAATTTTGCTATTTATGAAGTGTGGCATTATGCTTAGATTTATTTGCAGATAATAATTTTGCAAAAAATATAAGTAAAGGGCTATTTTTGTAGATCTAGATCTGTTGGGATAGAGTTGGAAATATTAGGATTATTTTCCGATAAAATGAAAGATAGGATTCGCCTAGCGCGTGAAATGAGCTGGGAGAGGTTCGGTAGGCGGATCCTTTTCTATGTGCCCAGCTTCGCCTACTATAATAATGAATATTTTAGGTCATCGTTGACAAGTTTTCCATCAATATCGGTTACAGGTACATACTGCGCCTTGAAATGCGACCACTGCGGCGGTAAAATACTTGAAACAATGATTCCAGCGTTGACTCCGCGGAGACTTATAGAGGTTTGCAGCGAGATTAAGAAGGCGGGCGCTTTGGGCTGCTTGATAAGTGGCGGTTGCTTACCAAATGGTTCAGTTCCAATATCTAGATTTGCAGATGCCATAAATAAAGTTAAGAAAAAACTCGGGCTCACAATTATTGTTCACACGGGGTTTATAAGCTTGGAGGATGCGGAGAGGCTTAGTGATGCCGGCGTTGATGCCGTATCAATCGACATAATAGGTTCTGAGGAAACCATTAGGGAGATATATCATCTTAATGTATCAATAGATCATTACGCTAGGTCCCTGGATGCCCTGAAGAAATCAGGTATACCGTTCACTCCTCATGTACTTATTGGGCTTCATTACGGCGTCGTGAAGGGTGAGATTAAGGCTTTAGAGCTTATCTCCAAGTATGACCCCTCAGCCCTAATATTGATAGTTTTCTTTCCAATTAAAGGTACAAGGATGGAGCTCATTAAGCCGCCTCCGCCTGAATCGGTTGTTGAGATTTTGGTTCAAGCACGTTTCATGATGCCCAATGTGCCCATTGCTCTTGGCTGTGCAAGACCGAAAGGTAAGCATAGGTCGATAACCGATTTGCTGGCTGTTGAGGCTGGAATTAACGCCATAGCCTTTCCAAGCCCTGAAGCTATACGTAGGGCAAAAAATTTAGGCTTAAGCATACGTTTTTCACAGGTCTGCTGCTCGCAAATTTACAGGGATATTTCCACAGACCTTAAAGTTGATAGCTAGAATATGCGCTGGCCTATTTCATCGGGTTCTTGACCCAGGGTTCAAATTTTCCCGCTTATTCCTACCTTTATATTCCTGCGCAACTATCATTGTTGATGTTAGTATTACGCTTGGGTTGCTCCTAACATTATCTAGGAACTCATTTAGTTGGTTAAGCTCTGGTACAGCAACCCTTGCAATTATATCGTACTCGCCGTAGATTATGCTTGCGTCTAGAACGTTATCTAGCTCGGCGATTTTTCTGCAAACATCCTTTTCAGTCCCTGAATTCACTTTGAAAAGCACGTATGCCTTAATCACCATGCTTCATACCTCGGAGAGCCTTTTATTTACAAAAAGAATAGTATCATAAAGAGATTTAACTGTTTTCCTATTTTTCCGATAATCCTGTTTTCAATAGAATTCAATGTATCTTTTAACTGTGAAATTTCCAGTTAATCTTATGTCCTCCGAGGATGATCCAACCATAACTTTGAATTCCCCCGGCTCAACTACGCGTTTCATATGTTGATCTAGAAATGAGATATCTTCCAATGTGAGCGTAAACTCAACTGTTTTTTCTTCACCGGGCTCTAATGTTATCCGCTTGAACCCCTTAAGCTCCTTAACCGGTCTGGTTACACTTGCGACAGCATCATTTACATATAACTGTGCAACCTCGTCTCCCCTATATTTACCTGCATTCTTAACCTTAAACCTTATAGTTAAAGTGTCCTCTTCTCCAACCTCTTTCGGCTTTATTTCTAAGCCGCTATATTCAAATTTCGTGAAGCTTAATCCATGCCCGAAGGGGAAAAGAGGCGTATATGGGATATCTAAATATTTAGATGTCCACCTATTCGCCTGCGACGGCGGCCGACCGGTGCTTTTGTGATTATAATATATCGGAACTTGACCAACTGTTCGTGGGAATGTTATTGGCAGCTTCCCGCCGGGATTATAATCGCCGAATATTATGTCCGCTATGGCGCAGCCAGCCTGGATCCCGGGGAACCATGCTTCTATAATTGCAGGTACATGCTCCGCTGACCATTGAATCGATAAGGGTCTGCCGTTCATTAATACTTCAACAACTTGAACTCCAGCTTCATATATTGTCTTCACCAGGTCTTCCTGAACTCCTGGAAGGTCTAAAAATGCTCTGCATGCTGCTTCACCACTCATATCTCTTCCCTCGCCGACGACAACTATGGCTACTTTACATTCCTTAGCAGCTCTCACCGCTTCCTCAAATCCTTCAGTTGATGAGCCCTCAATCTCGCAGCCCTTAGCATATAGAACTTTAGTTTTTGGGGAAACTTTACTTTTAATTCCCTCAAGAACCGTGACGACATCCCTTGGGTCGCCTAGACATGACCATGGTCCCAGCGGGGCTTCCTTATCGTTTGCCAGCGGGCCTATGACCGCGATTGAATTGATATCCTTGCTCAGGGGCAGAATGCTGCCTTCATTTTTAAGCAGCACGATGGATTTTCTGGCTATTTCAAGAGCCGCTTCAAGGTGCTCCCTGCATTTTATTACTTTTTTTGCATGTCCAGGATCAACGTATGGATGTTCAAATAAGCCCAGTTTAAATTTTATCTTTAGTATGCGTTTAACAGCCTCGTTAATTCTATCCTCAGATATCCTGCCCTCTTCAACCAGCTTTAGAAGGGATCGACGGTATACGTCGCCCTGCATATCCATGTCTACGCCAGCTTTAAGAGATTTTTCAGCGGCCTCAAAAATGTTCTCCGCTATCCCATGATTGATAAGTTCACCTATAGCGTTCCAGTCGCTGACCACGAAGCCCTCGAATCCCCACTCATTTCGAAGGATTGTTTTAAGCGTGTAGGGATTAGCTGATGCCGGTATACCATTCAGGTCGTTGAATGCGCTCATTATTGTTCCAGCGCCGGCTTCAACAGCCGCCTTAAATGGCGGCAGATAGATTTCTCTAAGCGTCCGCTCAGATATGTCAACAGTATTATAGTCTCTTCCACCTTCCGCGCCGCCATAAGCCACATAATGTTTTGGACAGGCAACCAGGGCGTTAGGGGCAGATAGGTCGGTTCCCTGATAGCCTTCCACGAGAGCTCTTGCCATGACTGATCCTAAATAGGGGTCTTCGCCGGCTCCCTCAGCAACCCTGCCCCATCTGGGATCTCTTGCGATGTCAACCATCGGCGCGAATGTCCAGTGCACTCCATCAGCACGGGCTTCAGCCGCCGCTATTGAGGCTGCCTTCCTCGCGGCCTCCGGATCCCAAGTGCTTGCTAATCCGAGGGGTATTGGAAAAATTGTTTTGTAACCATGCAGCACATCTAAGCCGAATATTAATGGTATACCTAGCCTTGATTTTTCAACCGCTATCTTCTGAACTCTATTTGTTTCTTCAGCGCTAAAGACATTTAAGAGGGATCCTATCCTTCCATTCCTTATCATTTCTTCATACTCTTTTGTAATGCCGCTGTATTGGCACATTTGCCCGATCTTTTCTTCAAGAGTCATTCTCCCCAAAAGGTCTTCAACTCTTCTATCGATCGGTTGGTTAGGGTCTAAATAAATGGGCTTTTCACCTTTAGGCGTTTTCAATTTTTCTCCCTCAAATATTCATAATACATTGCATATAAAATGTTTTTAAATATTCAAGATTTAGAGATCGCAGCGGACAGTGGATTAAATGTAAACTCTTCAAGGAAATATAAGCGAAGAAAACCCCATTTAATTTCTTATTTGACATGGAGCTTATTGAAGCTTATGCGAAACGTTCATTTTGAAATAAGCGAAAATACCTTTAAATTTTTCTATGAATAAATATTTTTTGGGGTGGAATATTGCCGAAGGTTTTGATTGTGGCTGGAGATGCTGTTGAGGCTCAGGAAATTTTCTATCCATTTTGGAGGCTTAAGGAGGAGGGCATTGATGTTGTTGTAGCTGCGCCGTCTAAGAAGACCCTATTCACTGTTGTGCATGACTTCGAGCCTGGCTGGGAAACATATAGCGAGAAGATGGGTTACAGATTCGATTGGGTCGATCTGGCTTTTAAGGATGTTAAGCCTGAGGAGTTTGATGGACTGATAATTCCAGGTGGGAGGGCGCCTGAATTTATAAGAACGTTCGCTGAATTAGAGCCTATCGTAAGGCACTTTTTTGCGGAGAACAAGCCGGTTGCAGCGATATGCCATGGTCCGCTCGTTATAGCTGGTTTCGGATTGGCTAAAGGTAGGATAATGACATGTTACGCGGCTGTTGCGTTAGATCTGAAGCAATCTGGAGCCAATTATATTGATCAAGAGGTTGTTGTTGACGGGAACCTAGTTACAAGCAGAGCTTGGCCCGATCTGCCAGCATTCATGAGGGAATTCTTAAGGCTTCTGCTGAAAGGTAAAAATTAACCGTGCGCCTTTAAACTTTCATTTTCCCTTATTTTTCTATTTTCCTCCTCAGCTAACTCTATAATGATTTTTTCACTCTCAGCCTCCTGATGTTCATTGTCACCGTCGAATTTTACGTATGCCCTAACGATGTTGCTATCAGGGTTTATTTTGCTCGCGGTCCATGTTGCCTTGAAGCTGCCGTCATTTCCCGTAGTATCGGAGGATAAAATTCGTCCATGTTCATCAATAACTTTTACTGCTGCTCCAAAAACTGGTTTCCCATCGTCTTTCCCAATCAGTCTTCCGGTAAAGGTTATTTTTGAACCCGGATTTACCCTTCCAGGTACGCTATCCATTGAGATTTCTATTTTAACCGGCTTTGGTGCGATAATGATTTTCTTTTTCAAAATTACTTGGCTGAAGACTGTTCCATTCGGTATAAGTATCTCGGTTGTTCCATCCTGAGATTCAAGGACCAGATGCATAATTCTCATCTCTTTAACGATACCAGTCTGTCCAGCTATGGTGATTATATCACCGAACTTTACTGGGCGGACTATTAAAATGAATATGCCAGCTACGAAATGCGATAAGACCGTTTGGGTTGCGAAACCCACGATTAGCCCGCTGAATGAGCCTATTGTTAAAGCTGCTGATGGATTCGCGCTAAGTATTGAAGTGATTATTGAAAGCAGAATTGCTATGCCCACTACCCTCACAATGGTTTTCACTGTGGCAGCAGCCGATTGGTCAGCCAACCCTATTATATAAGCATACACGGCGTTGCTGAAGGAGTTAATGATGAAGGCGCCTAGCACGATGACAAGCGCCACTTGAATATACAGCAAATATGGGTTAATGAGCAATATGATGTCGCTATAGGGCTGCAGGAATATTGGAACGGATTCCTTAGAGGCCCATCCGAAGAGAAAATTTAATATCGCTAAAAGAATGGACAAAGATATTATGTAAAGTAGCACCTTTAAGCTCTTACGTCGAACAAATCTTTCACTGCTATTAACGCGTGGCATACAAATCATCCTGTAAACAGCATTAAATAATAAAAATGTTATTTACTTAATAAGGGACTTAAAAATGCTGGGATAAGTAAATCTGCGTATCTATTGGCATGTTGCCATCTTTATACTAAATATCTTCATTAATGATGAGTTTTCTTATTCCTTCTTCAAGCGTTATCTTGGCTTTGAAGCCTAGGATTTTTTCAGCCTTAGTTGTGTCCGCAAGCGTATAATACACATAGTTTTTAATTGGGTTAGGCTTATATATCGGCTCAATATTTTTCCCCAGATATTTATTGATTAATTTAACCACATCGTTGAAGCTATGCGCCACTCCAGTTCCAACATTGAAGATTTCACATTCAAATTCCTTCTCCATCGCCAACATGAAAGCCTCAACGACATCTGAGACATAAATAAAATCTCTCGTCTGATTTCCATCCCCAAATATAATTGGGGGCTGATCCTTCTGAATCGACCATAAGAACTGTGAGACTATGTTTGCATATTCACCCTTAAACCGCTCTTTCGGTCCGTAAACGCTGAAAAGCCTTAAACCTACAGACTTTACGCCGTGAAGAACATTATAAAGTTTTGCTAGGCGCTCAATCGCATATCTACATTCAGTATAGTAATCCGTCACCATTACAGGCATGTCCTCCCTGTAGGGCACTCTGTTCCCATTATAAATGCTGCTAGTGCTTGCGTAAACAACCTTGCAATTATTCAATTTAGCATACTCAAAAATCGCGATGGCGTCATTAACCGTTCTACCCACCAAATAAGGATCCCTTTTATACATTGGCGAAGAGGAAGGCATACCTAAATGGAAAACAGCGTCGGCGTTTGGAAACAAGCTTCCAATCTTCACATATGGCTCATTAAAGAATTTTACATTTAAACCCTCAATATTCTTCAGGCTGCCACTGCTTAAATTGTCAAAAACAGCGACATCATGGCCATCGTGAACCAAACGTTCAAGAAGGTTGCTCCCTATAAAGCCGCATCCGCCCGTCACCACAAACCTCAAATTTTCAACCTCCACCTTTTTAATCTAGGTTTGAATAATTATGTGTGTTTCATACATAAAAGCTTAGTTGCATATCGTCATCAGCACCGACAAGCGTTTTAACCTTTTATCCTTAAAGTTGAAGATTAAATCTTCCTACTGCGTGTTCAATGATTTAATCTTCATATCTTACTGAGATGCTTACTACTGTGAATAGGTAGATATTCAATCTTTAAGGATTTTACTAAGACCCCGAATTGGATGTATTGAACTTTATTTTGAGAAATATTAGGGATATCAAATTGTTCTTCAAACGGATCTTATCCAAACGGTCATTGGTCCTTCTTCCCTGTTTGCCCATGCGTAGTACGGTATCGCTGTAAACTTCACCTTACGTACCTCATGTTTAACTTTGTCTTTAGGAGCGTACAATCTCCTACCGAACTTTTCAGAGTTCATTGCTAGGGCTTCGCCGCGTAGGGCAACAATTCCACCTAAAACGTTTGGCATATACTCAGCATTTAATAGTGCATTGTCAGGTAGGATCATATCCCAAACATCGAAGTCAGGGTTATCGGCTTTTTCAATGCAGTATACGATCGGGCCCCGCTTTAAGGCTTCTCTACCATTATTCTCCGCAACATGCGGATGCGAAACGATTCTCTCAATTGGCATTGCAAGTGAGAGAGTGATCTTATCGCCGCTTCTCCATGAACGTTTAATCTCAATATAACTTCCAGGCTGCGGTTTGCCCTCCAATTTCTCCCCATTAACTTTGATGTTTGCATCTCTGCACCAGCCCGGTACGCGAATATATAAGCTGAACAAGTCTTCCTTTTTAGGGTCAACTGTAACGTTAATTTCACCATTCCACGGATAGTTTGTATCCTGTAGTAAGGTCACCTCATTATCGCCGAGTTTCACATGGGCTTCACTCTTAGCATATAGGTGAACCCATATTCCATTATCTGATGTGCTGTAGAAGTAGCCGGGCAAAGACGCTATTAAACGGGCTATGTTCGGCGGGCAGCATGCGCAATAGAACCATTCTTGACGCCTATGTCCACCTCTATCGGCTAGGGGATTAACGTAAAAGTAGCGTTTTCCATCAAGCGATATCCCGGATAATATTCCATTGTAGAGGGTTAGCTCCATAATATCGGTGAATGCTGCCTCACCAGTTGCCAATAGCATACGCCAATTCCACATGAAGTTCGCTATTGCTGCGCATGTTTCAGCGTAAGCTCTGGCATTTGGCAGCTCATAATTGTCTCCGAATGCTTCCCCCTCATGACGCGCACCCGCGCCTCCAGTCACATACATTTTTTGTTCGGTTAAGTTATGCCAAAGCCTCATAAGCGCTTCGAAAAGCGTTTTATCGCCAGTTTCAAGATATATGTCTGTTGCGCCGCAATTTAAGTAAAGTGCCCTTACGGCATGTCCAACAATCTCGGTTAATTCGCGGAAGGGCTTATGATCTATATGATAGGGGTTTCCGCCGATAAGCTTCTTCCCACGATTGTCAATAAAGAATATTGCTAAATCTAAATATTCCTTTTTCCCAACAGTCCTGTAAAGTTCGACTAGAGCCATCTCAACCTCGGGGTGTCCTGGAACACCCATGAGCTTATTTGGTCCGAAGAGGCTGACAATATGATCTGCGAAGCGACATGCAACATCAAGTATTTTCTTTTCCTCAGCAGCCCGATAAAGGGCCACGGCGGCCTGGAATAGATGCCCAGCGCAGTATAGTTCATGTAAGTCCCTTAGGTTTTTCCAGCGCTCGCCCTTTTTCTCAAATGTGAAGTAAGTGTTGAGGTAGCCGTCTTCATCCTGAGCAGCGGCGATCTCATCAATAATCTCTCTTGACTTAGCGAGTAAGTCGAGGTCAGGGTTATAGGCATAGGAGAAAGCCGCAGCCTCTAACCATTTATAGACGTCTGAATCATTAAATACTAAACCTTGAAAATTTCCCTTCTCCTTACCTGCAGCCCGGCGGAAATTGAATATTCGCCCAGTCTCATAGAGCAGTTTATACTGCGATGGAAGAGTAACTTCCTGGATTATTTTTAATCTTGGCGCCCAGAAATCATCCTTTAAACGAACGCTTTCAATCGGTACCGGACGGAGCTTAGCGAATTTGCTACGAGCAGCATCCACAATAACAGTTGACCTACCCATGCTGCAATCCTCCCTCAATCTAATGACAGAATTATCCATGAAGTGTATTTAATATTTACTTAATTTATCCTAAATAGCAAAGTTGAAGGATATCGCCCTATTTTCCACCATGATTAAGTGTAAATTTTTTCTCACCTAACTGAATGAATCAGCGCTTCTATAAATCTCCTTCTTCAATGGCGCCAAGCCTTTAAAGTCTTTAACGCAATTTTCATCTGGATGCTTATCTCTAAGATTGTTTAAGATTTCAATATTTTTTAGTCTTAAGAATGGGGAGGCTGCATTAAAGAGTCATTGAGACCCTCCAGTAATTTTATTTATAAACTTGAAAACTAGGGAAAAAGACCCTTAGGTTTCTCTCAGCGGGAGGTGAACAAACATGGCGGCGCTCTTCAAGCAGTGCTAGAAGGAGAGCAAGATCTGCCAGATGAATGAGTACCCGTATGATTCAATTTCCTCCCAAGGGATACATATGCCTGGTTTAGCTTTTAGTTTTGGAAAAGATGATGCAATGCTGCTTTCATTCCTATCTTTACTGGAGTAGTCTCTTAATTCCGAGTGTCGAGATTGTTCTATGGGGTATTTGCCATATTCACGTGTGAATTCGGTCATCGCTTTAATGTTCTCAATTTTCGCATCATTTTGAATTATGGCTGACGCATCCATTATGTATCCGCCTTCCGAGGCTACGCTGTCAATTATC
>Ga0185307_1000326_pt1 | contig 30758 bp, 28 predicted proteins | sample LHCtaG_FD_128010 | JGI IMG/M metagenome (GOLD analysis project Ga0185307, IMG submission 128010) | Hot spring microbial communities from Little Hot Creek, USA to study Microbial Dark Matter (Phase II) - LHC4sed_matched (SPADES... | ecosystem: Environmental > Aquatic > Thermal springs > Hot... | reverse complement strand
ATTAGATAAAAAAGGGGATATTATATCCTATACTGCTCCCCTTTTTATGAAAAAATATATATTATAACGAAAAAAAATAAGTTTTATCTTACCCCAAATTTTATTATTGACATTTTATTAAATTGAATTAATCTTATATATAGCCGAGGTGGCGGAATTTGGCAGACGCGGTAGGTTCAGGACCTACTGGCTTTAAGGCCGTAGGGGTTCAAATCCCCTCCTCGGCACTAACTTTTAACAACGACTAAACCAAAAACCTCTTTTGCCTTATTTTTATATAAAACCTCTGCGCAATTATTTAAAGTTGAACCAGTAGTAACCACATCATCAATCAAAATAATTTTTTTATTTTCTAAAGAATAATTTTTATCAAAGGCAAAAACATTTTTTACATTTATTCTTCTTTTTTTATCATCTAAAACTGTTTGGCTTTTAGTATACTTAATTCTTTTTAAACATTTTAATACTGGGATATTGGTAATTTGGGAAATCTCTAAGGCAAGAATTTCACTTTGATTATAACCCCTTTCGCGCAATCTTGCTGGGTGTAAAGGAACGGGAACTAAAAAATCACAATCTTTAAGATAATAATCATTTATAATAATCTTACTTAAAGCTAAGGCTAAGGTTTGGGCAATAAAAATTCTATTTTGGTATTTGAATTCGTTGATGAGATTAACAAAAGGGATTGTGTAGGGGCCTAAAGCATAAATCCGGATATTTTTCTTAAAAATAATTGGCTGAGAAAAAATCTTTTGGTAACAACTAAAACAGATTCTTTCACCATCAGTCTTTTTTAAACAACCAAAACATAAGGGTGGAAAAAAGAAATCATAAAGGGATTTTAAAAAATCTTTAATCACTTTTAATCTTTTTTATAAAAATTAAAAGGGCAATTAACATTAAAATAATAGCGATAAATTGATTAGTCCAAAAATTTAGATTATCTTCATAGTATCTTAAAAAATCAATAAGGAATCTAAAAAGGGCATAGAAGAAAAGAAAGATAGAGAAAAGTAGTCCTTCCTTTTTAATTATTTTTGTTTTTTCTAATTTTAAGATTAGAAAGAAAAGAAGGAAACCAAAAAAACTGGAATAAAGCTGGGTGGGATGGATTTTGGTATAAGGGAAAGTTGAACCGGCAGGAGAATTGGGCGGAAAAATAATACCCCATTTAAAAGGACGTCCAAAACAACAACCATTTAAAAAACAACCTATTCTTGTAAAACCTTCGCCTAAAGCTAAAGCCGGTGAAATTGAATCAAGCATTTTTAAAATTGGCATTTTTTTCTTTTTGGCATAAATAAAGCCAGCTAAAAAACCGCCAATAAAGCCTCCAAAAAACATTAAGCCACCAAGCCCACCGCGCCAGAAAGCAATAATGCCGATTAAATCGTTTTTAAATTCGTCCCAATGGTTAAAAACATATAAAAGCCGAGCGCCAACAATAACACCGATTAAAATAACAACTGCCAAATTCACCACCTCATCTTCTTTGATACCAAATTTTTTTGCTCTTTTTTGGGTAATCTTTATGCCTAAAAGAAAAGAGATAAAAAGCATTAAGCCATAGGAATATAAAGTAAAATTGCCAATCTTTAAAAGAATGGGTGCCATTTTAAATTATAAGTTTTTTAATATTTTTTTCAAAAGGTGGATAGATGATCCCCTTTTCCGTGATAATGGCAGTAATTAAACTATTTTCGGTGATATCAAAGGCGGGATTATAACAATCTATCTCCTTTGGTGCGATAAGATAATTTCTAATTTTTTTTATCTCTTCACAACTTCTTTCTTCAATTTTTATCTCTTTGCCATTTTTGATATTTTGATCAATTGTGGAAATTGGGCAGGCAACATAGAAAGGTTTTTTAAAATAATGGGCACAGAGAGCTAAAGTTTTGGTGCCAATTTTATTGGCAGTATCGCCATTTAAGGCAATCCGGTCAGCACCCACCAACACCAAATCAATTTGCTCCATTATTGCTCCTACCATATTATCGGTAATTAAAATCGGCTTAATATTTTTAAAAGGAGAGTTTAAAATTTCAAAAGTTGTTAAACGAGCTCCCTGTAAAAGTGGTCGGGTTTCACAAATATACACTTTTAAATCTTTGCCCAATTTCCCAGCATAAAAAATAACTCCTAAAGCCGTACCAATTCCACCGGTTGCCAAATGGCCAGTATTACAAATGGTCAAAATATTGGCCTTTTTGGGAATCAATCTATTACCATTTTGAGCAATTTTTAAAAAACTCTTCTTCTCTTTTTCATAAAAATCAAAGACTATTTTTTTTATTTTTGCTTTTAACCTTTTATTATTATCTTCTTTTTTTATAATTTTTTCCAAGGTCTCTAAAACATAAAATAGATTTCTGGCGGTTGGTCGAGTATTTTTTAACTCGTTGATAGAAAAAAGTAGGTTTTCTTTTAAGTTATCTCTAATTTTTAATGATAAAAAATAGATACCAAAGCCAACAATAATTCCTAATAAGGGAGCTCCCCTAACCTTTAATTCTTTTATTGCCTTAACTAAATCTTTTAATTCTTTAACTTCTAAATAAGAAATTTCGTTTGGTAATTTTGTCTGGTCTAAGATAAAAAGGGAGTTGTTTTTAAGGTAAAAGGCCGGATAAGGGAAATTGAAAAAATCTTTCGTCCCCATCCGGCCTTTCCTTTTATTTCAAAAGTTCCTTCAAGGGTTTGGCGGCTCGGAAATATACCTTCTTTTTTGCCGGGATATCAATAATCTCACCGGTCTTAGGGTTGCGACCTTTTCTTGCCTTGGTTTTTCTCACCCCGAAAATTCCTAAACCGGGTATTGCCAATTTGTCGCCTTTTTTTACCACCTGTTTAATGGCATCAATAAAGGAGTCCAAACAGGCGGTTGCCTGTTTTTTGGTGAGGCCCACATCCTTGGCGATTTTGTCAATTAATTCGGCTTTTTTCATAATTCCTCCTTTTTAGAATAAAAACCATTGCTATATTTTATACAAAATAAGGTTTTTGTCAATAAGAAAAAAGCTTGATTTTTCAATAATTTTTATCTTTTTATTTTATTATTGACAACTTATAATTTTTATTGTCAATTTTTAAAAAGTAGATTCCCCTTCTCAGTTTTTCTAAAGAGATTTTTATCCTTTTTGATTGGCAATTGGTAAATTTTTTTATCAAGGAACCACTGGTATTGTAAATTTTTATTTCCTTTACTAAAGTTGGCGAAGTAATATAGAGAAAGGAATTTGATTGGTCAAAATAAATTGTTGGTTTTTTATCAAGCGAGAAATCTTCTTTGACGGCTGCTAAGGGACCTTGATAAATCTGAATTCCTGCTGGACCACAGGCAGTATAGATATAAGAATTTAAAACAAAAACATCAAAAGCCTTTGCTGGTGTAAGGTAATAGCCAACTTCAGAAGGATTTTGAGGGTTGGTAATATCAATTATTCTTAAGCCATAACTTTGGTCAGCAATATAGGCATAATTGTTAGAAACAAAGACACCAACTGCATAACCAGATGTATCATAATAACCCACTTCAAAAGGATTAGCGATATTGATAATTCTTAAAACCACCCAATTTTGAAGAGAAGAAGGGTTAGTAATATTTCAGATTTCAATACCAGGTTTTCCACAAGCAATATAAAGTTTATTTTCCAGATAAAAAAGACCAGAAATAACACCTCTCGTTTTTATCTCTTGGGAGATAATCCTTGGCGAGTATTAGCATTGCCAAAAGGCCAATTACTAACAAATCGACAATTTAAAGAATCTTGAAAGATTAAACCAAAAATTAATAAAAAATGAATCATGATAACCTCCTTATTACTTGCAAAAATATAATTTGACTTTTTTAAAAAGTCAATAATTTAATTTGATTGATTTTAATTTATATTTTATTAAAATTTCCTTTATGAAAAACCTTTTGCCACTTTTTTCTCCAAAGACAGTGGCGGTAATTGGTGCTTCAACAAAAAAAGGAAGTATTGGTAATATTGTTTTTTCTAATATTTTGCTTTCTGGTTACACCGGTGTTGTTTATCCTGTTAATCCTAATGCGAAAAGTGTTTTAGGAGTAAAATCCTTTCCTTCAGTTTTAGATATTCCTGATGAGATTGATTTGGCAGTGATTATTGTTCCGGCGGCGATTGTGAAGAATGTAGTCAAAGATTGCGGGAAAAAAGGGGTAAAGAGTGTTATTATCATTTCTGCTGGTTTTAAAGAAATTGGTGAAAAAGGTGCTTTATTAGAAGAAGAGGTTAAAAAAGTTGCTAAAGAGTATAATATTCCTTTGTTAGGACCAAATTGCTTTGGTATTATCAATGCTTCGCCGAAAGTAAGATTAAATACCACTTTTGGTCGAGTAATGCCTGATTTTGGTAATATTGCTTTTATCACCCAAAGTGGCGCGGTTGGCGCTACTGCCTTAGAATTAGCAACCGCTTATAAAGTTGGCTTTTCTATTTTTGTTTCTTTTGGTAATAAAGCGGATATCAATGAAAACGATTTACTTTTATATTTAAAGGAAGATGAAGATACTAAGGTAATTTTGTTATATTTAGAGGATTTAACTTCTCCCCAAGAGTTTTTAAAAATAACCCGGGAGATTACTACTGATTATAAAAAGCCCATTTTGGCAATAAAGGCTGGTAGAACTGAAGCGGGTCAAAAAGCCGCTTCTTCCCACACGGGTGCTCTCGCTGGTAGCGATGAGATTTATAATGCCTTTTTAGAACAATGTGGTATTTTAAGGGTAGAAAAGATAGAAGATTTATTTAATTATGCGAAAGCCTTTGCTTCTTTCCCATTACCAAAAGGAAGAAGAGTAGGTATTATTACCAATGCCGGTGGAATTGGCGTGATGGCTGCGGATGCAGCAGCTTTAAAAGGTTTAGAAGTTCCTAAATTTAGTAAAGAGACCGAAGAAAAACTTAGAAAATTTTTACCCCCCAACGCAAATATTAATAATCCCTTAGATGTGATTGGTGATGCTGATGAAGAACGATATATTAATTCTTTAAAAGCCCTTTTGGAAGATGAAAATGTTGATGCGGTGATTGCCAATTGGACACCAAGTATTATGGCAGAGACAAGAAATATTGCTAAAAGAATAAGTGAGATTGCTTTACATTATCAAAAACCAATTTTTGCTTCCCTTTTAACTCTTTCAAACCCCCAAGAGATTATTGAGATTCTTTGGGAAAGTAAAATTCCCTATTATTCTTTTCCGGAAGAAGGAGTTTCTGCCTTAGCCTTGATGGTAAAATTTAAAGAATGGACCGAAAGACCCTTAACCGAAATAAGGAAATTTGATGATGTTGAAAGAGAGAAAGTAAAAGAGATAATTGCTAAATATAAAGGTAAAAAATTTCTTTTAGAGCCTGATGGGTATGAAATTCTTAAAAGTTATAATATTCCGGTTATGCCTTATAGAGTGGTTAATTCGCAAGAAGAATGTTTAGCGGCTGCCGAAAAACTTACCTATCCAGTGGTTTTGAAAGTTATCTCTTTTGATGTTCTTCACAAAACCGAAGTGGGCGGTGTTTTTACCGATATTGAAAATGAAGAAGAATTAAAAGAGAAATATCAAATTTTAATAACTAATATGAAAAAAAGAAATTATCAGATAGAAGGAATTCTTTGCCAGAAAATGGCCGAAAGGGGTGTGGAAACAATTATTGGGGCAAAAAAGGATAAGGTGTTTGGGCAGGTTATAATGTTTGGTCTCGGCGGTATTTATGTGGAAGTATTTAAAGATGTGGCTTTTCGGGTATGTCCCATAAGAGAACTTTCGGCTTATCATATGATTCAAGAAACAAAGGGTTATCAGATTTTGAATGGAATAAGAAAGGGAAAGAAGTATTCGATTGATAAGATTGCTGAAGTTTTGATGCGCCTTTCCCAATTGGTATGTGAGTTTGATAATTTTTCGGAAGTAGATATTAACCCTTTTATTGTTTATGAAGAAAATAAAGGGGGTTATGCCTGTGATGCCCGATTTATCTTATATTAAAGATTATTTTGATTTAAGAATTGAAGAAAGTGAAACTACTCTTCTTCAATTTCGGGGAAAAGAGTTAGAAACACTTCAACGGAATTTTGAGCGTGGCGGTTTTTTGAGAATTTTCAAAAATGGCAATTGGCTTTCAACTTCCTTTAACGATGTGGAGAAATATTTAAATAAGGAATCGGTAGATAAGTTGATAAAAGATGGTGAAAGATTAAAAGCAAAAGAAGGAAAATTAATTTTTCTTTCCCCAAAAGTTGATAAGAAGGCTTATTCCCTTATTGAGGAAAATGAATTGCTTGCCTATAAATTTGACCTTTTAAGAAAGTATAATAATATTTTGCTTTCATCGGAAAAAATTATTACTACCAATGCGATTTATAACGACCGTTTAGTGAAAAAAATTTTTTATTCTTCCGAAGGACGGGAATTAGAATATACCCTTTTTTATTATTCCCTTTATTTAGTTGCGATTAGCAAAGAAGGCAATATCATTTGCGATTACGGAATTTCTTTTAGCGGCTCTAAAATTTTGGAAGGTAAAGTTTCGCTTAAAGAAATTTTGAAAAATTTGGAAAATAAAGAACAGGATGTGGAAGCAGCGGTGAAGATTGCCGTGGATTTGCTTAAAGCTGAATCAGTGGTTGGCGGTATTTACGATGTCCTTATTGACCAAAGATTAGCGGGTGTTTTTGCTCACGAAGCCTTTGGTCACCTTTCCGAGGCTGACCATATTTACGGAAACGAAAAATTAAAACAATTGATGGCAATCGGTCAAAAATACGGGATTGAAGAATTATCAATAGTTGATGACCCAACATTAAAAGATTTAAGAGGAAGTTATTTATATGATGATGAAGGAGTAGAAGGGAAAAAGACCTATCTTTTAAAAGAAGGAAAGATTTCTGGTCATCTCCATTCTAAAGAAACTGCTGCCAAAATGAATGAAGAGGTAAGTGGTAATGCTCGGAGTATCTCTTATCGCTATCCACCAATTGTGAGGATGTCAAACACTTATATCGAACCAAGGGATAAAAGTTTTGAAGAATTACTTTCTCTTTTAAATAACGGGTTATATGTTTGTGGTGCCCGAGGCGGACAAACCGAGTTAGAGAATTTTTCTTTTGCTTCTCAATATGCTTATGAAGTAAAAAATGGTAAGATTGGAAAAATGGTAAAAGATGTTACTATCTGCGGAAATGTTTTTGAAACTTTGAAAAATATAAAAGCAATTGGTAACGATTTAAAATTTTTTGGTGGCAGTTGTGGTAAAAGTGCTCAATATCCTTTACCGGTTAGTGATGGTGGACCCCACATTTTAATAAAAAATGTGATCATTGGAGGTCGATAATGGTGTGGGAAGATTTAAAAGAACTTTTAAAAAATAAGGGTGTGGCTTATGATATTTTTTATGAAGAGGCAATAAAAGAAATTTTTCAATTTCGGGCAGATGAACCTTATTCTTGCGAAAAAAAAGAAAGAAGGGGTGTTGGTTTGCGGGTAATTAAAGATGGTCGGATTGGTTTTTCAGCAACTTCTGATTTTAATAAATTAAGACAATTGGTGGATACGGCAATTACTCTTTCTTTTTACGGTGAAAAAGTTCCCTTAAAATTACCGAACGAAAAAGATTTACCGGAAGTAAAAACTATTGCTAATAAAACCAGTTTAATAAAAAGCGAAAAACTTTTTTCCTTAGGTGAAGAATTAATTGCTTTGATTAAAGAGAAAGAACCCGAGATAAAGATCGATCTTTCAATTGAAAAGGAAAATTATTATGGTCGACTTTTAAACAGCGAAGGTTTTGATGCCTTTTATGAAAAGTTAACCTTAGAATTAAGTTTTGAAGGGCTTTTAGTTTTAGAAGAGGGTTTAGTTTGGCTTTACGATTTTTACAATCTTTCGGAAAATCCAGAGTTAGATTTAAAGAAGGTTGCCGAAGATTTTTCATTATTAGCCAAACTGGCCAAAAAGAAAGCAAAGATTACTACTGGTGAATATTCGGTTATTTTATTGCCCTTACCCGCTGCCCATTTCTTTTCTTTACTTTTTGTTGGTGCTAACGGTAAACAATTAGAAAAGAAGGCAACACCATTAATTAACAAAGAGGGGCAAAAAATTGCTCCGGATTTTTTAAATGTGATTGATGATGGTACCTATCCTTTTGGTTTTAATACCTCACCTTTTGATGGTGATGGAATAAAAAGACAAAAGACGAAAGTAATTGAAAACGGTGTTTTTTGTAATTTTCTTTTTGATTTGACCACAGCGGAAAAATTAGGAAGGAGGTCAACGGGTAATGGAGAAAGAAGTTATGAAAGTTTACCCCGGGTTCAAGCGACTAATATCTGTGTATTGCCGGCTTCTGATTATTCTTTACTTAAAATGATAAAAAGTGTTAAAGAAGGTATTTTAATATTTAGTATGTTAGGCGCCGGACAGTCAAATGTTTTCGCTGGTGAGTTTAACTGGGTTATAAATTTGGGATTCAAAATTGAAAACGGTGAAATTATTGGTAAAATAAAGGATTGTATGTTTGCCGGTAACTTTTACGAATATCTGAATAAAATTCTTCTTGTGGGTGGTGAGGTTAAAGATTTGGGAAATTATTTTCTTCCGCCAATTCTTTTAGAAAAATGTAAAATTGTTGCCAAAAATTAGATTTTGACATTAAAGTATTTTTAATTATAATTTTCCTATGAGAAAAATATTTTTAATATTTTTTCTTTCATTATCTTTTTCATTAATTGCCCAAACAAAACCTTTTGATGTTCTTATCCGTTCAGGAAAGATTTACCTTCAAAATCGTCAGTACGAGAAGGCAAAAGAAATGTTTAGTCAAGCAGTTGCCCAAAGACCTAATGACCCCGATGCCAATTTTTATTTAGCAATAACTTTAATTTCTTTGGGTGATTATCTCCAAGCGGCTTCTTATTTATTAATACCCATAGCTGATGAGGAGTATCTAAAGAAGATTCAAAAAGACGAAAATTATAAACTAACTTGTTGGTCTTCTTTAATGGAGGCGGCTCAAAGTTATTTAAGCAAGAACCTTTCGGATTCCGCTTTAATTTATGGTCGGGCTGCTTTGGCTTTGGATCCGGAAAGACCTTTCAATTATACCTTGCTTTCTCAAATTTATGCCAATTTAAAAATGTATGATTCCCTTTATTCCCTTGCGCAAAATATGATAAGTAAAGATAGCCTTTCACCGCAAGGTTATTCTTTATTAGGCAGTTACTATTTGGCAAAAGAAGATTATGATAATGCTTTAACAGCTTTTGAAAAATCCATCAAAAATTACGAGAAGAGAATTTTTGAAGAAAAAAATAAATTAGCTGAAATTTTAAAGATAAAAGAAGAGAAAGAAAAGGTGATAAAAAGATTGCTTAATTATCAAAGTGAGAAAAAGGTTAAAGAGTTTGAGAATTATCTAAAAGATACTTTAAAATTTAAAAGTGGTATTGAAAAAGTTGCCCAAATGATCTTGGAGTTAAACAGTTTAAATCAAGAATATACCCAAAATCTTTTGCGCGTTGGTTTAATCCAAATGCAGAAGAAAAAAGAAAAAGAAGCAATTATTACTTTTAAAAAATTATTTTCGGAAGATGAAAAAAATTATGATGCTCTCTTTTATTTAGGAGTAAATTATTATAACCTCTCTTTATATGATAGTTGCCGAATTACTTTAGAGAATTTACTTTCTTTTGTTATTAAAAAACCCAACGATGAGGAATTAAAAAAAATTAAAGAATTGATAGGCGATACCACTTTAAACTTTTTGGAACTTCCCCCAACCTTTTCTCCCTATTCTTTTTATTTATTAAAAGATAATTTCCTTTCCCTTTTTTCGCCCGAAAGATTAGAGAATGTCTACATGGTTCTTGGTGGTGCCTATGCCCAATTGGCGAAAATAGAAAATAAGATTGCTTATTATGATTCTGCCATAAAGGCCTTTGAAAAAATTCTTTTAATTAATCCCAAAAATTTAGATGCCTATCAAAATTTGGCAGTTGTTTATCGGGACAAAGGAGATAAAGAGACTGCCCGAAAATATTTAGAAATGAAAATGAAATTGGAAAAGGAGCGGAAATGAAAACGATTTTAAATATTTTGATTGTGATTTTATTGGCGGCTCTTTTATATGTTTTAATATATCCCCAATACCAAGAAAATAAGGTTCAACAAGTAAAAATTGCTTGTGATTCCAGCATCGCTTTAGTTGTTTATTTTGTTGCCCAAGATACTGGTTTTTTCAAAAATGAAAAAATTGAACCAACTTTCGTTTTTTATCAAAATCCTAATGAAGGAATAGAAAAAATTTTTAAAAATGAGTGTGATATGGGAATCTTTCCTTGGTTTGTAGTCTTTGATTACCTAAAAAATAAAAATGAAACTTTGATGGTCTTTACTTCTTACGAATTTCAATCAGGGATTACGGTTGATGCCATTATTGTTAACCAGAAAAAATTAAAATCAAAAGAAAAAATTACTTTTTCCCTGCTTAATAAGAAAAAGTTTGGTGTGCCTTTTGGTTATTTACCGATTGCCAAAGAAATTTTGGAGAGAAGTGGTGTTGATATTAAAACGGTTACTTTTTATGAGGGGAGTTTCGGAGAAATTTATGAAAAATTTTTAAAAGGGGAGTTGGATGCGGGTTTATTCATTGAACCCTATCGCTCCTTATTGATTAAAGAAGGTTATTATGTTTTGTTTGAAGGTCCTTTACCAAAAATTTATCTTCCTTCTTATCCTGGCTATGCCGTTGGTTTTTCTAAAAATTTCTTTAATAAAAAAAGAAGATTGTGTGCCAAAATCAAAAGGTTAACCGACGGCGCAATTGCGATAATTAATAAAGATGCTAAATACGCTCGAGAAATTTATAATAAATATTTTCAATTTTCTGCTGAAGGTGTGAGATTTCCTGACATCCAAAAAACCGGAGTGATGAATAAAGGGGCAATAATTTCTTTATTCCGAAAAATTTATAACGAAGAGCCCGATACCACAATTTTATTTGTTAAACCTTATCAATTACAATTATAATCCTCTGGGGTTGTGCTAAAGTGGGGGGTTGGCAGTCCCCTGTAACCCGAAACCTGCCTTATGCGGGGCTGAAAAGATAAGTTGAGGGAAAGGATAGTGGGTCTCTTTAATAAATAAGGAGGCGATGAAGGCTGGGTCTGACAAAGGCATGCCCTACGAACCCCGCCAGGGCCGGAAGGCAGCAACGGTAAGTAGGTATCATGTCGGTTGTCAGGGTGCCTAGCCGGAGCTTCCTTTTTATTAAAGCCCCATTATCTCTTTCTCGAACTTATCGCACAACCCCAGAAATTTTATTTATTGATTTTAATTAGTTAAAAATTATAATTTTTTGTTATGGAAAGAAAAATTTTTTCTTTAAAATATCGACCAAAAACTTTTGACGAAATTTTTGTTCAAGATGTTGTTGTGAGAACATTAAAAAATGCGATTTTAAATAATAAAATCCATAACGCTTATCTCTTTTGTGGTCCCCGAGGAACCGGTAAAACAACCACCGCCCGAATTTTTGCGAAAGCCTTAAATTGTGAAAAAGGGATGGCAGTTAATCCTTGTAATCAGTGCGAAATTTGTAAAGAAATTGATAATTCTAATTGTTTGGATGTGATTGAAATTGACGGAGCTTCTAATCGGGGAATTGATGAGGTAAGAGAATTAAGGGAAAAGGCGCGATTTAACCCCATAAAAGGTAGGTTTAAGGTTTATATTATTGATGAAGTTCATATGTTAACAACCGAAGCCTTTAATGCCTTATTAAAAATCTTGGAGGAACCACCCCCTTATGTGAAATTTATCTTTGCGACCACCAACCCTTCCAAAATTCCCAAGACAATAATCTCCCGTTGCCAAAGGTTTGATTTTAGAAAGGCAACTGTAAACGAGTTGGTTTTAAGATTAAAAGAGATTGCCAAAAAGGAGAATCTTGTTTTAGAAGAAGATGCTTATTATCAAATTGCCAAAAGAGCCGATGGTGCCATTAGAGATGCGGAAGTTATTTTGGAGCAGGTTTCGGTTTTTGCCTCGCAACCAATTAAAGGTGAAGATGTTGAAAAACTTTTGGGAGCTATCCCCGAAAAGATAATTTTTGAATATTTTGAAGAATTAAAGAAGGCTAATATTAAAGATGTTTTAAAATTTTTAGTAAAAATTGAAAAAGAAGGCAGCGACCCCTTTGAATTTTATAAAAGTATTCTTTTTAGTTTTCGGACAATCTTACTGATAAAAAATGATTTACCGCAAAAGGTATTGGGAATTACTACCGAAGAATATCAATTTTTTCAGCAGATTGGTAATCTTTTTTCCGATAATGAACTTTACGAAATGGTTAATATTTTAATCAATTATGAAAAATTTTTGAAATATACTTCTTTTCCGGAAATTATTTTAGAGAATTTGAGTTTAGCCTTACTAAAATATTTTAAATTGAAAAAGGAGATGGGCATAATCTCTTTGGGTGAGATTTATAGTATTTCACCGAAAATCGCCAGCCTCTTAGAGGATACCATTATCAAAGAAGTGGATAATCTTATTCATATTTTTTATCCACCGGTTAAAGGCAAATTAACCCTTCTTCAAGAACATGAAGAGGAGATAAAAGAAGTTTTAAAGAAAATTCTAAATAAAGATATTAGGATAAAATTTATTCAGAAAGAGATAAAAGAAGAAAAAAAGATTTCTGAAATTTTAGATAAAACTTTTGAAGGTTTTGAAGAGATTGAATGAACGAAGATTTTAAAAGGGTGTTAAAATTTTTGGAAAAATTACCGGGAATCGGTAAAAGAAGCGCCCAAAGAATAGGATTTGCCTTATTAAAAATGAAGGAAGAGGAGATAAAAGAATTTGTTGCTTCGTTAATTAACTCGCGGGTTAATTTAAAAATCTGCCAGGAATGTTTTAATTATAGTAAAGAAAAAAGTTGTAAAATCTGCCAAGATGAAAGTCGCGATAAAAGTTTGTTATGCATCGTGGAAGAACCGGAGCATCTTTTTTATCTGGAAACGGCTAAAATTTATCACGGTAAATATTTTGTCCTTGGCGGTCTTTTGACATCGGAAAAAGAAGGAATAATGAAAGAGAGGATAGAGAAGTTGGTTAAAAAAGTGAATGATGATAATCTGAAAGAAATAATTATTGCTTTAAATCCAACAACCGAAGGGGAAGCTACTGCCCATTATCTTTATGACATCTTAAAAGAATATAATAAAAAAATAACCCGCATCGCCTTAGGGTTGCCCTTTGGTTCTTCCTTAGAATTGGCAGACCCAATTACCATTGCCAAGGCAATAGAGGGAAGAAAAGAATTAATTTAATTAAAAAGGAGGAAGAAAATGATTTTGGATATTTTTTTATCACCAAGAAATTATTTTTTAAGGTTAAAAGAAACCCCTTTTTTTGTTATTCCTTTGATTATTATTCTTCTTTTTGCGGCAATTCAAGCTTATGTAGCAAACCGTTATACCGATGTTTCCCAAATTATTAAAAGAATGGAAGAAAGAGGAGCACCACCGGAACAGATAGAAAGGGTTGAAGAATTTTTCAAAAAGCCAACCCGTTTAATTATAAGCTTAGTAAGTGCCCTAATTGTTACTCTTATTTTTCTTTTAATAATTACTTTGATTTTTAATTTTTCTTTATCTTTATTAGGAATTGAAGGCAATTTTAAAAAAACCTTTGCTATTGTTTGTGGAGCCAGTTTAGTATCAGCTTTTGGTTCTTTAGTTAGAAGTCTCATTATTATTTTACGTCGGTCACCTTTTGTTACTACCAGTTTGGCTTTAATTTCACCAAAAGAAAAAGGGTTATTATTTCCTTTTCTTTCCCGCTTTGACTTTTTTATTATTTGGCAGATGATTTTAGTTGCCTTTGGTTTAAAAATTGTTTTTGATATTAAAGGTAATAAAACTTATTATTTAGTATTTGGTATCTGGCTTTGCTGGATAGTTATTTCAACCTTTTTATTTAGAGGACCGCAGAGATTTTAGTTATTCTAATAAACTTTTTACCATTTTCAAATTCATTAAATCCCATTTGGTATCATTTTTGGGCGTTTCTAAGATGGCGGGCAAATGTTTTAATAATGGATGGTTTAAAATATTTCTAAAACCTTCTTTTCCAATCTTACCCTTACCAATATGCCAATGCCTATCAACCCGACTCCCCAAATCAGTTTTAGAATCGTTTAGATGTAATAAATATAATTTTCTTAAACCAATCAAACTATCTAATTCTCTTAAAGTTTCGTCCAATCCTTCTTTGGTAGCAATATTATATCCGGCTTCAAAAATGTGAGCAGTATCGATAACCAATCCAACCCTTTCTTTATCTTCTACCAAGTCAATTATTTTTTTAATGCTTTCAAAATTATAACCAATTTCGCTTCCCATACCGGCGGTATTTTCTAAAAGTAAAATCACTCTATTTTTTACTTTAAAAAAGGCTTCGTTTATTCCCAAAGCAACATTCTTTAAAGCATTTTCTTCATCAGTTCCCATTCTTTTGCCGATATGCATTACCACATATTCCGCACCTAAAATTTCGGCTCTTTCTAATTCGGCAATCAGCGCTTGAAGGGATTTTTTAAAAATGGTCTTTTTACCCGAAGCTAAATTCGGAAGATAAGGCATATGAACAAAAAGGGGATAAATCTTATTTTCTTCAAGTTCTTTTCTAAAAATTTCTACTTCTTTTAAATTTAATTTAGAAATACGCCAACCACGAGGATTACGGGAAAAGATTTGAATAGTTTCGCATCCCCTTTTTTTTGCCCTTTCGACAACTTTTTTAAAACCACCACTAATGGCAATGTGAAAACCAATCCTCATAGATTGATTTTAATTAAAACCATTTAAAAGTCAAGATATTTTTAGGTAATTTCGGCTAAAACCTTATTTAAACACTTTATAAAATATTCGTTCTCTTCTGGGGTACCGATGGTAACCCTTAAAGCATTAGGAAAATCGTATTCTTTTAGGGTTCTGGTTATCACTCCCAATTTTAACAATTTCTCAAAAATAATTTGGGAATCAACCGGAAAGTTCACGAAGACGAAATTGGCATGAGTTTCCAAAAAAAAGACATTTTTTATCTTTGCCAACTCTTTATAGAGATATTTTTTGCCCATTTCGTTATTCCTAATACTTTTTTTAACAAACCTGACATCATCCAAAGCAGCAATGGCGGCAATCTGGGCTAATCGGTTTACATGGAAGGGATAGCGGACCTTATTCAAAGCGGTAATAATTTCTGGTTTAGAAAATCCGTAGCCCACCCTTAACCCGGCAAGACCGTAGATTTTAGAAAAGGTTCTCAATATCAAAACATTCTTCCCTTTTCTTAGATAACGAAAGGTATCTGGATATTTCTTTTCGGTTATATATTCATAATAGGCCTCGTCAAGAATTACTAAAATATTATCAGGGATCTTTTCCATAAACTCATCCAACTCTTTTTTATAAACGATTGTTCCTAAGGGGTTTATGGGAATATCCAAATAGATAATTTTCGTATTAGGGGTTATGGAAGTTAGAATTCTTTCCAAATCGTGACGGTATTCTTTTAAAGGAATTTCAACACATTTGGCGCCAGCAACCTGGGAGCCAATTTTTGCTAAAACAAAACTTCCTTTGGAGACAATTAATTCGTCGTTAGGCGGATTAAGAAAGGCAAGGCAGGCAAGATAGATGATTTCCACTGAGCCGTTGCCGGTGATAATGCAATTTTCATTAATGTTAAATTTTTCGGAAAGCTTTCTTTTTAAATAATAAACAATATCATCCGGATAGAGATAACTTTCTTTAATTGCCTTTCTTATCGCCTTAATTGCCTTGGGTGATGTTCCTAAGGGGTTTTCGTTTGATGCCAATTTGATAACTTTTTTTAATCCCAATTCCCGACAAACCTCTTCAATTGGTTTGCCCGGACGGTAAGGTTGAATTCTTTCTAAATCAGTTCTTGGTTGTACCATTTTTATCCTCCCTTTTTAAAAATAAAAATATTATTCCCCCAATCAAAGAAAAGAAAAAATTGATTAATAAAAAAAATAAACTAACTAAACGGGCATTATTTTCTCCCAAATTGTTTTTAAAAAAATAGACAAAAGAATTCTCTCTTAAACCTAAGCCACCAATAGTAATGGGTAACATGGTAATGATACCGATTAAAGGGATATATAAAAGATAGGGAAGGAGTGCTGGCGAAGTATTTAGTGATTGGGCGGCATAAAACCAAACTAAGGAAAGAAATAATTGGATTAAAAGGGAAAAAAGGAAATTATAAAATAAAACTAATTGATGATTTTTAAAAATAATAACCGCTAAATGGAACCTTTCAATTCTTTCACCAATCTTTAAGATTTTTATTTTTCCATAAATTTTTTTAAAAAGGGAATAAAACTTTTCCGAAAATAAAATTAACAAAAGAAAAAATAAAAAGATAGTTCCAATAGCATTTAAATAAAGATAATTAATTTTTTTATCTTGTAAAAAAATAAAAAAAGAAGCAATCAGAGCAAAGAAGAAAAGGCCAACAAAACCAATAGCTCGGTCAACAAAGACCGTGGAGAAGGCGTAAACAAGCCCTTTTTCTTTTTCGGTGTAAGCAATTCTAATGACATCGCCGCCAATAGTAGTTGGTAAAATGTTATTAAAAAATAAAGAAGCAAAATAAACCTTTAAAAGATAAGAAAAAGAATAATTGATTTTAATTGCCGATAAAAGCATTTTCCATCTAATATTAGAAATAATCACAAATAAAAGAAAAAAAAGGAAGGCTAAGAAAGTATAATAAAGGTTGATATTTTCCAATACCTTTAAACTCCTATCCCAATCTATCTTTCTTAAAAGATAATAGAGTAAAAGAAGGGCAATTAAAATTCTTAAATAGTTAAATATTTTTTTCATTTTAGTTTCTTTTCAATATCTTCTAACCGCTCAATAATACTTGTTTGGACTTCACCAATTAAACCTAAACTGAAAAACAAAATACCGCTTAAAATCAAAAGGATAACCAAATATAAAAGGGGACGATAGCCATGACCAAAAAGTCTTAAAATAATGGCAAGGAGCCCCACTAAAAAACCAAAAGTTAAAGAAGCCAAACCAATAGTTCCGAAATAAAGCATTGGTTTTTTTAAAAATGTCAATTGAAAAGCTACCGCCAACAAATCAAAAAAGCCAATAATAATCCTTTTCTTAGAAGAATATTTGGGAAGACCATATTCCCTTTTTCTTAAAACAACCGGAATTTCAGTAACCTTATAACCAAGATGAAAGGCAAGAGGAACAATATAACGATGCCAATCCTTTCTTAATTTCATATTTTCTAAAACCTCTTTTCTCATCCCTTTTAAGGCATTAATATCTCTTACCGGAATTCGGAAAAGAAGCCGGGCCAAAAAATTATAAATCTTTGAGATAAGCTTCTTTTCATATTTACCAATTTTATAACCACAAACCAAATCATAACCTTCTTCTATTTTTTCAACGATTTTAATAATATCTTCAGGTAAAAACTGCCTATCAGCATCGTAGATAACAATTATTTCTCCCGAAGAAGCCTTTAAGCCACTGATAATTGCTTCCGTCTTCCCATAGTTTTTTAGGTGTTTTATAACTTTTATATTATCATACTTCCTTGCCTCTTCTAATGCGATTTCATAAGTACCATCATTGCTGCCATCATCAACCAGAATAATTTCATAATCTTTATTTAATTTTTCTTTTAATTCTTTAAATAAAAAAGGAATATTTTCTTTCTCATTATAAGCTGGACAGATCACCGAAACCTTAAAATTCAACCTATAAAATTATAACAAAAATTTTAATTTTGTCAATGAAAAATATAATGACTTATTGAAATTTAAAAGTTTCCTATAAGGAAAATTTTTATTTAAGTCAAATTTTATTTAAGTTATTGAAAATCAATAGTTTATTTAATTTTAATAAATTTATAGGGAGCTATCCCCTATACCACCTTATATTTCCTTTATTTAAATATTAAAATTATTACCAAGATAAACCTTCTCCTTTCCAATGGTTAAAGTTCTTACACCTATAACTTCTCACTGATTGATTTTGCTTGTAGGAATAAAAGTAAGTAATCTCTGCCACCGGCTTTAGAATCGGTTCCCGACATATTGAAGCCGCCAAAAGGATGGACACCAACTAAGGCACCAGTACATTTTCTGTTGATATAGAGGTTACCAACAAAGAATTTATCTTTGGCTTCTTTTATCTTATATCTATTTTTGGTATAAACAGAACCAGTTAAACCGTATTCAGTCGCATTGGCAAAGAAAAGGGCTTCTTCAAAATCATTAGCTTTAATCACACTTAAAACCGGACCAAAGATTTCTTCTTGGGCAATTTTTGCATCATAAGGAACATCAATAAAGATTGTTGGTTCAATAAAATAACCAAAAAGTTCCTCTTTTAATCCTTTACCACCATAAAATAATTTTCCTTCTCTTTTGCCGATTTCAATATAGTTTAAAATCTTATTATAGGCATTTTCATTAATTACTGGTCCCAAATAATTTTCGTAAATTTCTGTTGGTCCAATTTTAATATTCTTTACCTTTTCTTTTAAATCTTCTAAGAATCTTTCATAAATATCTTTATGTAAAATCAACCTTGAGCAAGCCGAACATTTTTGTCCAGAAAAACCATAAGCAGAAGTCAAAACGCCATTTAAAGCTTCTTCCCATAATTCTTCAATTTCCTTATCCACAATAATCGCATCTTTACCACCCATTTCGGCAATTACCCTTTTTATCCAGATTTGCCCTTTTTGAATTTTGCTTGCCAGTTCATTAATTCTTAAACCAACATCCTTAGAGCCAGTAAAAGCAATAAATCTAATCTTTGGATGAGAAACTAAATAATCGCCAATTTCAGTGCCGCTACCAGTAATAAAATTAAGGACACCCTCCGGCAAACCGGCTTCCATCATGATTTCGCAAAATTTATAGGCAATTAGCGGTGCGTCTGAGGCGGGTTTCAAAATAACTGGATTACCACAAACAATGGCGGCGCTTGTCATCCCGGTTAAAATTGCCAAGGGAAAATTCCAAGGCGGAATAACCGCCCCAACGCCTAAGGGAAGATAACGCAGTTCGTTAAACTCGCCCAAAAAGGGTGTTAACTCTTGTTCTCCCTGATATCTTAAAATCTCACGGGCATAAAATTCTAAAAAGTCAATTGCCTCACAGACATCGGCATCGGCTTCCAACCAATTTTTACCAACTTCTAAAATTATCGTCGCTACCAGTTCCAATCTCTTTCTTCTCATTATGTTAGCGGCTCTTAATAAAATACTTGCTCTTTCTTCTTTCGGTAAAGAAGAGAATTTTTCAAAAACTTTTAAACCACTCTCAATTGCCTTATCAATATCTTCTTTTTCCGCCTTGGAAAAGAAGCCCAAAATCTCATCGGGATGAGCCGGATTTATTGATTTAAACTTTTCTTTTTTAAAAACCTTTTTTCCGTTGATAATTAAGGGATATTCCTTTGAAGCCTCTCTTTTTACTTTTTTTAAGGCCTCTTCCATTTCTTTTTTATTTTTTTCAATTGAAAAATCTAAATAGGCTTCGTTTTTAAAAGGTGGTAACATAATCTCCTCCTTATTAATTTTATAAATTTGCCTAAAATAACTAAAAATAATAACAATCTTAAATAAAAATTCAATAATTATTGACTTTTTATATTTTTTATTTTTAATAATTTAAAAGGAGGTAGTGATGAAAGAAATCTTATTTATTCTCATTAGTTTTACTCTAATTTTTTCCCAAACTTTTGAAAGATGGTACGGTCATCAAGGTGATGATAAAGGTTACTTTGCTATTGACCCAACTGGTGAAGGAAAATATTTTATTGTTGCTGGCGCTACCAATTCTTTTACCTCTGGTCGGATAACTCCTAAGCCCTATTTATTAAAAATTGATAGTTTTGGAAATCTGATAAAAGAAGAGACCTTGCCATTTTTTGGTGAAGCCTATTGTGTTAATAAATGTCGAGATGGTGGTTATATTCTTACGGGCAAATACCTTGAAAACTTTGACCTTTTTCTTTGTAAGGTAGATTCCAATTTTCATCTCCAATGGGAAAAGATTTATGGTTATCAATATGAAGATTGGGGTGAATATGTTTGTCCGACTGCTGATGGTGGTTATTTGGTAACTGGCTCAACAAGAAGTTATAGCGGTAATTACATTTATGATATTTATGTGATAAAAACCGATTCCTTGGGTAATCGCCAATGGGAAAGGATTTTTGGCCATCCACAACCAAGTTATGATGACCACGGAAAATATTGTTGTGAAACTAATGATAATAACTTTTTAGTTATCGGTAATTATGGTGGTAGTTCCGTAAGTGATTTTTATGCGATTTTTATTAAATTGGATAATAATGGTAATACTATTTGGCAAAGGCTTTCTAATTCTCCCCAATTAACCAAATCAGGCACAAAGACTGCTGATAATTGTTTTGTGAGTGTTGGTGGTCGCGCGGCTGGCTATTTTAATATTATTAAAGTTGATAATCACGGTAACATTCTTTTCGAAAATGATATTTTTTATACCAGTGGCGCCCATTCAATAATTGAAGAAAACAATCGGTTTGTTATTACCGGTTCCAATTCCAACTTAGATTTATTTATTTTAAAGACCAATGAGGGCGGCAGTCAAATATCTTGGGTTAGAGAATATGCCGCAACTAATTTTGATTTTCATCAAGGCAACAGTATTTTTAAAACTAAATATGGCTATCTTGTTTGTGGTTATTCTTGGAATTATAACGGTCCCGCTCCTGATACCGGGGATGTCTATTTAATAAGAAGCGATACCTTTGGTTTGGTATTTTTAAAGGAAAAAGGCAAAACCAAGATAAACCCGAAAGGAGCAATGTATAATATTTTTGGTCAAAAAGTAGAGAAAAAAACACTTAAAAAAGGAGTTTATTATTTAAAAGAAAAAGCAATCTTTAAAAAAATAATAATTTTTTAATTTATTCCAATTTAATCTTTTCTTTTAAGATTTTAATTATCTCTTCTTTTGTTGGTACTTTTCCGGCAATTACTGGTTTACCATCAACAATTACTGCTGGCGTAAACATTACTCCCAATTTAGCGAATTCCTTAGGATCATAAAGATGCTCAATTTCGCAAGCAATTTGTAACTCCGCGCAGGCATCTTTCACAACTTTTTCGGTGGCGTTACATTTTGGACAGCCAGTTCCAGCAATGATTATCTTTTTCATTTTTACCTCCTTTTTAAAATATAAATTTATCGGCTAAAAAGCCAATAATTGTTCCTAAAATAACAATTGTTGGTACATAAACTACGGTTTTTTTAAAACCAAAGACCCGACCAATCGCTAACCAATTAGGTAGACTTAAGCCGGGACCGGTTAAAAGTAAAGCTAAGGCTGGTCCCTTACCCATACCTAATTTTATTAAAGTATCGGTAAAAGGTGCTTCAGTCATTGTTGCGAAATAACTTATGGCGCCAATCAATGTGGCTAAAAATGAAGAAATTATTCCTTTTTTACCTAACCAATTAGTAATAAAATTACTGGGTAAAATTTTGCCGATAATCCCCACAATGAAAACACCAAGTAAAAGCAAAGGAATAATAATTTTGAAAAACCAATAGCTTTCTTTTAGCCATTCCTTTAATCTTTCTTTTTCAATAAAGATTAATCCGTAGATAATCATCAGTAAAGTAAAAATAAGCCAAATAAAAACTTTCTTTAAATAGGCTCCACTTCTTCCTAAATAATTGGGCATAAGTAAAGAAAGAAGAATAAGGATTAAAAAGATAAACTCCTTTCTTTCAAAGATTTTCCCTTTTTCTTGTTTTTCAAAAGTAAATTCCTTTCGTTCCTTTCCAAAAAATAGCGTCATTATATAGCCAACAAGGAATGCCATAAGGAAAGCAGCAATTATTCTTAAAATTACCATTTTTGTTCCTAAGATGCTTCCGGTATATATTAGCGAAAGGATATTAGCAGCCGGCGCCACCCAAAGGATAATAAAGGCAGCACCAATTCCCGCTCCACTATAATACAAACCACTACTTACCGGAATAATCGTGCAACTACAAGCCGCCACAAAAAAACTACCGATACTTGCTAAGAAGAAAGATTTTAATTTATTTGCCGTTTCCCCTAAGAGCTGAATAATTGCCTCTCTTTTAATAAAAGTAACCATTGCTCCGGCTAATAAAAAAGCTGGAATAAGACAGGTTAAAACATGTAAGAAAATATATTCTTTTAAAGAATAAAGACCGGCTAAAATTAATTCCTTAATCATCTAATCTCCATTATTTTAAAAAGGTATTTTAAAAAGTTATTCTTCTCTTTGGCTAAAGAATAAAACACATATTTTCCTTCCCGCCTTTCTTTAATTAAACCAATCATTTTCAACTCTTTCAAATTACGAGAAATATTATAATGGCTTTTATTAAGTAATTTAGCCAATTCGCAAACACAGAGGGCCTTTTCACTTTTTTTTAATAACCAAAGGATTTTTAGCCGAATAGCCAAACCTAAGGCTTTTAAACAATAAGCACAATTTTCAAAATTTATATTTGCATAATTACGCATATATACTATTATACTGAAATCTTTTGAAAAGTCAAATTTTTGACATAAAGAAGAAAAAGATTATAATTTAAAAACATATGGACGAATATAACCAAATTTTTAAAAAAGAATTTATCTTTTTAGATTTAGAATTTCAAAATCAAGATGAGTTATTTTCCTTTGTTGAAAAACTTTTAAAGGAAAAGGGATATGTGAAAGAAGAAGCGGTCTCGCTTTTGTTAAAAGAGAGGGAAATAATAGGTTCCACTGGTGTCGGACACGGAATTGCTTTGCCCCATTTATTTTTAAAAACCCTTTCTTTCCCCCTTGTTCTCTTTTTTCGGTTAAAAAGACCTTTAGAATGGGAAGCAATTGATAAAAAGCCGGTAAAAGTTGTCGTTTTTATCTTCTCTCCGGAAAATGAACAAGAATTTTATCTAAAATTACTTTGCTACATAGCCGACCTATTACATCAAGAAGAAATTCTTTCTTCCCTTTTAAAAGCCAAAAGTAAAGAAGAGGTTTTTCAATATTTAGTCTTTCAGAAAAAAATAAGTATTATTAAAAGATACCAAAATGTTTTTATATATTTTCTTTCCCTTTTTTTAATATTTATTTTCAGTAAATTATTATTTCAAAATATAAAAATTCCGGATAGTCCTTTTAATAGTTATTTATGGATAAGAAAAGAATATATTGCCACAACCTTATTTTTCTCCATGGTTTTAGGAACATTACTTTTTTTTCCCTATCGGGTTGCCTTTGGCGGAATTGCTTTAACCTTGCTTTTATTGACTGGTGTGACTGATATTGAATCAACCGTAAAATTTATGGCTATTCCGACAATCCTTTTTATTATTATGGTGATGATTATGGTAAAATGGCTTAGTGAAAAAGGACTTTTTAAATATCTGGTAATAAAGGCGATTAGGCATTTTGGTAATTCTCCCCTATTACTTTTTGCTTCTTTAATGTTTTTTTCTTCTATTCTTGGTGGTTTCATTGACGAAGTATCGGCTATTTTAATAACCGTAGGTATTGCCATTGAAATTGTCCGTTTGACAAAAGGAAATATCATTCCTTATCTTATTGGTTTAGTAATGGCAACCAATATTGGTAGTGCCTTGACCTTAATTGGTAATCCAATTGGTATCTATTTAGCCTTTGCGGCTAAATTTACCTTCCTTGATTTTTTGAAGAATGCCACTTGGCTTTCTTTTTTATCCCTTATTCTAACTATCTTTTTTATCTTATTAATTTACCGTAAAGATATTGGTTTAAAAACAAAAATACCTGAAAAACTGGAGGAAGAGATTGATAAAAAAGAGTTAAAAGTTTCTTTGATAGTATTTTTAACTTTTATTATTTTAATTATCAACCATTCTTTTATTGAACAGCTATTAAAAGTAGAAGAAAGAACAATGTTATTAGGAGCGGGCTTTTTGATTGTTGGCTTTATTCTTTTTTACGAAAAGGAATATTCCCGATTTTTTGTTGAAAGGGGACCGGATTGGTGGACAATTTTATATTTTATGTTTCTTTTTGCCAATGCTGCCTGTTTAGAATATACCGGTGTTACCGAAAAAATTGCCTATCTTTTGGGCGAAGGAGCAAAAAGGATTCCCTTTTTTAGAGTCGATTTAAAGGAGACCTTTGGTAATCTAACCATTCTTTTATGGGGAAGCGGGATTCTTTCTGGTTTTGTGGATAATCTACCGATTGTCGCCGCTTTGGTACCGGTGGTAAAAAGTTTAGTAGCCAAGGGAATTCCTGATGGGCATCTTTTATATTGGTCTTTACTAATCGGGGGTTGTTTTGGCGGCAATTTGACAATGATTGGTTCAACTGCTAATCTTTGTGCCATTGGTCTTTATGAAAGGACCTTTAGAAAAAGATTTAAATTTTCTGATTGGCTAAAAGCCGGGATAATAATTACTTTTCTAACCTTACTTTTTGCAAATATTTTATTTTTAATTAGAATATTAAAATAATGGCTAATATTATTCTCATAATTGATAAAAAAAATGATTTTTATAAAAGGTTTCTTGATTACTTTAAAAAAGATAAGAAAAAATTGATTCTTTTGGCCTTCCCGGAAAAAGAAGAAAAGGGAGAGTATTGGCATTTTTTATTTTCCTTAGGCGAAAAGTTGCAAAAAGAGAAAATTTCTTTTTCTATTGGGTTAGAAGAGGGTTCGCTCTTTTCCCTTTTAGATTTAGTAAAAACCATTTCCTGTGAGATAGTTATTTTGCCAAAAAGTAAATTTCTTCTTTTGGGTGAAGAATACGATGATTTTTTAAAAGAATTAAATTGTCCTTTATTAATTTATTAAGATTATGAGAAAAGAAGAATATATTGATTTGGCTTTTAAATATAGTGCCCGAAACTATGCGCCTTTACCAGTAGTTTTAACCTTCGGCGAAGGAATTTACCTTTACGATGTGGAAGGGAAAAAATATCTTGACATGCTTTCTTCTTATTCGGCCCTCAATCAGGGTCATCGCCATCCCAAAATAATTCAGGCGTTAAAAGAACAAGTGGATAAATTAACATTAACCTCCCGGGCTTTCCATAATGACCAATTTGGTCCTTTCTGTCAATTACTTTGTGAAATTACCAAGAAGGATAAAGTGCTTTTGATGAATACCGGTGCGGAAGCGGTTGAGACTGCTATCAAAGCGGCGCGTAAATGGGGCTATTTAAAAAAGAAAGTGAAAGAAAATTCGGCCGAAATTATTGTCTGTGAAAATAATTTTCATGGTCGGACAACGACGATTATCAGTTTTTCTACCGAAGAGCAATATCGTTTTGGCTTTGGTCCTTATACACCCGGTTTTAAAATTATTCCCTATAATGATTTAACAAGTTTAGAAAAGGCGATAAACGAAAACACGGTTGGTTTTTTGGTAGAACCGATTCAAGGTGAAGGCGGAGTGATTGTGCCCAAGGAAGGTTATCTTAAAAGGGCAAAAGAGATTTGTAAAAAAAATAATGTCTTATTCATCTTAGACGAAATCCAAACCGGTTTAGGAAGAACCGGCAAATTATTTGCTTATCAATATGAGGATGCGGAACCGGACATTTTAATTTTAGGAAAGGCTCTTGGTGGCGGTGTCTATCCGATTTCGGCAATTTGTGCCAATGATGATATCATGGAGGTTTTTACTCCCGGTGACCACGGTTCTACCTTTGGTGGTAATCCTTTGGCTTGTGCGGTTGGTCAAGCAGCTTTAAAAGTGATTATTGAAGAAAATTTAGCCGAAAATGCTTTTCTCCTGGGTGAATATTTCTTAAAAAGATTGCGCGAACTTAAATCGCCAGTGATAAAAGAAGTAAGGGGTAAAGGCTTATTAATCGGTGTCGAACTTAAAGAAAAGGCAAGACCCTATTGTGAAAAACTGATGGAGAAAGGAATATTAGCAAAAGATACGCGAGAAAATGTGATTAGATTTGCTCCGCCATTGATTATCAAAAAGGAAGAGATTGACTGGGCATTAGAGAAAATAAGGGAAGTATTTTAATTATTGACTTTTAAAAAAATTTTGTTATATCTTAAGTATGGAAAAAATTAATGCCGCCCTTCCGCAAGTCCATTGTTCTGTGGTTCCTACCCACCGTAGAAACACACACCTCCTGCTTGCGAAGGGCGGCATAAAAATTTTATTTATTATTGCCTAATTTTAAAAAATTTAGTATAATTATATAATAAATCTTAAAAATAAGGAGGGAAGAAAATGAAAAAGTTATTGGTTTTTTTATTAGTAGGGATTTTTAACATTTCTTTTAGTTCGGTAATTCTTCCCGAATTGGCGGAAATTCTAAAAAAAGCACCAGCTGATAGTTTTATTCCGATAATAATCCGAACAAAACTTCAGGCTGACCTTTCTTCTTATAAAAATGCCTCTTATGACGAAAAGATTAATTACTTAAAATATATTGCTAATATTGCTCAAAGACCGATTATTGAATTTTTGAAAAATTATCCCAATGATGTGAGAAATATTAGGAGATTTGTTTTGGTTTCGGAAATTGCCTTGGAGGCAAAACCCAAAGTAATTTATCAACTTAATGAAAGGGATGATATTCTATTTATTATTGATGATTTTATCAATTATATAATTGAACCGGTAAGAAAGAAAGTTTCTTCGGATGCCTTAGATACTCCTGGTTGGAATATAAGTAAAGTGAAAGCCGATTCTTGTTGGTATGATGGTTATACCGGTGAAGGGGTTGTGGTTGCTAATTTAGATACTGGTGTTGATATTACCCATCCGGCATTAAGTGGTAAATGGCGCAGTCAAAATGGTTGGTTTGACGGTGTCAATGGGCGGGCTTCTCCTTATGATGATAATGGTCATGGTACTCATACAATGGGTACAATCTGTGGTGGTGATGGTTTAGGACCTTTTGAAGATGATATCGGGATAGCTCCGGGTGCAACTTTCATTGCCGCCAAGGGATTTAATAGTTTGGGTCAAGGACAGGTAAGTTGGATTGCGGCTTGTTTTGATTGGCTTGCCCAATACGGAAGACCAAATTTAGTTTCCAATTCTTGGGGTTCTTCAAGGACAACAACCTATTGGTTTTCCTATGTGAATAATTTAAGAAATTTAGGAATTATTGTGATTGCCGCAATTGGTAATAATGGTAGTTCACCAAACACCTCCCAACCACCAGGTTCCTATCCAACAGTAATTGGTGTGGGAGCAACTGATGCTGGTGATAATATTGCTTCTTTCTCTTCCCGCGGTCCGGCACCAAATTCTGACCCCTGGAATAATACTGCCTATTGGCCAAGAAGTGATTGGAATTTAATAAATCCAGCAATTTCGGCGCCGGGGGTAAATGTCCGTTCTTGTGTGCCAGGAGGTGGTTATCAAAATTGGGATGGCACCTCAATGGCTTGTCCTCATGTTGCCGGTTGTGTGGCTTTGATGTTGCAAAAGCGCTCAACAATAACTCCTGATGAAGCCTTTAATTTGATTACCAATAATTGTGATTATCCTTCCCAAGGTAGTCCTTATCCAAACAATAATTATGGTTGGGGAAGGTTGAATTGTAAGAAAGTGCTTGATGCTATTGCCCCGGCAAATATGCCTAATTTAATACTCCAAAGGATTGCTATTACTAATGAAAACGGTAACAATCGTCTTGACCCGGGAGAAACCGGTAATTTAATAACTTATTTGAAAAATACTTCCAATGTACCAGCAACAAATATTAGGGGAATTTTGCGCTATGCTTCTTCCCAATCTTATGTCACTATTTTAGATTCCAATGCCTATTATGGTAATTGTTCGCCTTTAGATTCAACAAACAATCTTTTTGACCCCTTTGTTTTACAAGCGAGTCCTAATACCCCCCGTGGTTTTTCGGCTGATTTTAATTTAGTTTTAATTACTACGGAAACTACTTTTATAAGAAGATTTACGATAACCGTGGGGGAAGCACCACAACCACCAGGCACAAGGATTTGGGGACCAAGACAACTAACTAATGTTCCTTCTACGGCTGGGCTTTATGGAATTTGTTATGTACCTAATCTTTCAAGAATTTATGTTACCCATTTTCGGGCGCGGAATATTTATATCTATTCTTCTGATTCCCTTTTAACTCCCTTAGGAACAATCCCCACGCCCAATAATGAGACAGCAATTGTTGATATTAAATACTGCGCCTATGATAATACTTTTTGGGTCCATTCTAATCAGACAAAAAGGGTATATAAGATTTCGCCCACCGGAACAGTTTTAAGATATTTTTCTTCACCCGCTCAAGATTATCCGACTGGTCTTGCTTGGGATGAAGAAAATAGATTACTTTATATTGCTGACCGGAGAGCATTAAACACCTTGCCGCAATACATCTATTGTTGCGATACCCTCGGTACGGTTATTAGGCAGATGACCCATCCCTTAAGGGGAAATGCTGGTCCCCGTTGTCTTACTTTAGATTTGAGTAATACTAATCCTAATCGACCCACTTTATTAAATGTCTATACTTCTTTTAATAGCGGCGGCACAGCAATTGATTCTTGTGGTGTTTATGAATTAAATCCGCAAAATCTTTCCATCTATCAAAGATTTTTAATTCCTGAACTTTATAATGTAAGAGGAATTGAGTTTGATCCCAGAGATTATTCTTATTGGGTAACGATAATGGAATTGCAAGCCGGTGGTCCTTATAATTATATAATAAAATATCGGGGATTTTACGAATTTGTTCCCATAGAGGAAAAATTTATTACTCTTAAAGGTCTCAAAGTAAGAAGCCTATTATTTAATAAAGAATTGTTATTAGAAAAAGAGGTTTCTTTTTATAACCAATTCGGAGTTTTAATTAACAAAAAAGACCTTTCAAAACTACCAAAAGGTATCTATTTCCTTAAAGAGAAGAAAGAAAATAAATGGTATAAAATAATAAAGTTTTAATATTTAATTATAGTTAAAAATCCTTGATTTTTTTCAATATTTTTAATATTATAAATTAATGATAATTTTATTTCTTTTTAACTATTTTTACCCAACAAATTCTTTAATTTATCAATCTTTTGATTACTTAAAGATTTATGGTTTTAATTTCAATTATTTCTACTCAAGGCTTATTTCCGAGGATTTCTTTTTAGAAAATTTTTCTAAGATTGAAAAGGAAATAAAAGAAAAAAAGAATTTACCAGTTATTATTAAAAGAAGTTATTCTTTATTAAAAGAAGAAAAGGAAAGAAGTTTTTTATCTCCACCAATAACTTTTTCTATCCCTTTAAAAGAAGATTTCTCTTTTGGCTTTGAGTTTATTTGTGAGCCCTTAGTTGACACTGATAATATAAAAGTTATGCTTGGCGCCCATCTTTTTGGCATTTACAAAAATAAAAGGGATATCTTTGTCAGATATAAAGTAAATTTTTATAAAGATACCCTTATTGATATTATTGATGAAGGTGGTAATAGGCATATTCCCAATTATGGTGTCTGTCGGAGTGGTAATAAGCATATGAGTCTTTTGATTGACGAAAGTAATATCAGTTTCCAAATTGCCTATTTTTATTTTCTTTTAGGAAGGACTTCCCTTTCCTTTTCGCCTTCACCCTTTTATAGCGTAACTCTCTCTCACTTTTCACCACCAAAAGATTTATTTTTAATTCTTTTTGATTCCAAGGGCTTAAGAATTATCTATTTTACCCAAGCATTATCAAGACATAAAGAATATTTAAGGTTCCTTTCTTTTCAAAGAGCCGAATATACTTCAAAATATTTTAATATTGGTTTCAATATTGCTGTTGTCTCTTCACCAGATTCTTCCCAAACAAAGTCCTTCTTTGGTTATTTAAATCCTTTTATTCCTTTATATTTTGAAGTTGCCAATTCTGGTCACGATGATAATCTTCTTTCTGGTTTTGATATTGCTTTATTTTTATTAAAAAGAGCTAAATTCTATTACGAAATTTTTTTAGATAATATTGAATTAAAAAAGGAAAGAAAGGAAAAACTTCCCAATTGTTATGCCTATAATTTAGGTTTAGAAGCTCTTTTGCCTTTCAATTTCTCTTTAAAATTAGAATATACCAAAATCCTTCCCTATACTTATTATCACCGGATTTATCATTTGGCTTATACCCATTATGGTGTTCCTTTGGGTCATCCTTTAGGACCAGATGCTTTGGAGAAAAAATTGGAAATTGCCTTTTTGCCCAATGAGAAAATTTTATTTAAAATCTTTTTTTCAAAAATAAAAAGAGGAAAATATAATTTTGGTGATGTAAAAAATAAAACCTGGGATGAAGGCGACCCGGTTAATGAGTTTTTAAAAGATAAAAAGGAATATTACTATTTTTTCCCATCATTGGAGATAAAAATAATTAAATATTCATTTTTTAATATTGGTTATATTTTTACTAATGAGGAAGTAAAAAATAAATTCTACCTTAAATTTCTTTATCGCTTATAGAAACCATAAAATTACCCTACCCTCCCTTACATTAAAAAACAATTTATTATAAGTTCTTATTTTTCAATAACTTATAAATAACATCTCCTCTTGACTTTTTTTTTCATGTTTATAATTTTTATGTGGAAAAAGATAAAAAGGAGGTAGAGATGTTAAAGAAAGCCTTTTTATTATTCTTTATTTTG
>Ga0185307_1000325_pt1 | contig 30761 bp, 29 predicted proteins | sample LHCtaG_FD_128010 | JGI IMG/M metagenome (GOLD analysis project Ga0185307, IMG submission 128010) | Hot spring microbial communities from Little Hot Creek, USA to study Microbial Dark Matter (Phase II) - LHC4sed_matched (SPADES... | ecosystem: Environmental > Aquatic > Thermal springs > Hot... | reverse complement strand
TTCTTATAATAGTAATCGACAGGTAAAGTTGACCAGAAATCCTTTCCTAAAGCTGCCATTGCAGTTTCGCCGCCAGGTGCAAATCCAAGGAATATCCAATCCTCACCATACTTCCTATTGTATGGCGGTTGATCAGGCTTCAAATCTTTTAGCACCATATCAGCAACTATGGCGCCATCACTCCATATGGCAATAATGACAACTTTAATAGGTCTTGTGAATAGGTGATGTAAAGTTGCAATGGCAATTGGATATAATTCACCAAGCCCTCCTAAGCTAAAATCAAAGCTTACGACAACTATAGATCCAGCTGGTAAATCATCGATTGCCTTTGCATATGCAAGGGAGTAGGATCCTATGGATACCGGTAACCCTATGGGATATATGAAGGGCCATAATATTACGATCCATAGGATAAGGTATATTATTCTAGCATCGATAGACTCAAGTTTCTCCCAGATACGGGGTGCAGTAGCCATTTTCATTCACCACCCCTCAAGTATCCTCTCTCATAACCCAATAAAACTCTAATTCCAAGCACCATAGCTCCAAGTCCACCTCCTATCATTATGGCTCTATTGACAGCCATGTTGGGAATGTTGAAAATCCAGTCTCCAAGATCAGCTATTTGTGGTATTAGAAATGTTCCCAGAGGTGCATTTCTGAGAACTAGTATAGTACCGGATATCAGTAGAAGGGCGGCCTCTAAAGATCTTGCCTTAAACGCTCTATATGCAGCAGATGTAATATAAAACGCGATGATAGCATACAAGCTTGCTGATAATGGTGTCAGAACATTATTGTAAAAGAACCTAAACCAATATCCAGTCAATCCAAGATTTAACTCAGGGAATGGTAAACCAATAATGGTCATTAAAAACATAAATGCTATCAATAGTAAACTATACTCCCAATGTGTACGGCGGCGAGTTACTCTTGGAACGTGGATCAATAATAATGATGTGAGACCAATAAGAAGTGCACCGGTACTTACAACTAGAGTCCATCGCACAACTTTATCTTGAACTGCTTCAACGGCGGGACCCATGCTGACAAAGTATGGAATTACTTGTATTAATGCAAAGATTATTGTTATCGCTATTGGTATTTCAACTCTTCTAAGTAAAGACATTCTCACCACCTCAACATCTGGATTATATAATCATTTCCAAAGATTAGAAGAACAAAACCCAGTAGTATTAGAGCTATTGAAATATATTTGCCTATATCTTGTGCTACTATGCTTCCAATCATTGCTGGGTCTTTGCTTAGGTATGCTCCTGCAGCATAGATTTCTTCACCTATCAAGGTATAGTCTGTGGCAACCACAAAGAATGGAATCTGATGAGTATTGGCTGTACCTGAAACCTGCATAGCTCCAACCATATAGCCAACTTCCGCAAGCTGTAGAGACTCAGCCCAATACCCGCCAACCATTATATTTGCACCAGCCTTCTCCCTCTGCATCAAACTCATATAACCCATCGAATAGCCGAACTGCCAACCAGACAGATAAACTATGTCTTCCACTCTGAATTGATCCAATTTACCCTCCATCCTATAAGCATTCTCAACTATCTCTCTAGCAATGGGGTAAACAACCAACTGTCTTACGGGAACTATGAGTCTAACTCCATATTTTGCACATAACTGTGCTACATATCCCAAAACTGCAAGTCCAGCAATTGTTTGTGGACCATAAGTTGCATCAGCTATACTTGCTATACCATGTGAACAGAATACTGGTCTACCCATCTCAGTAGCTCTACCGATAGCCTCATCAATAGCATCTAAACCAGGAACCTTTCTTAAATATGGAACTTTACCAGCTTTTCCACGTCTAATGAAGTATGCTGCAGACACTGCAATTATCAATAGGAAAACCATTCCACTAACTCTGCCAGATTTCAGAATCTGCTGTAATAATAGTGGTGTAATGCCCATTCGAGAGCCCTCCGAAATTAATTCTTATGTAATAGTTTATAAACTTTCTTGTTAGTTGAAAAATGAAATATTAATAAGTATCAATTATTTTGTCAATTATTTTACATTAAAGTTAAATTTGTGAAGATTCACAATAACTTCAAAAGTATATGTGAAAAGCTCCTTAAGGCTTTTCCTATATTTGAAGTATTTTATTGCGATATCTGGGAATAGTGCGTATGTGATGTAGTCTTCATCTTTCTCCACAAGTTCCTTTGGGAGTTCGGAGACTATTTTGTTGTAGATTGGTTCTAGGGTTTCTGCTGGTCTAACTGTTATTGGCTTTTCCTCCCCCAAGGCTATTTTGATTAATTCTGGGTTTATTTCCCCCGGAGGTTTTCCGTAGAGTCCTTTAATGTAGTCTCTTACTTCCCTTATTATGGTTGAGTATGGTTTCCCTGAAAGCACGTTCACCACTGCCTGCGCTCCCACTATCTGTGATAATGGTGTTACCAGTGGGGGGTAGCCTAAATCCCTCCTAACTCTTGGAACTTCCATCAAGACTTCATTCAGCCTGTCTTCAGCACCTTGCATTCTCAATTGCTCTAACAAGTTGCTGAGCATTCCACCTGGAATTTGATGTTCAAGTACATTTGCATCTACTGGAGGATTTCTTAACGCATAATCATATTCAGAGTACTTCTTCCTCCTCTCCCACAAGTATTTTGAAGCTTTTAAAGCCAATTTCAAATCGATCTTCTTAATTTCATATGGTGTCCCCTCCAATGATGAAATTATTGATTCCAATGGTGGATGTGATGTGTACATGGACATTGAAGATAGAGCGCAATCCACGTAATCCGCTCCAGCTTCAATAGCCTTAACGATGGTTATTGGAGCGAAACCTGCCGTTGTATGTGAGTGAACATCAACTCTCATTCCAACTTCACTCTTAATCCTCTTAACAAGTTCATATGCCACATATGGCTTCAATATCCCAGACATATCTTTAATGCATATGGAATCTACATCCATGGCTGCTATATCCCTAGCCAATGATAAGTAGTAGTCTAATGTATGTATTGGGCTTACAGTGTATACCATACATAACTGGATTTCAGCTCCAACCTTCCTCGCAGTGTCAACAGTTACCTTAACGTTTCTAAGATCATTCAATGCGTCGAAAATCCTGAATATGTCAATACCATTCTCAAATGCCTTCTCCACAAATTTCACGCATATATCGTCTGGATAATGCCTATATCCAACGAGGTTCTGCCCCCTCAATAACATTTGAAGCTTAGTTTTCTTAACCCTCTCCCTAATAAGTTTAAGTCTAACCCATGGATCTTCATTTAAATATCTCAATGGGACGTCAAAGGTTGCTCCACCCCAAACCTCCATGGAATAGAAACCTATATCATCCATCACGTCTAGTATTGGGAGTATATCCTCTGTTTTTAATCTGGTGGCTAATAGCGATTGATGAGCATCCCTCAAAGTAACATCTACAATTTCAACCATAGCCTCAACCTCCAATCCTTATAGCCATTATGGATGCTCCAACCTTAACATCACTTCCCTCAGAAATCAGAATTCTCTCTACCACTCCATTCACAGGGGATTTTACCTCAACCTCCATTTTCATGGATTCAATCTTCAATAAAGTTTCACCCTTAACAACCTTAGCACCCTCAGAAACAAATAATTTAATCACTCTACCCCCAACACTAGATTTAACTATGAATAAATCCCTCGAAACTTCCTCAACCACCCTAGAAACCTCATAATCAATAGCATACAACTCCACTTCACATCCATGGAACTTGGCAATATAACTTTTATCTGAAAATTTGAATCTCATAATATCACCATTCAAAGAAACCTCTCTAAATACGTATTCCTCAAAAACGGAGCTCAACTTAACTTCACCAACATTTCTCAAACCAACATTTGAGAGATATTTGTATAGAGCTAAAACTGCAGCAACAAACCCCCTAGCATTCGAAGACATCAACATCACACATAACCTTTAAAGATGAATGGATTGATATAGTTTTTTGAAAGGTGAACTCCGACAATGATGGTAAGAGATGGTATGGAAATTCAAATTATGGGTGAAGAGGGGCTGATGATAGATTTTGGGAGTAAAATGAGTAAAGAAGTTAATATCATGGTTAAGATTGTTAGTGAAAAGTTGGAGGGGTTAAGAAGTCTTGGTGTAAAGGAAGTTATACCAGCATACACAACCATACTGGTAATACTGGACCCATTGAAGGCGGATAGGAATAGGCTGATAGATGAAGTGCTGAAGATGATGAGGAACATAAAGTCTGAAGATTTGAAGGAGGATATTAATAGGGTTATTGAAGTCCCCACAGTATATGATTCACAGTACGGGTTAGATCTTGAAGACATATCCAAGTTGACGAAACTGAGCATAGAGGAGATAATTAATCTACATTCAAAACAGGTTTACAGGGTTTATATGGTTGGATTCATACCTGGATTCCCATACATGGGGGAAGTCCCTGAAGAAATAGCAGTCCCAAGACTTGAAAATCCAAGGACAAAGGTTCCAGCAGGATCTGTGGGGATAGCTGGAGTACAAACTGGAATATATCCATTTGAGAGTCCTGGGGGATGGAGGATCATAGGTAGAACTCCTCTAAGATTATTCAATCCAAATAAGGATCCCCCAACGCTATTTAAGATCGGAGACTACGTCAAATTCAAACCGATAAGTAGAGAAGCCTATGATAAGATGAGGGAATTAGAATGGGCTGACGTGGGAACATTAAAGATTGAGGGAGAACCGATATTGAAAGTTGATGTGGCTGGACCTGGAGTATCCATACAGGATTTAGGGAGGGAGGGGTATAGGAAATACGGGGTGCCAGTATCTGGAGCATTGGATAAAGAATCATTCATGATTGCAAATATGATCGTTGGAAACGACGTCAACGATGCATGTATAGAAATATTTCAAAGTAGCTTTGAAGCTACAGCTTTACAAGACATTATAATCTCGATATGTGGAGCTAGAGTTTATGGGGAAATAGATGGAGAACCCATAGAGAATTGTAGAGCAATACCAGTTAGGAAAGGTTGCAAAATCACAGTTAATGGATTGAAGGATGGTATGGTTGCATATATGGCAGTAGCGGGAGGAATAAATGAACCAATAATTCTTGGAAGCAGATCACATTACACAACAGCTGGGATTGGCAGAAGCTTATGTGAAAACTCCATAATAACAATTGCAAAGAATAGGTTTAATGAGTTAATAGATTTATGCCCATCCATGAATATCGATTGGAAAAGAGAGATTAGATATGAATTTAGGGTGATAATTGGACCTCATACTAGATATTTCACAGAAGATATGATAAATGAATTCTTGAATATGAAATTCACGGTGACAAGCAACGTGAATAGGATGGGATATAGATTGGAAAAGGAGGAGGGAGCTAAACTTAAAGGTGTTGGAAGACTTCTAAGCTGTGGAACAATCCCCGGAGCCATACAAGTTCCAGGAGATGGAAACCCAATAGTTTTAATGGCAGATGCACAGACCACTGGAGGATACGCCATAATTGGAAAGATGATTTCACCAGACTTATACGCATTCTCACAAGTTGAACCAGGGAGGAAGGTAAGCTTTAAACAGATTAGTTTGAGCGAAGCGCTGAAGATACTGGATGAAAGAATGAAGATGTATGATTGTTTGAGAAAGAAAATACAGGAGAGTATGCAAGAATTTAAAGGGAAATATAGGCATTGGATTGTGAAGTTTCAAGGAAAGGTATATGATTGTTGGATTAAGGTGTGAAGCACCCCCTTCCTATGTTGAATAGATTTACTTCCTACTCCTCAAATTCATTAGTATTTCCTTCGCTTTATCAATCCTTATCGTTTGAAGTCTAACCATCTCAGAAGCAACCTTATCTATCTCATCACCAACAGCTCCAGCCATTATAGCTATGTTCCTAGCATGAAGCTTCATGTGACCACGCTGAATACCCTCTGATGCAAGAGCTCTTAAAGCTGCGAAATTCTGTGCAAGACCAACAGCACCCATAATTTCAGCAAGCTCAGATGCTGATTTAACACCTAAAATCTTTAGCGATATCTTTGCCAATGGATTACTCCTAGTAGCTCCACCCACTATTCCAACAGCCATTGGCATTTCTAACCAACCAATTAAATCTCCATTCTCATCCATTTCCCAGACTGATAACGGCTTATATGTACCACTCCTACAAGCATATGCATGTGCTCCAGCCTCCAAAGCTCTAGTATCATTCCCAGTTGCAAGGGCTACAGCCACAATACCATTCATAATACCCTTATTATGAGTTGCAGCTCTATATGGATCTGAAGCTGCAAAATGATATGCATAGATTATTCCTTCAACCAAGTCTTCGCCAATAACATCCTTTGGAATTTTGCAATAAGCTCTAACTATACGTCTATCAGCCAGATTGGATATTATCCTCAGATATACTTTGCCACCAGTAATCTTTTCAATATATGGAGCTACAGCTTCAGCCATAGTGTTAACGGCATTGGCACCCATAGCATCCCTAACATCCACCAATAAGTGAACTATTACCATTGGACCTATGGGAGACCGTATGATCCTGACCTCCAAATCCTTTGCGCCACCACCAAGACCCACTAAAATTGGATCCTTCTCATTGGCTAATTTTAGAATTTCATCCTTATGTGACAATATTTGAAACATAGCTTTATGTGGAGATACCACATTAACCAACTGGATTTGACCAATCATTATTGGTTGAGTACTACTTGTAAATATCCCACCACCATCACGCATAATCCTCGCAGCATTACTTGCAGCTGCAACCACGGATGGCTCCTCAATTACCATTGGTATAATGTAATCTCTACCATTAATTAGGAAGTTCACTGCAATTCCAAATGGAAGCTCAAAGGTTCCAATAACATTCTCAATCATCTTATCAGCCAAATCCACAGACAATCTACCACACTTAGAGATCAAAGCAATCTCATCATCAGTCAAATCAGCGAAATCCTTAACAAACTGTAACCTCTCACCAATAGACATCTTATAGAAACCTGGAACTCTTGAACTTTTAACCAAAAATCAACACCCCATAGAAGGTATGAAGACCTATAGTATTAAAGGTTTCCAAAAGGAAAATAGCATTAAATACTGAAGAACAATACTATATGAGTTGAGGGTTAGAGGTATGGAGATAGCCGTATGCATAAAGCAAGCATTAGACGTATCTCAACTCAAAATGGATCCAAAAACCCTTGAACCATTAATACATGTAACACCAATGAAAATGAGCGATATAGATAGAAATGCATTAGAAGAAGCTTTAAGAATAAGAGAGAAACATGGTGGAAAAGTAACTGCAATAAGTGTTGGAGGAGATAAAGCTAAGGAAGTTTTAAGGGAAGCTATAGCCATGGGTGCAGACGACGCCATACACATATTAAACGATATTGGCGAAGTCGATGAACATGTAATTTCAGAAGCACTAGCTGAAATTTTGAAGATGAAAGGACCATTCCAAATAATACTTTGTGGTGAAATGTCCATAGACAAATATACAGCACAAGTAGGGGTTAGAGTTGCTGAGAAGCTTGGAATACCATGCATAACATATGCTAGGAGCATAAGTATAGAGGGGGGAGAGGTTATAGCTGAGAGAGATCTGGAAGATAGAATTGAAATAGTTAAAGCTAAAATACCAACACTAATAACGGTGACTAGAGAAATAAACACACCAAGACTACCACAATTAATAGCCATACTGAGAGCTGCAAAGAAACCCATAGAAACATTAAATCTAAGCCAATTAAAAGTAGACCTTAAATCAAAACTTAAGACTTTAAGTGTAAAGGGGATTGAAGTAAAGAGGAGAGGGGTGTTGATAAAAGATCTTCCAGTAGATAAAGCTGTGGACGAGTTACTTAACAACCTAATTAGAGAGGGAGTTATAAAGAGGTGAAGAACATGCATGTAACAATATTCTCAGAAAACCCTGAAGCACTAATAGAAATATCCACAAAACTAAGGGAAACTTTACCAAGCAATCTAAAAGTATACGGAATAACAAAAGTTGAAGTAAGAAGCCCAGGAGATTACGGTATAGACAAACTACACATAATAAAGGATTTAAAGAACATTTATGAAGCTGAGGCGATCATAGAGAAAGTCGCCAAAGAATCATATTCAAAACTGATAATCCTCGAATCAAATAAGAATAATAGGGAGATAGCTGCAAGAATAGCTGCAAAACTTAATGCAGGATACATAGCAGACTGCATAGATTTAAAATTAGATGCCGATGGAAGTATAATAGCTAGTAGGATGATTTACGCTTCTAAAGCCATTGAAACCATAAAATCAATATCAGATGTAACAGTCATGACTATGCCTAGAAGGATCACGGAACCTAAAGCCCAATGGAAAGTGGAATGTGAAGTAGTCTATGAAGATCCACCTAAAGTCGAAGCTAAAACGACAATAGTTGATGTAAAAAGGAAGGAGCTAAGTGCAATACCACTAGAAGCTGCTGAAGTCATAGTGTCTGTTGGTAGAGGATTTAAGAGGAAGGAAGATTGCCAAATGGCTGAAGAATTAGCGAAAATACTTGGTGGAGTTACATCATGTAGTAGACCAGTAGCAGCAGATTTAAAGTGGTTTAATGAGTGGATAGGACTTTCTGGACATAAAGTCAGCCCAAAACTATATATCGCAATTGGAATTTCAGGTGCAATACAACATTTAGCTGGAATACAGGGAGCAAAAATAGTTGTTGCAATAAATAAGGATGCTGAAGCACCAATAATAAAATCCGCTGATTACGGCGTAGTTGCAGACCTCTACGAATTCATACCAAAACTCATAGAGAAACTTAAGACTACCAGTCCAAAGTAATCCAAAACCTTTTTTAAATATTTCATGAAATACTGGATTCATGGTTGAGTAGAATGGTGAAAGTTGGAGTCTACATATGTCATTGTGGTAAGAATATCGCTGGTGTAATTGATATCAAGAAGGTTTTAGAGGAAGTTAAAAAATTGAATGAAGTTTCCATAGCTAGAGATTACATGTTCATGTGTTCTAGGACAGGCCAGCAATTGATAATTGATGATATAAAAGCTGGAATCGTTGATAGAGTTGTTGTAGCAGCATGCTCACCAACAATGCATGAAGAAACTTTCATGAGAGCATTAGAAGAAGCAGGACTTAATAGATTCCTTTTTGAAATGGCAAATATTAGGGAGCAATGCTCATGGGTTCACTATAACGACCCAGAAGCCGCAACCGAGAAGGCAATAGACATAGTAAAGGCAGCCGTGAAGAGAGTTTCAAAGTATGAGCCATTTGAGAGGGGGAGACTACCAGTAGTAAAGAGGGCTTTAGTTATAGGTGGGGGAATAGCTGGAATTAGAGCTGCACTAGACATAGCTGATGCAGGTATAGAAGTGTATTTAGTAGAGAAATCTCCATCCATAGGGGGTAAAATGGCACAACTGGATAAAACATTCCCAACATTGGACTGCTCCTTATGCATACTCACACCATTAATGAATGAAGTTTCAAAACATAGAAACATAAAATTACTAACAAACTCAGAAGTTGTTGATGTAAAGGGGCGTGTTGGATCATTCCAAGTGAAAATCAAGAGGAAAGCAAGATACGTTGATGTTGAAAGATGCGTTGCATGTGGAATGTGTAGTGAGAAGTGTCCGGTAAGCGGAATACCAGATGATTACAATTGCGGTTTAAGTAGTAGGAGGGCAATATATAAGCCATATCCCCAAGCAATACCAAACGCTTACGTGATAGATCCAGAACACTGCTTAAAAGTAACTAGAGGAATATGTGGAGTATGTGAAAAGATATGCCCAGCTAAAGCCATAAATTTCAACGATAAAGATATGGAGATAGATGTAGAGGTTGGAGTAATAGTAATTGCAATTGGATATGAACTTATGAATCCAAGGGGAATAACGGAGTATGGTTATGGGAAGTTTAAGGATGTAGTGACTGGATTAGAATTTGAGAGGATATACTCAGCTGAAGGGCCAACGAAGGGAAAGATAATTAAGTTAAGTGATGGAAAGGAGCCTAAGGAAATAGCAATAATACTATGTGCAGGATCTAGAGATGAGAGACATCTACCATACTGCTGCAACATAGGATGCATGGCTGGACTAAAACATGCATACTATATAGCATCATCAAATCCTGAAATAAAGACATACATATTCTACACGGACATAAGGACCTATGGTAAGGGCTATGAAGAATTCTACAAGAGGATTAGGGAGATGAATAATGTATACTTCATTAGAGGGAAGCCTATGGAAGTTAGGTTTGAAGAAGGGAAACTGACATTTGAGGTTTTCGACATGAATGTAAATGAGTTATACAAGTTTAGAGTCGACATGATTATACTTGAAACTGGACTCATACCCAACCCATCATCCATAGATCTTGCATCTAAATTGAAAATTCCAAGGAGTGCTGATGGATTCCTTTTAGAAGCACATCCAAAGTTAAGACCTGTAAATGCACCATCACGTGGAATATACATATGTGGATGTGTACAGGGATTGAAAGATATACCATCAAGCATAGCTCAAGCATCAGCAGCAGCTACCGAAGCAATAAAATTATTGATTAAAGGTGAAGTTGAAGCTGAACCATATATTGTAGAGATTGATGAGAGTAAATGTAGTGGATGCAGAATATGTTTATCAGTATGCCCATACAAAGCAATAAAAATTAATGCTGAAAAGAAGGTGGCTGAAATTAATATTGGAGCATGCATGGGATGCGGGATATGTGCATCTGCATGCCCATCAAAAGCCATAAAGCAGAGAAGATTCACAGATGAATCAATAATTGCAGCAATAGATGCCATACTAACCAAATAGGGAGAACTAAATTCCAAGTTTACAAGTAAGCACATTAACTGGAGACTTATTTAGGTTGAGAGCAACATCCCTCGGACTTAAACCGATAGCCAACCCAAGCAACTGCGTATAGTATAATACTGGAACATCCCCCTTAAACCCTGAAACTTTACATGCCTCCTCATAATTCTTATCCATCATCACACCACCATGAGGACATGATATCACAATACCATCAGTTTTTGATGCAAGTTTAATTCTGTTGCCAGCCAATGTCAACCCTGTACTAGTATTCGTATTATATATTGCCCATCCACAGCAATCTAAACATAACTCAGCGTCAGCTCCAAGAATCTTAACGAGATCCATAAGCATACGTGGCTCATGAGAATCATCTGGGCGACCAATATCATTAGGCCTAAAATATAGGCATCCTGGGTGCACTGAAAACCTGAACCCTTGAAAGCCCCTCTTAACATTACTCCTCAACCTCTTAAGTCCAATATCCTCATATAACAGTTGGATTATATGCTTGAAATTCAGATCACCCTTATACCTCAACCCTTCCTTTGCAAGTAAACCGTTAATCCAAGACCTTAAATCTTCATCGCTATCAAGGAGCTTCTTCACATATGTTAATGATGCATGACACCAATTGCAGAGTAATATGCATGGCTTACCATAACTCTCCAGAACAGACATCAATCGTGCCGATAAATATACCCAACCATAAGAGTTGATACTCCTAAGTGGCAGACCACAACAATTAACATTTTCAGCGTAACTGAAATTAAAATTTAGATTCTTCAATAAATTCACAGCTGAAAGCTCATATTGATACTGATCGGTGGAACTTAAACAGCCAGGGTAAAGTATGTATTCCAATGCTATGCACCCCTCTGAAACGCATCCATACAGTTGGCTTGAAATACGTCCAAATCCCTAGGACCCATAAGTTGTGGTAAGCCGAGTTTCAAGCGATCATATGTTAAGCCATCAGAACCCACAACTCCAATAGCATCTTGAATAAACCCAGACTCCAAAACCTTTGAAAGCATACTTGTATAAGCGTCTGGGACGCTTCCACCCTCAATTATACTAAGATTCCTAAGTACAATGAATACCTCAGATGGGTTAACCTTCTGTGGACATGCATCTCTACACTTCTGACATTGAGTACAAGCCCATATTACATCAGATTTCAAAAGTTCAGGTACTAAGCCAAGCCTAACAATATCCACAACTCTATGCGGGAAATTCTCCATTAAAACCATAACAGTGCAACCACTCGTACACTTACCACATTGCAAACATGCATATGGATCTATAATTGAGGGGAAATTTTTAAGCCTCCTAACAAGCTCAACACTAGCCTTCTCAGATAAAACAGTCACATCGGCCCACAAGTTAGATTACGCCCAAAACTAGTTTTATGAGGGGTATATTTAAGGTTGATTGCCAGCTAAGTCCAAGCTAATGGATCTACAAACCCAAGTAGATAGGCTATGAAATATGCAAACATATTAATCATTAATAGTAAACTTACAATACCTCCAAAATCCAATTTACCCCTAAGAATACTGTACCCATACAATGGCACTTCCACCGCCAAATTGGAACCCATATATAGCGCTATGAATAAACCTAGATATCCCAGTAAACTTGAAAAGTACAAGTAAGTCAGAGCATACCTAAAATACGTAGACACAACATTTATAACTATACATAGGAAACCAGAAGACGCAAAAGATATTATCAGAACGCCTACTATGAATTTAAGGTTTCTTGCAAGTTTCCCAAGGAAGAATTGTAAAGAAAGCTCCTTAACAATCAAATTTAATACGAATATATACAGAAACTTATATAGTAAACCAAGAGTTTCCAAATCAGATCACAAATATATGTTTTAAAACATGAATATGAAGTTTATGTTTAAAGTTTGAAGGCTATGAAACCATCACCATCCCATAATGGTATTACATTAAAAACATCTACAGCACCACAATATTCGACATCTCGATGAAATCCCAATTTAATCAAATTCCTACCGGAAGACGTCAATTTTAGGAACTGGGAAAAATCATTTGTGGGAGGCTTATCTATAAAACCTAAAATCATATCACGTAAAACTTCAGCACACAATAAATCCTCAGAACATGGAGATCCATATCTACCAGCACAAACTAAAACAACATCTAAACCAAATTTTGATGATAAATACTTAATGTAATTACATACTGAAGAAATGTTTAGGAAACATGCTAAAACCATGTTTTTAGTATCTTTAAGAGAATCAACAATCCTAGCACAATTACTACTTGTAAAAGATATGTACTTACCAGAAACAGATTCATGGGAAAACTCCAGTGGAGAATTACCTAAATGAAACCCTTCAATTTTCAAACCACCACGCTCACCAGCCAAAATGCAATTTGACATTTTCCTATGAAATTCAATGGCATCTTCAACCTCCCTAAAAACATAAACCTTCAAAGCACCATTAGCCAAAGCTGTAGTTATGGTTGAAGATGCTCTTAAAACATCAATTACAACCACAACTTTATCTTTTACTGAAATACTGAAGCTGTCGCCAGTACCAAAACATATTTCAACCTTAACCATACAATAAACTAAACTACAATTCTATATAAAAATTAAAAAAAGTTTAATATTTTATGTTTATGGCCATGGAATTATCTTAAACACTTGTAGTAGGTATTGAACTCTCCCTGCAAGCATCGTCATTCTGAATTGAACGGTATTACCATAGTATGCTCCAAGACCAACCAACAATATGTATCTGCCAAGCTTCGTTGGATAGAAGTACCATCCAGTATGTTCAACTGTAAATGTGAAGTATGATATCACTAGAAGAGTTCCAAGACATATCCATGCAAAATTGAACCAGTCCAATGCGGTTGCGGTTGCACCAGGAGGAGTTATTGACCCCCTAATTTGAGCTACTATATTTGCTGTAAGGGCGCCTCTAATAGTGACTCCGAAACCTAAACCCATCAGAAACATTACAGTATACCTACTTACCCACCTAACACTCTTAAATGGCAATGTAAGAAGCATCAAGCCCAAGATTACACCTATAATGTATATGTACTGGCCACTGGCTATACGCAGTATTATCTGCTTATATATCTGCGTTGTTGAAATGGTTAATGCGACTGCAAAGGCGCTTCCAACATAGAGATACTCGGCAAACCTGTAAACTTTAGTCTCCTTATAGAGGATGTAGCTGTATATTGCCAATGTGAGGAAGGCTCCAACCCAAGCTCCAATTATCCCATCAATGGTTGAGGGGTATGGCATCACTTTCCACCTCCCCTACGTTTAGTCATGAAGTAGCTTATATTAGCGAAGATTATTGCTATTATCACCAGTAGGTGCGATATATTTAATGCATCTAAGCTTGTTGTCGCCTCACCAAGCTGGCCAATAAGCTTCTCATATTCAGCTGCACCCCTAATACCCTTAAGTGCACCCACAGCTAAACCTGCCTGATAATATGGTATGAATGTCGAGTAGTTCATGGCTATACCTATCTCAGCCACTGCAGTCCCATACCTCATCCTCCACTGCCTAACATAGTAATCCCCGTAATCACCAGTGGTGGAGTCAACTACAAGCTTAATATCCCTAGCTGAATTCACATTCTTCATTAGGGGTATATTATCTATCGGGGTTCCATACTTGTCAGTTCTAAGCACATTACGTATATTATCAGCTAACTGAGCCACCGTAGTCTCGCCGCCAGCGATATATCCAAAGTAAACCCAGTCAACACCATACTTATAGTCTCCAGGCCCTGCAGGCTGACCTGGACCCTTAAGCTGCGGAATTCTAGCCATAACGGCCTCCATGGTTAAATCACAATCGGTGTATCCAACACACCAGTAGATTATCTTTACACCACGTTGCACAAGATGCTTGGATACGGCGACGAAGCCAGGTAGACATTCAGACCATGCAGAAACGCCGAACTCTATTGCCATCACAACTACATCATTAGGGCCAAGAGTATTAATATAATTGTATAGTGCATAGCTGGTTTCAGCTATGGATACTGGTAGACCTAGGGGTTTAATGTATGGTATAGCCAGAGATATGAACAGCACCCAGTATAGTACCCTCTTGTCTATGGCTCCAAGCTTCTCCCAAATAGTTTGAGTTCCACCCATTCTCATCCACCCCCAGCACCAAGAGTTGTAACCCTCTTCTCAGCACCTACAGCAACTCGTAATCCAAAGTATATTATTCCAAGCGCAGCTGTAATATTTAGTGCACGCATACCAGGTGTTTGACCAGTCATCTGAAGCCAATCGTTTATTGTGGGAATTTGATTCCATATAACCTCTCCTATCGGTGCATTTCCAAGCATAACAAGGCATCCGGCAACTAGCAGTATTGTAGCCTCAAGACTTCTCGCTCTAAAAGCCCTATAAGCTGCTGAGAATATATAGAATCCTGTAGTTGCATAGAGTGCTGCTCCAAGAGGTGTGTAAACCCAGTTAAAGGGCCACTGATATATCGGATTTGTAACTGAGGGGGCTGCGATCTCTGGAAGTGCTGCTAGGAATGGTATTAAACAAGCTAGGAACATTACTATGCTGAAGTACCATACGCCAGGAGTTCTACGCTGAATATTATATATGTGTATTCTAGCAGCTGTTAAGAAGCCTAGCCATGTGGCAAAGAAGCTTATGTGGGTGGCGAAAGTCTGGAACCATGTAACCCAATCTATCACTGTGGGAACATTGAAGAAGTACCCGAATAGGGTTAATCCCATAACTACACCTGCAATGAACATGAATATTTCAGGTCTCCTCCAAACTGCACCCATATCCTCCTCACCACCTCAGAAAGCCACTTATAATCTTAATTCCGAGGGGTTCAAGTATGAATCCCAGTATTAACAGTGCCATCAATACAAATTTTATCCAATCCTCACCAGCGATGGTTGCTATTTGATACGGATCTTTTGAGAGGTATGCACTCGCAGCGTAAATCTCCTCCCCAATCAAAACGTAATCGCAAACAGCAATTATGAATGGTAGCTGATGAGTGTTTGCAGTTCCACCAATGGTCATGGCTCCAACGAAGTTTGCAGCTTCACCAATAACCACAGACTCATAGTATAATCCTCCAATCATGAAGAATGCTGCTGGACGTAGACGTTGAAGATGCCCAAGAATTCCAGTAACCATTGGTGATTGCCCCGGGAAGTAGTTCAACATCTTTGGATCATATTTTTCAGGTTTCCCCTGTTTCAGATATGCAAGCCTAATTGTTTCATCCATTAATGGAATAGCATCACCCTGAGCGAAATCAATGATCAATGGTACATCGTATCTAGCACATCCTTCAGCCACGTAACTCAATATGGTTATTGAGGCTACCATTTGAGGCCCCTGCTCCGAGGCGAGGCTTCCAGTAATCCCTGGAGTATATAGTGCTGGTTTACCCATCTCAGCAGCCCTCCCAATAGCTTCATCTATGGCATCCATTGCTGGTAGACGCCTCATCTTTGGAGGCCTACCCATCTTTGCAAGTCTCAAACCCACATAGAAGAATATTAATAGCAGTATTAGTACTACTAGGCTGCTTCCACGCCCTGCAAACAGTATCTGCCCAGCATATGTTGGGTTCAACAGTTTATCCCTCCACAATCTTTTCCAAGATTTTGGAAACGAGCCTATATTATATAGGTGTGGGAGATTTAAAAAGTTTGTGTAATATTTATAACTAATATCTCTAAAAAATTTGAAAAAGGATTTTGGATTATGGGGGTTTAAGCCCTCACATATTCGCTTCCAAGAAGATCTCTGGCTATTATGTATTTCATTATGTTCTGAGCTCCCTCGGCTCCTATGGCATATGAGAATGTTCCAAGCCAAGCTCTGTATACTGGGCATTCCTTAGTGTAGGCGAAGGCACCATACCATTTCATAACCTCCTCAGCTAAATCTGCAACTGCCAGTGGAGCCCACATTTTAGCCAAGGCAACTGGAACATTCAGATCCCTTGGATTCACGGTTGGATCTTTCTCCACATAAACTTTATCTGCAAGCCTTGCAGCTCTATAAACAAAGTATCTTGCAGCCTCATACTTTGCGTATAGCTCAGCGAATGGGAAGCTTACACCTTGAAATGATGATATGTATCTCCCCTCAAAAAGCTTCCTCTGCTTAAACCATTCAGCAGCCCTCTCCAAAAGCCATCTCATAGCACCAACACATGCAGCTGAAACAAGTATCCTAGCTAGGTTGAACCCCTCCATCACATGATAGAAGCCTCTATTCTCCTCACCGAGAAGATACTTGGCGTCAAGCTCAAAGTTTTCCAATATAAATCCTCCAGTGGTAAGTCCATGCCTGCCGATGTCATGATATATTGTTGGATGAAAACCTCCACCCAATACACCATTCCTCTTAGCTAGGAAAGCAAAAGCAGATAATCCCCTATGACCAGCCCCACCAGTCCTAGCTACCAAGAACCATCCTCCACCCCATGGAAGTTTCTGAACCTCACCAACCCCACTAATATAAGATTTTTCACCATTGAATATGTACTTCGACCCCTCCCTCTTGGCTGTAGTCTTTATGCCAGCAATATCCGACCCTCCATGAGGCTCTGTTGTCGCTATTCCAAAGAATGCTCTCCCCTTAGCCACTTCCGGTATAACCTCTTGACAAACCTCTTCACTACCAAAAATTTGTAATGCAAAAGGCCAACCATTATTTAAGAGCATATATACAGCAATAGCCACAGCTGGGTCAGCATAGGCCACTTCCTCCGTGGCTATTGTAGCCATAGTGTAAGTTCCATCTTGCCCCCCAAATTTTGAGCTACAGGGGATTGCAAATAAACCTTGCTCAGCCATCTTAGAGTAAAGGTCTAATGGTATGTTCATGGGATCCCTTTCAGCTTCCTCATCAACTTTAATCCATATTGGCGCAATATATCTTTCACAAAACTCCCTAACAACCCCCCTAAACATCTCCTCATCCTTACTGAAACTTAAAATGGTGTCTTTCGGATAGTTTATTAGTGGAGTACTCAACCTTATCACCAAAATAAATGTTAATGTATTAGTGTATAGATAAGACTATTGGATGTTAAGTTGAGTTTAGAAGACTACGTGAATGTGATAAGAGAGGCTAGAACAATATACGTTTATGGAATACATGAAGATGAAACACCATACATCATATTACATAGTGACAAAAAATTCAAGCCTAGGGTTAGGAGTGAAGGGTTTGTGGCAATACATACTAAGCCTCCACTAGTAATCATTGAAGTCATGCTTAAACAACATAGGGTTAGAGAGGAATTTAAGATTGCCATACTACCATCAAATAAAGAGATTAAAGAATTCTTAAAAGCCATCGAAAAATCAAGTAGAATCCTATTAAGCTTAGCATTTAAAGAAGATTTCAGTGAAATCTATAAAACAGTAGCTGAAAGTGGAGTATTAATGGAGAGAGACTATAATGCAGTAACATTTGAAATACCATTAGATGATGTGGAAGAATTGAAACAGTTAATGAGCATAATAGACATAATTGATAAAGAGTTAATACATAAAATTGAGGAAATAATGATAGAGAAGCAATTGAGAGAGATGAATGATCTTGGAATAAAATTCTAGGAGTGATACAAATATGACAAAAATGGATCTAACAGAACTTCTAAAAGAGATTGAAGAAATAAAGAAAGAGCTTTACGAGAAATATGAAGCAAAGGAGAAAATCTATCTCAAAATTAGGGAGGCCCAAAGACTATGTGGAGAGGCAATATCATTAATACAACAAGAAATGATGGAAGAAGCTAAAATAAGACTCATTTCAGCGGAAAACATTATAGAAGGAGAATTGAGAAATCTAGAAGCCACAGAGGTAATGGATGATTTAAGTGAAACCTACACCACAATGCTACAAGAATACGTTGAAGCAAAAGCACTACTTGAAGTGGAAGAGGGACATGGTATTCCAAAAGCAAGCAACCTAAAAGTTCCAAAAAAAGCATATGTACTTGGATTAGCAGATTTTATTGGAGAGTTAAAGAGAAGGGCTATAACGAGCCTAATAAAGGGGGATGTGGAAACCGCGAAAAATAGGATGGATCTAATGAACAGGATATTTCAAGCACTAGAAACACTCGAGTACCCTAGATCGCTAATTCCAGGATTAAGGAAGAAACTTGATGATATGAGGAAAAGCATAGAGGATTTAGAGAGAATAATGGCTACATCAATAATCTCCATGAAAGTCTATGAAGCACTAAGCAATATTTATGACCAGAAATATTTAAAAGCCAGTTAAACCAATTATCAAAGGAAAAGTGGCGTAGCCAAAATGATAAGAACCATAATTCTCGGGCAAGGAATGGTTGCAAATTACTTCGCAGTGGGATTAGAAAGAATAAAAACTGGAGAAATACCACCATACGGAGTCCCACTAGCCAATGTAAAATTAAGGAGAAAGATAGAGGAGATAGAAATAGTTGGGGCATATGATGTAGATGAAGAGAAAGTTGGAAGGACTGTATATGAAGTAGCTAAAAAGTGGATAGGAAAAGTATCCCCAATCCCTGAAAAATTGAAGGAAGTGGAAGTTAGAGAGGGGGTGCATCTAAGAAGCTTAAATGGAGTTTTAAGTGGAGTCTTAGGATTAGAGAGGAAGATGAATTTAAAAGAAGCCTTAAATGTTATTATTGACCAATGGAGAGAAATGAATCCAGATGTCATAGTAAATGTTATAACAACAGAAAACGCAAAACCAATAAATAGCATAAGTGAACTTGAGGAAAGAATTAATAGAAATGATATTGAAAAGCTAACGGCAACACAAGTGTACGCATATGCCACATTAAAGTATAGAGAGGAAACTGGACGTAAAGCAGCATTCATAAATGCCATACCAACACCAGTAGCCAATGATGAAAAGATCGTTGAAATGTATAATAGGAAGGGACTACCATTATTTGGAGATGATGGAGCCACGGGAGCAACACCATTAACTGCAGATTTACTGGAGCACATGGCCACTAGGAATAGGAAAGTGGAATTCATAGTTCAATTCAACATAGCTGGAAACACAGACTTCCTAGCACTAACACTACCAGAAAGGAATATAATGAAAGAGATAACGAAAGTTAGCATGATAAAAGACATACTTGGATACGACGTCCCACACCACATAAAACCCACAGGATACCTAGAACCCTTAGGAGATAAGAAATTCGTATCCATACACATGGAATACTACACATTCAATAATTTGAAGGATGAAATATACGTTAATGTTAGAATGAATGATAGCCCAGCACTAGCAGGACTACTAGTAGACCTAGTTAGAATTGGGAAGATATGCATAGATAAAGGTATTTGTGGAGCAGTATACCCAGTAAACCTATTCTACATGAAAATGCCTGGACCACCAGGATCCAAATCCACATCAAAGATATTAGCATTCCAAAAACTTAAAGAGTGGCTTAAAGAAATAGATGGATTGGTAGATGAATAGATGATAAAGGTAGGGTTAATTGGGAAGACAAATACTGGGAAGACAACGTTCTTCAATGCAGCAACATTACTAAGCGAAGAAGTATCAACATACCCATTCACAACAAAAAAGCCAAACATAGGAACAGCAACAGTTCAAACAGTCTGCGTATGCAAGGAATTTAAAGTTAAAGATAACCCACAAAACTCTAAATGCATAGAAGGATGGAGATACATACCAATAGAGCTAATAGATCTACCAGGACTAATAAAGGGTGCACATTTAGGTAGAGGACTTGGAGATCAATTTCTAAGTGTAGCTATGCAATCAGATGCACTACTACACATAGTTGATGCATCTGGAAGCATAGATGCTGAAGGGAGAATATGTCAACCTGGAATTGGAAATCCAATAGCAGACTACTATGAAGTTGAATATGAACTTGTAGAGTGGTTTAAGAAGGTTATAAAATCCAATAAGGATAGAGTGGAAAGAGAGTATGCAAAAAGGCAATCCATGGTTGAAGCATTATACCAAATATTTTCTGGAATGAAAGTTACAAGGGGAATGATATATTTAAGTTTAGAGAAAACAGGACTCCTAGAAAAGAAACTAGATTCCTGGACAGAAGAAGACTACACTAACTTCTCAATGGAACTTAGAACAATATCAAAACCAACATTAATAGTTGCCAATAAAATGGATTTAGGAATAGCTGAAGAAAACTACAAGAAGATGATTGAAGAATTCGGACAACACCTAGTAGTCCCATGTAGTGCAGAAGCAGAACTAGCTTTAAGGAGAGCTGAACAGCAAGGGCTAGTGAAATATATACCTGGAATGGAAAGCTTTGAAATACTAGATGAATCTAAATTGAATCCAAGACAAAGATGGGCTTTAGGCTACATAAAGCATATGGTGATGGATAAACTATTGAGAACAGGAGTTCAATTGGCATTGAACATAGCAGTATTCAAACTATTGAGAATGAACGTAGTATATCCTGTTGAAGATCCAGAAAAGTTGACAGACAAGAAGGGGAATGTACTTCCAGACGCATTCCTAATGCCAAACAACGCCACACTACTAGACTTAGCAAGAGAGATACATAGCGATTTAGCAAGAGGACTATTATATGGAATAGATGTGAGAACAGGGATAAGACTACCAAAAGACTACATACTAAGGGATAGAGATGTAATAACACTTGTATCAGCAACTAAAAGAAGATAGTTAACCAAAGGATTAAAAAGTTAAATGATTATAGGGATTATTGAAATAATTGACTGTTGGGGAAAAGGATGAAAGCAGCAGAGTATATAGTTAAATTCTTAGAGGAAAATGATGTAAAGATAGTATACGGTTTACCAGGATACAATATACTGGAGATATATGAAGCTATAAGGAAGAGTAGCTTAGAACATGTACTAGTAAAACATGAACACTCAGCAGCTGTAATGGCAGATGTAACTGGTAGACTGACATTAAAACCAGGAGTATGCTTAGTTACGGCAGGACCAGGAGCATTAAACACAACTACAGGAGTAGCAGCAGCATACACAGCAGCATCACCAATGTTACACTTAACCGGACACTGCTCAAGTAGAGAAAGAGTGCAACCATACCATGGAGTTGAAGATTGGCTTTTCCTAGAAAAGATATTTGCAAATATAACAAAATGGAGTAAAACAGTAGATAATGCGATAGAGCTACCATACTACATGGAGAAAGCATACCAGATTGCCACAAGTGGAAGGAAGGGGCCTGTACATATATCCATAGCCATGGACATACTCGAAATGGAAATCCAAAAAACATTAAACAAGTATAAAAGCGAATTACTATTTGATGTGGAAAACATAGCTAAGAACATAGCTAAAAGGATAATGGAACTAGAAAAACCAATAATAATTGTTGGGAAGGGGGTTCTAAGAGAGAATTCAACCATGGAAATAGAAGAATTAATGGAGAAGACATACACACCAACTATGGCAAGTAGAAGGAGTAGAGATGTAATACCATTCAACAATAAGCTGAATATAGGGTACACCATAATAGTAGGATTTGGAAATGTACTGGAAGATTTAAGGAAATTCCTTGAAGAAGCAGATGGAATAATAACAGTAGGATTAGAGAGGGGGGAGAGGGGATCTAGAGATATCATGGAATTATCAAAAAATAGAAGGATCATACACATATATCAGGAGGACCCACCATACGGAGAAATAATTGAAAATAATGGTAGAATAACTGAAATAAACATTCCCAATTTGAAACTACTATTAAGAGAATTGATTAAAGAGATTAACGGTTACAGGAGTAAATGGACCAATCTTGAAAACAGAATAGCTGAATTAAAGGAGAAAGTGGAATCGGATTTAAAAGAACATGCATATAAGTTTTCAGAACAAAAACCCATACACCCAGCATACCTCGTTCAAACATTAAAGGAAATAGTAAAGAATGAAGACACCATATTCACAATAGATGTTGGGGGAAGCTCATCATGGGCTGAACTATACCTAAGACAAAACAAGCCAAAAACATTACTAACATCAGACAGATTTGGAAACATGGGATTCACACTACCAGCAGCAATAGCCGCAAATAAAGTAGTACCAGAGGCAAATGTAATTGGGGTCACGGGAGATGGAGGGATGCTGATGACCCTCGGAGAAATAGCCACAGCAGTAGAGCAAAAATCCAATATAAAAATAATCGTAATGAATGATAAGCAATATACAATGATAAAAAACATACAGAGAAGTAGACATGGATATCCACCATTCCAAGTGAATCTACAAACACCAAACTTCGCTGAAGTAGCAAAAAGCTTCGGAGCAAATGGAATTAGAATAGATGATCCAAGAGATCTAAGTGCAATACTAGAAGAAGCTCTAAAAATTAAAGGTCCAACAATAATAGACGTATACACAACAAGTGAATATGAGAGTTATAGGTATAGGTTATAGATAAATTACGGTGAACAAATGAGATACGAGGAAAAACTGAAAAACCTAATATCAAAACTCATAGCAACTCCAAGCATATCTGGACATGAGAAGGAATTAGCTGAAATCATAAGAGATAAACTCAATGAAGTAGGTTTTGATAAAGTTGAAATAGACAATTATGGGAGCGTAATAGCAATTGCCAAAGGGAAAAGCGATCTAAACATACTATTCGAAGGACATTTAGATCACGTTCCACCTGGAAATACTAACTCATGGAAATATCCACCATACAATGCAAAAATTGTGGATAATGAAGTTTATGGTAGAGGAGCCGTGGATATGAAGGGGCCAATAGCCTCACTATTAATAGCCATGGAGGAATACCTGAAGAAGGAATCCGAAATGAACATTCAATTAGCATTCGTAGTTCATGAAGAAACAGTGGAAGGTGAAGCTATAAAGAGGATACTCGAAGAGAGAAGATTAGACAAACCAGAAGTAGCAATACTCATAGAACCAACAAATCTAAATATAGCAATTGGGCATAGGGGGAGAAGCCTAATAAAGGTCAAATTAACTGGGAAAACTGCCCATGCAAGCATGCCAGATTTAGGGGTAAATGCAATAGAAGCAGCTTCAAAATTCATTGTAAACTTGAGAGACAAATTAAATCCAAATCTCCCAACACACCCAATACTTGGAAAAGCAACTATAACCCCAATAAAAATTAGAAGTCAACCTGAAGGGCTACCCCAACTCCCAGATGAAGCAGAAATAATTCTTGATAGAAGAATGATCATAAGTGAAGATGAAAATAGCGTCTTAAAACCACTAACAGAACTAATTAACGAATTAATAAACAGTAGAGAAGCTCTAAATGGATCTGTAGAAATAGTCGAAGAAGAAGTCAATTGCTGGACTGGAGCATTAATGAAAGTAAGAGATTTCTTCCCAGCATGGCTAATGAGCATTGAAAAATTGGAGAGTATAGGGGTTAAAGAGCTTATGAAAACTATGAATGCAAAATATGTAATATGGGATTTCAGTACAGATGGAGTTTACATAGCAAACTCCAATATAAAGACATTTGGATTTGGACCTGGAGACTGGAAGATAGCGCATCAACCAAATGAGAAGATAAGTTTAAAAGATATGAGTAGAGCCGTTGAAGGGTATAAAAAGATTTTAGAATTTTTAGAAGAAAAGTTGGTAACCTAACTATGCTTCAACCTCTTCCTAACCTCTTCTAAAGCTGAATCCACATCCTCGAGTCCAAGCTCTCGCAGCTTATCACTTCTAGGTATGCCATACTCATCCCATCCAACAGCTTCATAATACTGCTTCTTCAAATTCTCAACCTCATTCCTATCAGCAGCTTGACCCTTATATGGGCCGGTAGGTAGAGGCTCATAAAATCTCAATGGATTATCATCATGAACCTTTGGATCCCAATAGAAGTCTGGTCCACCTAACAGTAAAGCTGCACGCTGAATATTCAGTATTCTAAGCCCATCACCATAACACCAATCACGTGGAGTAAGCCTAATTCCAGTAACAGCCTCATAGAATTCCCACATCAACGATGGATTTGGATAGAAATTGAATATGCAGACCACAGCGGAATCGCACATTATCCTAACAAGTTCACTACCACTAGAATCTATTGGGAGTCTAGCCACTGAAGTATGATCTCCACCCTGAACTGAACATGCATAAGCTATGGGAGTTGGATAATCCATCCTACTCCTTATACCATGAGCGCCCACAGCAACACCCTTAACTTGAACGGCATATGGAAGTAGATCCATCCCCTTAATCTTGCTAAGCTTCAAAGCAGCCCTATAAGTCCCCTCTGCAAGTATATCCCCAATACCAATCCTATACGCTATCATCTTGGCAAGCTCACCGAAGGCTTTCGCATTACCCCAACTTAAATCTAAACCTCCAAGATCCTCCTTCGTCAATATTCCACGCTGATATAATTCGGCAGCAAATCCAAGCACATTACCACCATTAATCCCACATATTCCAAGATCATCAACCACAGATGCAACATAAACATTCTCTTCTGGAGTGAATATCCCCAGATTTGTGCCAACATATGCTTGCAACTCGTAATCTGGGTTATCTGTTAGGGATCCAGCGTATGGGCCGCACTTGACCAGTGCAATCTTCAAGCATGTTGTTGGGCAACCATAATCGCCCCAATAACGTTTAATCCAAACCCTACGCTCAAACTCGTCCACGCCGAAGCTCCTCTCATCATGCCACTCCTCCTGCCAATTCCTCACAGGCTCAGAGCTCTGTATTGCTCCAACACTATATCCACCAGCACCAGTACCCCATCTCCGCATACCATCTCTACGAATGCATTCATCATACGCCCTGTATAGTAGATTGTGGAATTTTATTGGGTTATGTATTTCTGGTAATGGTCCTGACCCCTTTATCACTATAGCTTTAAGCTTCTTAGATCCCATAACAGCACCATAACCACCATAACCAGCAGCATGAGTCCACTTCTCCATCACCACAGCAACCCTAGACAGATTTTCACCAGCAGGACCTATGTACAAAATTGATGGATCCTTCCATTCTCCAAAACGCCTATACTTGTTATTCAAATAATCTAGAGCACCCTTTGTTAATTTTACAACGGTATCTTTACCATCTAAACCCCAATACTTTGAAGCATCTCTAATCTCCACCTCATCATCCTTAATCCACAAATATACTGGATCCTTAGATGCACCTTCAATTACAATTGCATCATACCCAGCACACTTCAAATCTATACCGGATTCGCCTCCAACAGTAGAGCCTATAATCCCATTGCTTTGTGGAGATTTACCAGATATACATACTCTGCCTCCAGGGTAAAATCCAGTTAAAGGTCCTGTGGCAACTATTAAAAGGTTTTCAGGAGATAATGGGTCAACCTTACTCCACTTACTGCCAAGCCTATCCCAAAGTATCTTAGTTGCAAGACCTCTACCACCAATATAATGCCTTAGTATATCCTCGTCAGCATCAGCCACATGGATTTTACTTGTACTCAAATTTACCTCCAATATCTTACCACAATAACCTCCAATCATAGGAATCTCCTCCCAAACTCACCATAAAGTCTAATGACAAGTTCATCTGAAATCTCCTTAGGCGTTCTTGCATAAAGCTTTGTCTGCTTGCCCAGCCCACTTCTCTCCACGATCCACAACACATTATACTTAGCCTTCTGACATATCTCAACACACTTCGGATAGCCTCCACATAGATCACATATAACCACATGATTCTTAGCTGGATGCTTATGGGGAATACGCCCTGGACATGCATCTATACATTTCCCACACATAATACATTTACCTTCATCAACAATAACTGCCCCGGTACTCTCATTAACAGACAATGCTTTAACTGGACATGCAGCTACACATGGATAATCATCACACTGAGAACAGAAATGTGGAAACTCAACCCCTGGAACAAACTTGAAAACCCTAATCCTAGAAGCTTCAGGCCATATTCTACCTTCATGAGCCAAGCTACACACAACCTCGCAAAGCCTACAACCAGTACAATTGGCAAAATCCCTCATAATCCAAATTTGAGATCTCACAGCCATAATACACACCAAATACTCATTAAAATATATTAGAATCCATTAACAGTATTTAAGGATAAGCATTCACATAACCAGTATAAACACAACCTTTAATTCCAATTAAACGGTAAAGTAATAAATTGATGAGTAAAAAAGAACGTATATTTGTAATCCATAGACATGAAGCTAGAAGGCTACATTGGGATTTAAGACTTGAAATGGATGGTGTATTGAAGAGCTGGGCTGTTCCAAAGGAGCCTCCAAGAGAAAGAGGGGTAAAAAGATTGGCAATTATGGTTGAAGACCACCCACTAGAATACGCAAACTTCCAAGGGATAATACCAGAAGGGCATTATGGAGCGGGGAAAGTGGAAATATGGGATAAGGGTACATATAAGCCAATAGAAGTCACTGACAAGAAGATAGTATTCCAATTGAATGGGGAGAAAATTAAAGGAGAATACATACTATTAAGATATGAAAAGAGTGGCGAAAACCACTGGCTCTTCTTCAAGAAATAGTGGGAGTGTGGGTGTAATGGAGTTTAAAGATTTAATGGAAACAAATTCTGCAAGTAGAGAATTGAGGGATAAGAGGAGAATACTACTCATAGGATCATGCCTAACATATGAACACCCAGAAATAGTGGAGAAATATGTTGAGGGGAGGGCTACATTAAAGGTATGCTTAGAAAGAGAACACTTCAACATGACATGTCTAAAACTTGCCTCAATAATAGCAAGAGTACCAATAGAAGAAATAGTGATACTAACAGTGGATGGATCACCACATTGCATACAATTACACTTCATGATAGATGAAGTTGAAAAGATAACTGGGAAAAAGCTTAACGTAAAACACATAGTGATATATAAGGGAAAAGACGTAGAAATTGATAGGAAAACAATTAAGAAAGCTAGATACCTATCGAAATTCTCAGGAGATTTAGATGACGATACTAGTATACAATGTTGAAAAGGGGGAAATTAGGAAAGCAACATTAAAGGATTACGTAGAAATAGTAAAGGCATTTATGCAATTAATCCCAGAGGGGATGGTATCAACATATGGAAGCATAGCTAAAACTCTAAAAATAAACCCGAAACTAGTTGGGAAAATTGTCAAAATGAATGATGAACCAATAATTTACCCATGTCATAGAATCATAAAGAGTGATGGATGTTTTGGTGAATACAGTGGACCTGGAGGAACTTTATTTAAAAGGAAGTTACTGGAATTTGAAGGTGTAAAAATATCAAAAGATGGTAAGGTTTTATTTGAATGCATCCTAGAAATCATGGATTTAATACGCTAGTATTCAGACAATTTTAGCCCCTTCTCCTTTAAAGCTGCGTGAGCAGCTGCAAGTCTAGCTACAAGTATACGGTATGGGGAAGCACTAACATAATCTAAACCAATCTTATGGCAGAATTCTATGCTCTTCGGATCTCCTCCATGCTCACCGCAAATTCCTATCTCAATATCTTTCCTAACCCTCCTAGCCTCTTCAACACACATCTTCATAAGCTTACCAACCCCCTTAACATCAATAGTCTCAAATGGATTGAATTCCAATATCCCGAGCTCAAGATATTTTGGCAAGAATTTTGCTTCAGCATCATCTCTACTAAAGGTGTACACTGCTTGTGTAAGATCATTAGTTCCAAAACTGAAGAATTCCGCTACACGGGCAATTTCATCAGCAGTTAGACATGCACGTACAACCTCTATCATAGTCCCATACTTGTACGGAACCTTAATTCCATATTTGGATTCAACATCCCTATGAGCTACATCTACAGCATGCTCCTTAACGTATATGAGCTCCTTAACATCGCTAACTTGTGGTATCATCACTGAAACCTTAACATCGTATCCATCCTTAATTAGCTCTGCAACAGCTTCAAATATTGCCTTAGCTTGAGCCATGTAAATCTCTGGATAAACAACCCCAACTCTAACCCCCCTATGACCCATCATTGGATTAGCCTCCGTTAACATTGAAACCCTCTTAAGAAGCTTCTCCTTCTCAGCAGCCTCCTCAAACTTCCCCTCCAACTTTAAATTCATAATTTCAGACATGAGCTCAGACTCCTTTGGAAGAAACTCGTGTAGTGGGGGATCAAATAATCTTATTATGACCGGTAGACCATTCATAACCTTAAGGATTTCAATGAAATCCTTCTTTAAAAGTGGAACAAGCTTCTCAAGATTCCTCCTCCTATCATCAGCATCAGAAGATAAGATCACACTTCTAAAGACTTCAAGTCTATCTGGAGCTCTAAACATCCTCTCAGTTCTCAATAAACCTATACCCTCAGCCCCAAACTTCCTAGCTATCTCAGCATCCTCAGGTATATCTGCATTAGCTCTAACTCCAAGTCTCCTAAACTCATCAGCCCATGAAAGAAGTTCCTCCAATTCAGGTAGGATTTTAGGTTCAACTGTTGGAACAATACCCAAATATACATTACCAGAGAATCCATCAATAGTTATGTATTCACCTTCCCTAACAACAATATCTTTACCCTTAACTCTGAAAAGCTTATTATCGTAATCTACAACTATATCTTCACATCCAACTACACATGGCTTCCCAATAGCTCTAGCAACCACGGCTGCATGGCTAGTCATACCACCCCTACTCGTCAATATCCCTACTGAAGCATACATTCCATGAACATCATCAGGTTTAGTTTCCTCCCTAACCAATATAACCCTCTTACCCTGCTTACTCCACTCCACAGCTTCATCAGCAGTGAAAACCACCATTCCAGAAACTGCCCCTGGAGATGATGGAAGTCCTGAGGCTATAGGTGAAGCTTTAACTGAAGCATCTATCCTTGGATACAATAACTGTATAACATGATTGGTTGAAACTCTTAGCAGAGCCTCCTCCTTTGTTAGAATACCCTCCCTAACCATGTCCACAACTGTTTTAACTCTGGCTATCGGTCCAAGCTTACCATTCCTAGTCTGTAGGAAGTATATTTTTCCACGTTCCACAGTGAACTCTATGTCTTGAACCTCCTTCTTAATACGCTCCAAAAGTTTTGCTCCAGCATACAATTCCTCATAAAGTTTTGGATTTATCCTTTTAAGTTCGCTAATAGGTCTAGGAGTTCTAATACCTGCAACCACATCCTCACCCTGAGCGGTTTCAAGAAACTCACCATACAACTCATTCTCACCTGTAGCAGGATTCCTCGAGAAAACAACACCTGTACCAGAAGTTTCACCTATATTACCAAAAACCATTGCAACAATGCAAACTGCAGTTCCATCAGCTATATCAGGAGTTATATTATGAGCTTTCCTATAAAATACTGCTCTCGGAGAATTCCAAGATTTAAATACAGCCTTTATTGCAAGCTCCAATTGCCTCCATGGATCTTCAATCAACTCACCATACGCCCGTTTAATAATCTCCTTAAACTTCTCAACAACCTCCTTAAGCCCTTCAACATCAAGTTCAGCATCAGTTTTAGCATTATACTTACGTTTAACCTCCTCAAAAACTTCATTGAAAAGCTTCTCATCGATTCCAAGTACAATTCTCCCAAACATTTGCAGAAATCTCCTATAAGCATCATATGCAGCACGTTCATCCCTCATCTGCTTAGCTAAACCCTTAACAATAACATCATTAATTCCGAGATTCAAAACAGTATCCATCATTCCAGGCATTGAGACAGGTGCACCAGACCTAACAGAAACCAGCAATGGATTCTCAGGATCTCCAAACTTCTTCCCAGTCTTCTCCTCAATATACTTCATTTTCACCCTAACTTCATCCATCAAACCATCAGGAAGCCTTTCTCCAGCCTCATAAAACAT
>Ga0185307_1000324_pt1 | contig 30810 bp, 34 predicted proteins | sample LHCtaG_FD_128010 | JGI IMG/M metagenome (GOLD analysis project Ga0185307, IMG submission 128010) | Hot spring microbial communities from Little Hot Creek, USA to study Microbial Dark Matter (Phase II) - LHC4sed_matched (SPADES... | ecosystem: Environmental > Aquatic > Thermal springs > Hot... | reverse complement strand
ATAAATATATTTATAATGATTGCTTTTACAATATTTTTCATTATTCTTTCATATATTTCATTTACAAGAAAAGAAGAAAAGTAGTTATATTCTAGCTTGAATATATTTATGAATTCCATTAGCAGCTTTTCTTGCATCACCCATAGCTTCTATTACAGTTGCTGCACCAGAAACTATGTCTCCAGCAGCAAAAACACCTTTTTTACTAGTCATCATATTTTCATCTACTATTATTTCTCCATTCTTCCCAGTTTTTATATCTTGGCATGATAATGGAATTAATGGATTTGGATTTTGTCCAATAGCAATAATTGCAGTATCTAAATCTATTAAGTGTTCAGATCCAGGAATTGGAATTGGTTTTCTTCTTCCAGTTTCATCAGGCTCTCCTAACTTCATTTTGATGCATTCCATTTTTTTAACCCATCCATTTTCATTTCCTAAAAATTTTTTAGGATTTGTTAAAAAAGTAAATTTAACCCCTTCTTCTATTGCATTTTCTATTTCTTCTTTTCTAGCAGGCATTTCTTCAAATGTTCTTCTATAAACAATATTTACTTCTTTTGCATTTAATCTAAGAGCTACTCTTGCAGAATCCATTGCAACATTTCCTGCTCCTATTACACAAACTTTCTCACCAATGTAAATTGGTGTATCATATTTTGGAAATAAATATGCTTTCATTAAATTTACTCTTGTGAGAAATTCATTTGCAGAATATATTCCATTAAGATTCTCACCTGGAATATTTAAGAAACTTGGTAAACCTGCACCTGAAGCAATTAATATAGCATTATATTTATAATCATTAAATAATTCATCTAAAGTGATTGTTTTTCCAATTATTGTATTTAAAACTATTTCCACTCCAAGACTTTTAACATATTCTACTTCTTCAAAAACTATTCTTTTAGGTAATCTAAATTCTGGAATTCCATAAGTTAATACTCCTCCAGGTTTATGAAGAGACTCAAAAATTGTTACTTCATATCCTAATCTAGCTAAATCTCCAGCAGCCGTAAGTCCTGCTGGACCAGAACCAACAATAGCTACTTTAGCATTTTTTCTTAAAACTTCTATTTTCTCAGGAAAAATTTTATTTTCTAAAGAATAATCTCCAATAAATCTTTCAAGAGCACCTATAGCTATTGGTTCTCCTACTTTATTTAAAATACATTCTTTTTCACATTGATTTTCTTGAGGACAAACACGTCCAGTAATTGCTGGCAAACAATTTTTTTCTCTAATTTTTATAGCAGCTTCTTCAAATTTCTTCTCTTTAATAAGTTTTATAAATTCTGGTATATTTACTTCAACTGGGCAACCTTTTATACAAGTTGGATTTTTACATTGAAGACATCTATTTGCTTCTTCAATTGCAAGTTCTTCATTATATCCTAAAGCTACTTCATTAAAATCTTTAATTCTTTCTTTTGGACTTCTTTTAGGCATTCTTATTCTTTTCTTTTTTTCAATCATATTTTATATTCCTCATAATTATAAAAAATTAAGAACTTAAATTGCTACGGCCATTTTTTAAATAAGAAGAATAAAAAACTTATTTTTATTATTTATTTTTTGATTTAACAATCATAATAGAATTAATAGTATCTATTGAAAATATATCAATATTTTCTAAATTAATTGTATCTTCTGTTTCAAGTTTATATAATTTAATCATATTCTCTTCTTTAATTACTAAAGCAATATCTTTAGCTATAAATTTCTTTTCATTTTTTTCTTCTAAATAAACTTTAAGTAAGCACATAGCTTTAGCATAAATAATGCTTCCTTATTAATCTTACAATTTTATAATAAACTTAAATATAAGCTAATTTAAGTCGATATGTCATTATGAGGAAAATTATTGTAACTGGAAGAGGTGGCAGTGGAAAAACAAGCTTTGTTGCACTTATGACAAAATATTTTATCGAAAAGAATCATACTCCGCTTCTTCTTATTGATGCAGACCCAGATCAAAATTTAGGAGAACTTGTAGGAGTAGATTTAGAAAAAGAAGGTGTAAAAACTATATCAGATTTATTAATTGAAACTTTCATTGAAGGAGGAGGAACATTATTTGGAGTTTCTCCTTCAGAAAGGATTGAAAGCAAAATATGGGAAGAAGGAATATATGAAGGGAAATTTTTTGATCTTATTTCTCTTGGAACAAAATGGGTTGAAGGATGTTATTGTTTACCTGATGCAGCATTAAAAGAAGCTTCAGAAAAATTATCAAAAAATTATTTATATGTTATTATTGATTCTCCAGCTGGAGTAGAACATCTTAATAGGAAAATAGTATCTGAAGTAAATGATATATTCGATGTTATAGACCCATCTAAAAAATCATATGATCATGTAAAAAGGACTTATAGAATTGTGAAAGAAGTAAAAATAAATTTTGAAAATTTTTATGTTATTGGAGGATTTAGATTTCCTGAAGAATTGGAAAATGAAGTTGAATTAAAAACACAACAAAGATTCTTAGGAAGGATTTTTTATGATAAAAATGTTGAAGAATATGTTTTATTAGGTAAATCTTTACTTGATTTGCCTTCTACTTCTCCAGCATATGTTTCAATAAAGAATATACTTAAAAAAGCCGGATATTGATCATTTTTTTCCAAGCAACTTTTAAAAATTTTTCATGGAGGAGTAGGTAATGGAGAAATCGAAGTATTTTCATAATACCAAAATAATGTTTCACCATCTCCAACTATGTATCTATCAGCTGCTACAGGCCCTTCCATCCATCCATAAGGAGTCCACATCCACCACATCCAATAATAAGGATGTGAATTTTCTACTCCATTAATAGAATTAACAAAAGCTCCCATACCAGGATAAATTGTATAATTAACATTAGCAACAAGCATTGTAACGTCTAATAAAGATGAACCAGATTTTACAGCTGTTCCATTGAACCATTTAGTAGTTTTTCCATCATTTATTCCTAAGTTAACATGTATAGTAGTTCCTTGAATTTTTTTAAGTAATTCAGAATATTGATAGTAGTAATATATAGATATAGAAGATGCTATTATTGTAGAAAATGCTAATACAAGCGTAGCTATTGCCCATTTATTTTTTAAGAAAGACATTATTTTTCACCCCCTATTTTTTTAATAATTTTAACAATTGGGAATAAACTTATCATAAAAAGGATAAAATTACTAATTTCATGTGTAATTGTAAAAGGTAATCCAAAAATTATTGCGTAAAGGAAAGGCAAATTGAAACTATATGCATAAACAAGATTTGTAAATATATCATATATTAAAGTTATTGAAAAACCTATAAAGCCTAAGAATATGCTTTTTCTAAATTTATGAGAATCTTCAATAAAAATATCACTCTTATTTTTAAGAAGCCCACCAATAATACCATAGAATGTTTCACAAAACATTGTTGCTAGCCAAATTTGAGGTACAAAGCCGTATGGATTTAAAGAACCGTAAACCATCCAACTTAATATTCCAACCATTATTCCAGCTGGAATTCCATAAAGATAACCACTTATAAAAACTATTAAATCCATAATTTTTATATTCGGAATCCATACTAATGAATAATTAGTTATTACTGCGAGAGCTGTTAATAAACCTATGGTAGAATAATATTTTGTTATTGAATTGATTTTCTCAATTTTTCTTTTATCTATTAACATATGCCCTCGCAGTATATATGTAGGAAAATTTTCCTACTATTTAAATATTATGTTTTTAAACTTGTATAAAATTCTTTCCCTATTTTCTTTATTTAACTATATTATTGAAAAAAATGTATTTAAAAAAATAATTTCAAAATTCATAATTTTCTTAAACATTTTTCAAAAATTTTTTACAATCTTAGCTTTCCTTAATTTTTTATCCTTTTATGAAATATTATCAGAATATAGAGTATTTATATTGAATTTTAAAAATTTATAGAGGAGCATTTATTTTTTATTCGTATTAAACATATGATTGAAATTGTTTTTCAACCTTATGGTAAAAGAATAAGTATTGAAAAAAACATTAATTTATTAGAAGCAGCTAGAATTGCAGGTATAGGTATAAGAAGTGTATGTGGTGGAAGAGGTACATGCGGTAAATGTAAAGTTATTGTTAAAAAAGGGAATGTTGATTTTAAATCTATTGGAGAAGAATTTTTAACAGAAGATGAAGCTTTAAAAGGATATGTATTAGCATGTTTATCTTATCCACTTGAAGATTGTGAAATTTTTGTGCCAGTTGAATCAAGAATAGAAGGACAAAAATTACAATACGAAGCAAAAATACCTAAAATTGCTCCAATCACATCTATAAAGAAAGAATATTTCCCTTTAGAAAAAATAGATTATGCTTTAAAATTAGCTAATTTAAGTAAAGAAGAAGCTTTACTATATCCTGATGGTATCACACTTACTATTAGAGATTATGGTAAAAAAAGGGGAGTTATAAATATTGAAAATGGAGATACTTCTAATAAATTTCTTGGTTTAGCTATAGATATTGGTACAACAAAAGTTGTTGCATACCTTGTTGATATGAAAACAGGAAATATTATTAATAGAGCTTCAGATTTTAATAAACAATTAGTATATGGTGAAGATGTTGTTTCAAGAATTGGTTATACTTATAAGAAAGCTGAAAAGAAATATGAAATGCAAAAAGCAGTTATTGATACAATTAATGATTTAATTTTTAAACTTTTAAAAGATACAAATTTCTCAATAAATGATATATATGATGTTTGTGTTGCAGGAAATACTGTTATGACTTATTTATTTGCAGGTATTGATGCTTTTCCACTTTTAGAACCAGGCTCGAAAATTTCAAAAGAACCTATAATTTTAGATTCTTCTTTTATTGGCTTAAAAGTAAATAGTTTATCAGAAGTATATTGCTTACCTTGCTCGAGTAGACTTTTAGGAGGAGATGTTATAGGTGATATTCTTACATCAGGAATGTTTAAATTTGATGAACCTGCTTTATTAATAGATATAGGAACAAATGTTGAAGTTGTACTTGGTTGTAAAGATTGGTTTATTTCTACAACTGCTGCTGCAGGTCCTGCTTTTGAAGGATGGGGAGTTAGTTTCGGAATTAGAGCAATTGAAGGTGCAATAGATAGTGTTAAAATAGATCCTAAAAATTTTAAAGCAGAATATACAACTATTGGAAATACTAAACCTAAAGGAATATGTGGCTCAGGTTTCATAGATCTTTTAGCTGAAATGTTTAGAAATGGAATTATGGATAGTGGAGGAAAAATAAATTATTCAATTGAAACTCCATATATTAAATATGGAGAAAGAGGATATGAATATATTGTTGTGCCTTCTGAAGAAACAGCAATAGGAAAAGATATAGTAATCTCCGAGAAAGATATAGCAAATTTGCTTGATGGAAAAGCAGCTGCTTGTGCAGCTATAAGTATAATACTTAAAAAAATGAGATTAACAGTTAATGATATAAGTAGAGTATATGTATGTGGAGCATTTGGAAATTATATAAATTTAAATAATGCTATGGCTATAGGATTAATACCTGAATTTCCAAATGCAAAAATAGAATATCTTGGAAATGGGTCTATTGGAGGTGCATATCTAGCTCTTATGTCTATAGAATATAGAAAAGAAGCTGAAAGAATTGCAAAATTATTATCATATATAGATTTAATGAAAGATATAGATTTTATTGAAGAATATACTGCAGCTTTTAGCTTTCCTGGAAAAGAAAGTCTTTTCCCAAGTAAATGGTGGAAGAAAAAGCATTAAGTATTATAAAATATTATAAAATAAAAATTTATTTATTTTCACTTTTCCATTCTTCAAGTATTCTTGGCCATTCATTTTTAATAAATGCAGGTATTTCTGAAGAATCTGATGGACCAACTATAACTCTCCATTTAATAGCATCTTCTACATCTCCTGAAATTTTAGCAGCTTTTCTAGGTATGATTAAAATTCTATGTTTAACTTTCTTTTCAAGTCCAGAGCTATCAATAACTTCTTTAAATTTATCTGGAACAAATTTATTAGCTGCTGTAGCTACATCTACAGCATAACCTTCTGTATCAACTATTAATAAATAGCTATCAATTTTTGAATTTTCAATATCTCCAGATACGAGATAATATGTTAATACAAAATTGCTTGTAACAAATACAGGTGACCATTCATTTGGATTTCCTATAATTTTTAATTCAGGTTTAACTGATACTGGTTTTCTCGGATCTGTATAAATATTATGTCTTAGAATAGTTATTGGAAGCAATACCCATCCTTCTATACTATGCATTACTAATAAAGATACATGATTAACTATTAAACTTGCAGCTGTTATTGCTTCCCATGTAGCTTTTTTCAATTTATCTCCATCGATTAAAAACCAAGCAGTCATTGGTACTCCCATTGTTGGAAATCCATACAATGGATTACCTTCTTCGCATGCTTTCCATCTAATTGCTACTAATGAATTTATTGTTGTGTTTAAACCATTTCCAACAAATGTTCCTGGATCAAGTATAATGTCATTTATTCCATTATCCAATAAATTTTTAGTAATTGTTAATAACCCATCCATATCTCCTGGACTAAATACTGCTAATGGACATTTATACTCTTTTGCTAATTTAGCCATTTCATTCCAATTCGATTCTATTGCAGCATATATTAATGGTCTATCATTTTTCAATAAAGATAATCCTGCTTCAATTATTTCTGGTTTAAAAGAACAAAGCATTATTGGAAGCTTTGTATTTTCCATTACTATTTTTACTGTTTTCATGAATTTTTTTGGATCTTCTGAAACAGATCTAATTGCTATCATATCAAGTTTTAAATTAATACCTGTATAAGTATAACTAAAATTCTCAATAAATTTAACTCTATTTATTATCTCATTCTCATTCATTTCATCATCCACATCTAATGCTATTGGAGGAGGATTAATGTATGTTAAATCATGTCTATACATAACATATTCTCCACCTATTTTTAAAGATATATTGCCTCTTTTTATGATAATCTCTTTTACAGCAGGTTTTATGATATTCCAAATTTTTTCATAATTTGCTTTATATTTTTCTTCTTCAAGAAGTGGAGTACATTTATCAAGCTTTGTTTCCATATTTACCAATTTTGCAGCAAAAGCCATGCAATTTTCTTCACCACATTTTTGACAATTTGTTTTTGGAAGAAGCTTGTAAATTTCTATTGGACTTATTGCTTTCCATGGCATTTTTTATCACCCAATTTTAGCACTTACCCAATTGTATAATTTTTCTTTTTGAAATGTTTTTTCTCCATAAATATATTCAACAAATTCTTTTAAAGTACTTGGAGTAATTGGGCAAACAGTCATGAAATAATCTGCTCCAGCTAAAAGCATACAAAGCCCAGTTAATAATTCCCATATTGGCCCTCTAATTTCTTTTGGTCCCCATAAAGGATCCATTTTTATCCATGCTTCTCTAGCAGCCCATGCATTACTTACACCAGCAACTAATGGATGTTGCAATTCTTCATCCCCTTTTAATGCAGCTAATCTAGCTCTTTGAGTTGCAGTGTATCCATATTCCAATCCATATCCTATTCCTGCGCAATTCATATCTATTACTATCATATTCTTTGGTAAATAATCATAAACTTTCCTATTTAATTGTCTAGCTTTATCCAAATCCATTGGACTAAAATCTATTACAACATGCCCATATTTCTTTATTGGTTCAAGGACTTTTTTCAAATCCATATCTAAATTTAATGAATTTATTAATATTCTTTCACCTTCTGCAATTTCTGAAATTTTAGAAAATACTTCTACATCTTTTTCAGGATTTCCAGATCCTCCTACACATATTGGTACTTTAACAGCTTGTAAAACATTTTCAACAATTTTAGCAGCTTCAGATGGAGATGTATTCTTAACATTTGGATCAGTACTTACTAAATGAAGCGTGATCATATCTGCATTAAATTTTTCAACTGCAATCCTAGCCCATTCAGCAGGATCATTAAGAACATCTTCTCCATAAAACATTCTTACTGCTTTAGGAAGAGAAATTTTCATATCAAAAATATCTAATGCAAATATTGGTTTATGTGGCATAACTAATTCTGGTTCTTCAAAAAAATAGAATGGAGGAGCTTTTTCTCCACCTATTATATATGTTCTATCTCTTGTCCCACCCATGCTTCTTGTTGCTCCAATTTCAACTTCAATTATTTTCCCAGACCAAACCATTTTTGGTTTTTCAAATTTTAATTTAGGAATTTCAATAGGCTTAGCTATTTGAGGAGGCATAATTGTTGGAGCAATAATTTGCCTTGTTATACTACTTAAAAGAAACTCGAGTTTATCTATTGCAATTTCTATTGAATCTAATTCTATTTCATCACTATCTTCAAATGCTTTTATAAAAGTTTCAGCTATTTTTCTATAAGGGTTCTTATCGCTCTTTTTCACTTGCTTTTCCGCTCCTTATTAAAAGCTTATCAATATGTATAGTTACATTATTAAGCTCAATTTCACCATATTTTTCAAGCAATTTAAGAATCTCTTCTAAAGATAACGTGCTTTCTTTGCTTTTACTCAATTTATCCACCTTTTTTCCTAAATATTATTTTTTCAGCTTTAATTCTTATACCTTCAAATGACATTTTTATTCCTATTTGTGGTTGTTGCTGTGTTGGTATTTCAAAAGTTACTCTAACTCCACCTACACCAGGAACTTGAACAATTTGTGTAGGTGCTGTAGTAACTGCAGTAGGTTGAACTACTTGTATAGGTTGTGCTATTTCTGGTGGCTTAGCTACTTCTATAGATGGGGCTACTTCTTCAACTATAGCTTTTTCAGCTTCAGCTTCCATTTCTTTTATTCTTTTAGCTAATGGATGTCCTTTTTCCAATAAGAATTTCTTTAATTCTTCAACATTTGATACATCTTTCTCTGTAGCTATTTTATCGTATAGTTCTACTGGTATAGCATCCTTAACTCTTTCTTTAAGATCTGAAGGAAGCCAAACTATTTTATTCCATCCACCATCTGCTTGTAAAAACTTTGGAGATCTCATATATTCTATTGATAAACCATGAAAACCATCTATTTGTCTTCCACCTGATGTTGAATCAGCTATTGTTGAAAATGGAAGTCCAATAACTGTTTTCCCTTTAAATGGTCTATGAACTATTCCTAATCCATCTACTTCTGGTATATAAAATGCAGTAGCTTCAAAGCATCCGCATGAAGTATGTGGATATCCAAAAGCTGTATATAATTGTACTCTTTCTATTGCTCCTTGAGACCTTTTTTTAACCATTTCATTAGGACCTGTATATTCTCCTTTAATAGGATCTATACATTCTCCTATAGGTGTTGGAATTATTGGTCCTTTTGGATCAACTTCTGCAGCAGCTCTTGCATCAAACCAACTTATAGCTCCACAATTTGCATATCTATTAGGAGTTATTATACATACATGTGTAGGTGCAAAAGATTGACAAAGAACACAAGAATAGAACATATCAACTTCTTCATCTTTTAATCCTCTAGCTCTAGCATCTCTTTCTTCATATATTTTAAGAGCTTCATTATACATTTCTTTAACTTTTTCTGGATCTGTTATAAATGTAATTCTTATTTTTTCAACTATTGGTAATTCAGCTTTATAAAGCCTTTGAAGAACCTTGCCCCAATAAGTAAAAGATGTTAAGCCTTTCTTAAAAGATGCTTTACTTACTCTTATCCATATATCATATCTTTGATTTAAGTGCATAATTCCTTCAATATAATTTGTATAAAGATGTATTTTCCTTTCAAGAACACCTTCTAAATCTTTTTCAATTTTCTTCCCAGCAACTTCTATTAATATTCCTAATGGATAAGATTTCCCTTCTTCAAGATCTTTTATATCTGGACCAATTATTAAAACATCTTCATTTTCAATTTCTTCAATTTTTCTAGCTTTTACAAGCTCAAATTTATGATCTATTTTTGGTCCTCCAAGTTCAACATACATTTGTTCTTTTCTTATTCTTTGTCCTTCAAATTGTGGTCCTACTTCAACAGGTATATCTGAAAACATTCCTTTAGATGACATAGTTCATCACTTATTTCAATTCAATAATAATATTATTTAAAAATTTAAACCATGCTTCTATTAAAGGATTATTCTGAAGAGAATAGGTTGCATGCGGTTGATAATAAGGCTCAAGACTAAGAGTTTTTAAATGATTATAAGCAAAATGCTTCAAATTTGAAAGCATTAACCAACAATAATAATATGGAAAACCAATAAAAATTGCTAAATCATATTGTCCTTTACCATCAAAACCATTCCAATTCGGATCTTTTAATCTATCTATAAATTCTATAGAAGGCATGATTCTAAAATTTATATTTTTTTCACGCATTTCTTCAATTGTTTTTGGCGATGAAGCTACAATTTCTGCATTAATTTTATTACTTAATTTCTTAATTAAATCAAAAATTTTATATCCTTCTTTTTCAATTTCTAAAATTTTATCACCAATTATTATTACTGGACGATTTGCTTTTTTTAGATATTCTGCAACAATTTTAGGATTATTTAATAATAAAGCTTTTATTGGACCAGGTACTTCAGCTTTTTGCCAAGATTCAGCCAATTTTCTTCACCACCTTTTCTTTAAGAAGAGTCGGATCAGGTATAACTTTTTCTTCCCATCCTTTTTCTTTTAAGAATGAAACTATTTCATCTTTCATTGTTATTGGAATATCTGCCTCTACTCTTACAAACATTGGCAAATCTTCTGGTAAAACTCCATAGAATTTTCTATAAAGATTTACATAATGTGTTAATTTTATTGCTCTTCCTTGAGGAGTATCGTTTGCTCTCATACATAATTTTGCAATCATAACCATAGCTTCTTCTTTTGTTTCTGCAGCATAGAATAAATGTTCTGGTACAGGACCAACATAAACTTTTTCTCCTGTTCTAGCATCATAAACCATCCAATCCTCTTTATTCTCTTTTCTACCAAGTAGCATCCTTCTATATTTTGATCCATGAGGACCTACAATTACTGGTATTCCAAGTCTCCAAAATCCACTAGCAATTGAAGCAGCTTTTTGACTCATAGCTCCCCATGCAACACCTACAGCTCCAATCCTATTAAGTATGTAATCTGCTATTTCTTTATAATTAGCTCTAAGTGTTCTTTTAGCAAATATGCTTGCTATTTTTATAGCTGCACCAGATATATGAGAATTAGCAACACATGATCCTACATTTACTAAGCATCCAGCATCAAAATCTCCTGGATATTCTTCATATAATGTTTTTCCTTCACTATTTTTATACATTCCTATAGTCATAGCTGCACAACCTGAAGCAACAACTATGTACCTTCTTTTTAAAAATTCTTCAGCCATTTCAACAACTTCTTTACCACCATTTGCATAATTTGCACATCCAACAAATGCTATCACTCCAGGTATTGTTCCAAGAACTATATCTCTACCAACTTTTCTTATCTCAGTATCTCTTATAGCACCTCTTCCAGTTCTACATTTAAATTTCTCTTCTCTTATAATTTCTTCTGATGCTTTATTCATTAATGTTATAATTGGTAAATCTTCAGGACATGCAGATTCGCATCTTCCACATCCAACACAATAATCATAAAGATTAGAAAGTTTTGAAAAATCTCCATTTGAAGCAGCTTTCATAGCAAAAGCTATTTTCAAATTGTTTGGACAAGCTCTTTCACATTCTCTACATTGCTTACATTTTTTAGCTTGTGAAATAATCCATTCTTTTTCTTTTATTGGGAAAATTTTTATATTAAATCTTTTTGGAGCTAATTCCATAGCAGCTTTTACAGCTACTTCTCCAACTTTTTCACGATCAAATATTAATGCTCCTGGAATACTTCCATCTAATAATTTATTAACAATTTCATTTGCATCTTCTTTAGTTAAATCTGGTAATCCTTGACAATTTTTATCACTTGTAGCTATTATTATAGCATTTATTTTCTTTGCTTCTTCTATAAGATTAGTTCTAATGCATTGTTCATCTACAATTATTACATCTGGTATTCCAGTTCTTATAAATCTTAATTGCCAAGATATTGGTCCAACAATCTTACCTATTTTAGGAGAATATCTTGAAGTATCCCATGCCGTACAACATAAACCAACAACTTCAATTTTTCCATCAAGATTATTTTCAAGAATATAATCAATTATTCCAGTTGTTGGTAAAACGTTATGTCCAATACACATTATAACAGGTTTGGATATATCAATATTTCCAATACCAAGGTCTACAAGAGGAGCTTCAGGATCAGCTCTGGGAAAATTTAAAGCTGATATTTGAGCTATTTCTGCAATTTCCATACCAACATGATCTATCATTCCTGCATGAAAAACTTTAGATTCAAAATCTATATTATTTCCTTCTTGTCCTGTATGAGTTGCTGAAAGTAATTGAGTTATTTGTCTTTCACAATAATCAAGAACATCTTCAAGATCTCCAAGTGTTTTTGGTTTTACTCCGCATACTAAGCGTGTAATAGGGGCTTCAACATATATATATTCTCCACCAATATTTATTGGATGATCTCTACCATATCTTTCTATAAGTTTTTCAACAAGATCTCTTGCATGAGATGTATGAGTTGCAGCGCCTATACAACAAGCTAATAAAACTATTCTTGATTGTTGACTAGACATATTTAAGCCACATGCACCTCTTTTATCTCTTGAAAGATCACATTTACCAAAAGTACATAAGCAACAAAGATCACAAAATGGCATGTATAAAGGCTTATATCTTTTAAGTAATATATGATCCCAATCTCTTAAACTAGCAATAGAAGGAAATGGTGTTGGTCCAAGAGGTTCCCATTCTTCTTCTATAGCTAATCTACCAATAGCAATTTCAACATCCTTTAAAGATAATCCAGAAGTTTCAAGAAGTTTTGCAGAAAGCTTTAAAGGACCTTTTTCAACCAATTTTACCACCAAATTTCAACTTAACAAAAATAATAGATAAATTTAAAGTTTAAAACTTAATCATTTTTAAATTATATTATATTTTTTTTAAACTTTTTAAATAAAGCATGGATAATTATTTAACGAATGCGATTTCGACAATAGCCTTAAATTCATAAAAAATAATATTACTACTATTGATTTTTTAATCTATTTTTATAAAGGTCCACGATAATTAATTATAGCTGGACATCCAACACATTTACCAATATTGAAACTTTTACAATTGTTACATTCTACACCACAAGGAGGTTTTTCTAAAGATTTTTTTGCAAGATTTAAACGAATTAATAAGTATGGTTCAAAGAATACTTCATTTATTGGAATAAACTCAGATTTACGTACACCTTCTTTACTTCTTAAAGAACATTCTTCAATAGCTATACTACTTAAAGTATCTTCATTTTCAGCAATTATTAAAGCAATTAAATTATAACTTCCATATACTTTAAAAATATTTAAAACTCTAGGACAATTTTTATATTGATTAAGAATTTTTTCCATATTTTCAGAATCTTTTATTTCTAAGAAAATGAATGCTGGATAAAGCTTTAAATAATTTGTATTTAATGCTATTGAAAATTTTAATACATTATTTTTTAAAAGTTTTAAAATTCTCTTTTTAATACCCATGCTTGTAAATCCTATATGCTTTCCAAGTTCTTTACAAGTAATTCTACTATTTTCTGATAATAATGAAATAAGCTTTTTATCTATCTCATCAAGCATGTTTAATATTTAAACTAAGGAATATATATTTGTTTATAATTTTATATATTAGTAAAATAATATTTAGAAAGATTAAATATGAATAAAGAAAATGTGAATTATGAATATTTAAAAGAAATTGAAGAAAGAAAAATTAAAATACAAAAAAATATGGAAAATGTAAAACATAAGATAATTGTTTTAAGTGGAAAAGGCGGAGTTGGAAAATCAACTATTACTGCAAATATTGCAATTATTTTAGCAAAAAGAGGTTATTCTGTAGGAATATTTGATTATGATTTTCATGGTCCAGCAATACCTAAAATGCTTGGTGTAGGTAAAGAAAATTTAAAAGCTTTTCCACTTGGAATTTTTCCAGTTGAAGGTATTTTAAATATAAAAATTGTATCAATAGCTTTTCTTTTACCAAATGAAAAAACACCAGTAATTTGGAGAGGACCTTTGAAATATAATGCTTTACAAGAATTAATGGCAAATGTAATATGGGGAAAAATAGATTATTTATTATTTGATTTACCTCCAGGTACTGGAGATGAAGCTTTAAACATAGCTCATATGATTCCTAATATAGATGGTGCTATTTTAGTAACAATTCCATCAGAAATTTCTAGAATTGCAGTAGAAAAAGCAGCTGAATTTTGTAAAGCTTTGAAAATAAATTTAATTGGAGTAATAGAAAATATGAGTTATTTTATTTGTCCAAAATGTGGATATAAAATAGAAATTTTCGGTAGTGGAGGAGGAGAAAAAATAGTTGAAGAAGAGAAAATACCATTCTTAGGTAAAATACCTTTAAATCCAAAACTATCTAAATATATGGATAATGGAAAACCAATAGTTCTTTCAGAAAATGAAAAAGAAACATTTCAAATATTTAATGAAATTGTAGATAAAATAATAAATCAAATTGGTTAATATTTTTTATAAATACTTATATCCCTTATTTTTTATTATTTAAAATATATCTTGAAAAAAAGTGAGTTGATTGAGTCAAGAATATATAGTTAAATGTAATAATTGTTCAGCTCCATTAGAATATACTCCTGAAAGCATTTTTATTATTTGTTCTTATTGTGGAAATGTAAATTGGTTCTTAGAAGAATCTGAAACTCAAATTTTTGTTATTCCATCTAAAAATGAAAGAGAAATTATTAATGCTTTTTGGGATAGAATGAAGAAAGATAAAGATATGAAAAAAGTAGTAAATGAATTAGAAATAGTAGATGTTTATGGAGTTTATGTTCCAATTTTCTTATCAAGAATTGATGTTTCTTCTTTATGGAATGGTATTGAAAGGAAAACAATTACTAAAAATAGAAAAACAAGAGTTGTTACTATTAAAAAGAGTGGAAAGTTTTCAGATGAAATATTACTTTCAATTCCAGCTAGAAGAGTAATTGAAGAATTTGGCCTTGAGGAGCTTATCGAAAAAATCAGTAATAATCCACCAAATTATGTTAATATAGAAGAAATTAATTGGAATGAAATTAAACTTCAAGTTTTAAATTCTGAAATTAGCATAAATGAAGCAAGTAATAAATTAAAAGATAAAGCAGAAGATATTATAAGAAAAAGGATAAAAAGAGAAAATAATTTAAGTGAATTTATTTTTTACTCTTGTGATAGTAAAATAAAAGAAATGAAGTTATTATTAGCCCCTCTTTGGATAATTTCTTATAAATATAAGAAAGGGATATATAATATTGCTATTTCAGGTAATGATCTAATTTTCCTTAAAACTACAGAACCAGTTTTCTTTTATCAAAGAATTTTTCAATTATTTGGATCAGCTTTAGCTACACTTGCTGGTATTGGACTTCTTTCACTTATGTTTAAGATTAATGAAGATATTACTCTTTTCATTATAGCATGTATTGCTTGTTTCTCATTTGCACTTTCACTTTCAAGAAAAATAATAAGTGATGTAAGAATTGAAAGGTGGAAATAAATGGAACAAGCTAAATGTCCAAATTGTGGAGCAGATTTTAAAGTTTTGAAAAATATATTATTTACAACATGCTCTTATTGTGGTTATACTTTTAATTTAAAAACTCTTCAAGAATGGGTTCATTACTTTTTCCCAATTTATATAAATTATAATTCTGCTTGGATAAAATTGAGAAGTTTCATTTCTAGAAGGTATGGAGTCCCTTATGATTTTAATGAATCTTCATATATAAAAAATGTTATGCTTCATTATATTCCTTTACATGTTTTTCATGTTGAAGCAGAAGCAACATGTCAAAGTGATATAGGAAAAGCAGTATATCATAAAATTTTAGATATAGCAATTCCTGCTTATAGTGGCTTTTGGTTTGACTCGATTTTAAATTCTCATAAATTTTCCATAAGAGGAAAAATATTCTTTAAACCTGCTTTATTAGAAAAAGGGAAATATTATCCTCCAAATATTCAAAGTGATTATGCAAAAAATCTAGCTCAAAATATAGCTAGCTCATTAATTATGAAAGAAGCTAATGAAAGTTGTAAAGGTTATTCACAAATAAGTAAAATGGATGTAAAATACATTGGTTTAATTCATTATCCTATTTGGGAAATTTATTATAATTATCATAATGAAATATATAAAAATTTAATAGATGGAACAAATGGAAAAGTAATGTTTGTTGAATATCCATTAAGTAGAGAAGCTAGGAGTTTTCTATTGTTTTCTTCTTTATTTTTAATACTATTTTGTTCATTGGGTGGATTAATTATAGGTTCTTTAATAATTTCTAGCATTTTAGGTTTAATATTAGGATTAATAAGTTCTATTATAGTTTCTTCTCCTTTACTTTCTACTGCTTTTTCTTTAAAAATAAGAGGATATGAAGAAATTTCAAAAAAAGACTCTATTTTATCTTCAGAAGAAATAATAGATTTATTTAAAGAATTAAGTATTTTTAAAACAAGAACTCCAATCGTTTTCGATATATGATTAGCTTAATGCTTTTCCAAAATCTAAAATAAGATTGAGTAAAGGTTTTAATGCTTCTTCTTTTAATTCTGCAATTAAGTATATCCATGATTCTTCTTTATTTAAAGATAATCTTTTAATGAATTTTTTCATATTTAATAAATTCTCTTTTATTTCTGGTTTCAATAAAATTTTTTCTGCAAAATTTACATCATCAGTTAAAAATATGTATGACTCTTTTAATTCTTTTTCTTCTTCTATTACTATTTCTTTTAATTTTTTTTCTAAAATAATTTTTTCATAATTTTTCTTATCAATTTTTTGGAAAATTTCGATATTTGAAGAAATTTTATTTTTTAAAAATCCCCAACAAACAAAACGATCATATTCTTTTGTAATAAAAGAAAGAGGATAGTGCATTAAATTTTCACGATCAACAAGAGCTATAGCTATTTCAATTTTATCAAATGCGTTTTCTTTTTTTAATTTACAGAATGATCTAAAACCACTATATCCAAATGGCTTAAAACCAATAAATTCGCTATGTGGCGTCATATATTCTTTTATTGCTTTTGCATACTTTATACTAAGTTTTTTATTTTTATTACTTCCAATAAAAAATACGATAAGAAAAATAAAAGCTAATAAGAATATTGCCCAAAAATCGTACATATTATATTACCTATTCTTTTTATATAAATCAAATACTAAAATTTATATACTTATATGTTGATTTTATATATAACAAAATATTGGAGGAGAAAAAGGCTTGCTTTCATTAATAGTTGTTTTCATTGGTATAATTGTATATGCTTTAACTTATAGAGGCTATATAAAATGGTTCGATAGAAATATTATAATGTCAGACCCAAAAAGAATGACACCAGCTCATACATACATGGATGGTGTAGAGTTCTTTCCATCAAATAGATATGTTTTATTTGGTTTTCAATGGAAAAGTATTGCTGCTTTAGGTCCTGTTCTTGGTCCAATAATAGCAATCCAATGGGGTTGGTTACCAGCTTTTCTTTGGATTCTTTTTGGAACAATTTTTATTGGCTGGATTCATGATTATGGAAGCATGATTACATCTTTAAGGTCTGAAGGTGCTTCTTTTGGACCTATAACATATGAATTAATTTCTCCAAGAGCAAGAACAATATTACTTTGGTATATTTTATGGTATATAGTGCTAATTCTTTCTTCATTTACTAATGTTGTTGCTGGTTTATTTAATAGTTTTCCTGTAACACCAATACCAGTACTTATTGTAACAATTGTAGGTATGTTGGCAGGATATATGACATATAAACTCAAGGTTAACATTGTTTATACAACTATAATTGCTGTAGCGATTATGTTCTTAGGAGTTTGGGCTGGCATAGCAACACCAATAATTGCTCCATTTCCAAAAGAATGGGTTTTAGATTTTTGGATGTTTATAACTTTGCTATTTTGTTTCTTAGGCGCTGTTCTGCCAATATGGGTTTTCATACAGCCAATAAATTATCTTTCATTCTATTTAGTTTATAGTGGTGTAATAGGCATGATCTTAGGAGTTCTTATTGCTACTCCAAATTACGCGTTTCCAACATTTACAACATTTTTTGATCCAAAAACTACACCATCAGGTCCATTATGGCCAATGATGTTTGTAACAATTGCTTGTGGAGCAATATCTGGTTGGCATAGTTTAATTGGTTCTTCAATTACATCAAAACAATTAGATACTGAACCTGATGCTCATTTTGTTGCTGGTGGTGCAATGCTAGCAGAAGGTATTTTAGCTTTAGTAGCTTTAACAACTGTTGCAATACTTTCTCCTGAAGTTGCTAGACCTTTAGCTCCAGCAGCTCGTTTTGTAACAGGTGGATCTACACTTCTTAACTATATTGGAGTTCCAATGGATTATGCAAAAGCTTTTGCGGCAATAATGTTGATCATATTAGCAATAACGATTATGCATATAGGGCTTAGGATTACTCGATTAGTATTATCTGATCTAGCTGGACCTAGATTTGGTGGAATATTCAAGAATATGTATATAAGTGCTATCGTAATAAGTTTCATTGTATGGCTTGTTACAAGCCCACATACTGGTGCGGCTTTTAGCTACGTTTGGGGTACTTTTGGTGGAGCTAATCAACTTATGGCTGGGTTAGCTTTAATGATAATATCACTTTGGCTTACAAGAGAGAAACGCCCTACAATATATACAATAATTCCTATGTTTTTCATGATTGGAACAACGATATCAGCATTAATTTATCTATCATATACAGGAGTAACATCATATATAGCTGATCCAACAAAAATTGGGGCTGGTATTGCTGCTATTATAAACATAGTTCTATTAATTTTAGCTTTCTTTATGTGCTATGAAGGAGCAAAAGCATATCGAAGAATTAAATCTGAAATAAAGAAATAAAATATTATTTACTTCCTTTTCTTTTTTTAGATATAAATTATTTTTTATTTTCCTAACGCTTCAGCAACACGAGCTATCATTTCTATACCTGTAACTTCTGTTTCATAAAGTGGAACGTAAGCTCTAACAAGTCCAGGGAATTTATTATGAATAATTTCTATATAATGTTCTTGTTCCTTAATTTTATTAGCTATATATGGTGAAATATTTGTTAAATTAAATTCTTCTTTAGGAAGGACTTCATTCACAATTACTCCCCCTATAGGTATTTCAAATGCTTGAACCCATCCGATAAATCTTTCAATTACTGCAATTGGAAGAGCAAGTGGTAAGGTAACGAATAAAAAAGCTGTTCTTTCATTATCAGTTAATAATTTACGTCCTTTTTCTATTTGTTCTCTGGTTGCTAAAAGACTTGTTAACATTGGGTCTTTCTTGATTTCTTCCATTATTTTCTCTTTTCTAAATGATAGTTTAACACGAAGCGATAATGCTTCTTTTCGACTCTCGATCATTTTATGTAACCAAAGATCATAAACTTTTGACATGCCTAATAAACGATATGTATGTGCAACTGGTGCAGTATCAAAAACATAAACATCAAATTCCCCTTTTAACATAAGATTAATCATATCATCAAACATTGCTGACTCTTCAAAAGCTGGATTAGTAGTAGCAATTTCAATAAATGGTTCAGGATCTAATGGAATATCAGCATATTTTAAAAATGTAAATATTTTATTTCTTATTTCTTCCTTATATCTTTTAATTGTATCTGAAATATCTATTTCAATAGCGTATAAATTTTTAGTTTCTTTTATTTTTTGTATACCTTTACCCCATATATCTTGTCCAAATGCACTTGATAAACTATGAACTGGATTTGTTGAAGAAATTAATGTTTTTTTCCCTAATTTTTCAGCAAAATAATATGCAGTTCCAGCTGCAATAACAGTTTTTCCAACTCCACCTTTTCCACCAAAGAATAAGTATTTCAAATTAGGCTTTGAATTAATAAATTCTTTAAAACTTAAACTCATATTCAATCACTTCTTTATCCAAAAAGAACCTCTGCTACTTTTGATATCATTTCAAGACCTTTAGGCTCACGATCAAACATAGGCACAATTCCTCTAATTAATGGTCCAAATTCTTCCTTTATTATTTTCATGTATTTTTGTTGCATTAATATCTTATTTTTTAAAAGAGATGGGACATTTGGTTGATTTAATAATTCAATTGGATAAACTTGATTTATTATTATTCCACTTAATGGTATATTGAATGCTTTAAACATTTCTAAAGCCTTTTTTGTATCTAATATAGGCATTTGTTCTGGTATTAAAACATAAAAGAATGCAGTATGCTCTTTATCCTTCATCATATTACTAACAAAATCTAATCTGGATCTTATGAATTCTAATTCTTCTAAAATTTTATCCTCTTGAGCAACTCCACCTTTTCCACTAAGAACTGAAGCTACATCTCCATATTCATCAGCTTTTTTACGAGTTTCAACAATTTTATCAACCCAAGTATCTAGAATTTCCGCCATACTTAAAAAGCGAATAGCATGACCATGTGGCATCATATCGAATATATAATAATCATACTTGCCACTTGTCATTAGTTCTACCATAGCATCAAAAGTAGCAGATTCAGCCATTGCTGGTTCAGCTGCACATGATTTAATATAATCATCTATTTCTTTTGGAATTTCTCCATACATACTAATAATTTTTTTCCGAATTTCTTCTTGATACATTTCTATTTTCTTATCTGCATCAATTTCTAAAGCAAAAAGATTTGGAATAATTTCAACTTCTCCTTTTCCAAAAATATTTCTTTCAAATATATCAGTAAGACTAGCTTGAGGATCTGTTGAAAATACTACAACTTTCTTTCCTTGTTTTGCTAACCAATAAGAAGTTGCTGCAGAAAGAGTTGTTTTTCCTAATCCACCTTTTCCTCCAAATAATATATATTTAATATTTGGATTAGATTTAAGATATTGTTGAATAGAAATAGTTATTGACAAATAACAACACCTTTATGCAAAAATAGTATCTGTAACGTCTCTTTCTCTTAATAAAGTTCTTTTCCAAGTTTTTATATGTGGAACAGCATATGGTAATAATCTTAAAGAATAATAAGGTGGAAGCACTGGAACACCAAGCATATCTCCCATAGTTATTAACATAAAAAGATTTTCTAAATGCATTCTTGTTTTTAATGCATAAGTAACCATTCCATGCATAGCCATACCATATACTAAACCTTTAACTGCTTTCTTTAATTCTCCTTCTTCTTTCTTTTCTTTTTCTTTCTTAGCCATAAAAATCTATTTTATAAGTTAATTAAATTAACTTATAAATATTTCTAATTTTTCATTATTTATTCTAATTTTTCAATTATATCTCTTTCTTTAAGGAAATATTTTTTCCAAGATTGAAGTTTAGGTATATAATAAGGAAATAATTTAAGACGATAATATGAAGAAATAGGATATCCAAGCATATCTCCCATAGTTATTAACATAATCATATATTCAGTGCATATTTTTTTCTTTTCTAAATATAAAATCATATCATATATATTAGTAGCACCTAAAAGAAAATCTCTTATTGCCAATTTTAAATTTTGAATCTTATCGCTAATTGGCATCAAATTTCATAATTATTTATTTAAATGTAGTTTATAAAGCTATAAAAAGAAAAATATTTTATTATCTTTTTGAATTGATTATTTATAATTTAAGTGGTGAGATATGTCTAAATTAAGTTTTGGAATAGAATTTTTACCTGCTAAAAGCATAGAAAAACTAGTAGAATATGCAAAATTATCAGAAGAAGTAAGTATTGATTACATATGGGTTACTGATCATTATAATAATAGAAATGTTTATGCAACTTTAACTGCAATGGCTTATGCAACTATTAGTATTAAATTAGGTACTGGTGTAACTAATCCATATGTAATTAATCCATGTTGGACAGCTTCAGCAATAGCTACTATAGATGAAGTATCCAAAGGAAGAGCAGTATTAGGAATAGGTGCTGGTGATAAAATTACTCTTGAATCTATTGGTGTAGAATGGAAAGAACCTTTAACAACAATTAATGAAGCAGTATACATAATGAAGAAATTACTTAATGGAGAAAAAGTTACTTTTAAAGGTAAAATATATAATATTAAAAATGCAAAATTGAATTATAAACCTTCTAAAAAAATTCCAATTTATATTGGAGCTCAAGGACCAAAAATGTTATCTTTAGCAGGCTCTTTAGCAGATGGAGTTTTAATAAATGCCTCTCATCCAATAGATTTTGAATATGCAATTAAATACATTAAGGAAAGTTTAGAGAAAAGGGAAGAAAAAATCGACTTTTTTGATATCGTTGCATATACTTCATTATCTATAGATGAAAATGAAGAAAAAGCTAAGGAAGCTGCAAAAATTGTAGTTGCATTTATAGTAGGAGGTTCCCCTCAAACAATTCTTGAAAGACATGACATAAATATTTCTAAAGCTTCAGAAATAAGTAATGCTATAAGTAAAGGAGATTTTGGTAAAGCATTATCACTTGTTGATGATAAAATGTTAAATGAATTTGCTATTGTTGGTACTCCAAAACAAATAATAGAAAAAATTGATAATCTTAGAAAAATAGGTGTTACGCAAATAGTTGCAGGTTCTCCTATTGGTCCAGAAATGAAAAAATCGATAAAACTATATGGAGAAATAATTAAAACATTTAAGTAATACTATTTCCTATTTCTTTATTTATGTATATTTAAATTTTAATTATAAATAAAAAATTTCATGAATCATAGAAAAAGAGTTTTTAGCGCTTTTGAATATAAAATTCCTGATAGAACTCCTCTTGATGAACCTGAAGGTCGTTTTCGTATAGATACTTATAGAAAATTAGAAAAATATTTTAATGCTTTTGATCATGAAGTTATTTTAGATTTTTTAGGAATTGATTTTAGACATGTTGAAAGAGGAATATCTGACTCTTTTAAGAAAAAAGCAAAATTTATAGAAATTCCATTTAATAATTATGTAAAAATAATCGATGAAAATCTTTTTGAAGATGAATGGGGTATAAGATATGAAATTACTTCTGATAAGCTTCATTGGAGATATGTGTATCATCCTTTATCAAATGAAGATTTTTTAGATAATTATGAATTTCCTGATTTAGATGCTCCTGGAAGATTTGATGAAGCAATAAAAATAATTAAAGAGAAAAAGGAAGAATATGTGATTGGAGCACATTTATGGGGTTCTTTATTTGAAATTGCTTGGGCTTTAAGAGGTTTTCAACGTTTTATTATAGATTTATATAAAAATGAAATTTTTGTTAATAAACTCTTAGATAAACTTTTAAAATATAGAATTGAAGAAGCTAAAAGATTCATAGATTTAGGAATTGATATTATGCAACTTGGAGATGATATTGGAATGCAAACAGGTATGATTATTCCTTTATTTATTTGGAGGAAATATTTTAAAGAAAGAATGAAAATATTAATTGATGAAATAAAAAAACATTCAAGGAATGAAGTTTACATATTTTATCATAGTGATGGAAATATAGAGCCAATTATAAATGAACTAATTGAAATAGGAGTACAAATATTAAATCCAATACAACCTGAATGTATGGATCCAGCTAAAATAAAAGAAAAATATGGAGATAAAATTATTCTTCATGGAACAATATCTATTCAAAAAACTTTGCCATTCGGAAAAATTAAAGATGTAAAAGAAGAAGTAATAAAAAGAATTAAAGAATGTGGATATAATGGAGGATTGGTTTTAGCACCTTCACATTCTCCTCAACCAGAAGTTCCAATTGAAAATCTAGTTGCAATGTATAAAGAAGCACAAAAAATAAAATTAAAAAAATAGTATTTGAAATATAATTTTTATATTAAAAATAAAAGTTAATTAAGGAGTCGAAGAAAACATACTGCTGGTGTTAAAGCTTGGTGGAATTGGTTAGTATCCCTAAAGAGTTACTAAAAGACCTTTATGTAATTTTAATTAAAGTTGAAGAAGTACTTGCAACACTTGAGGAATTAATGGATAAAGAAGGCTTAGAGAGAATACAAAAAGCTGAAGATGAATACAAAAGAGGAGAATACATAACTGTAAAAAGTAGTAATGAGATCAAAAAATTATTGAGTGAATGACTGCTTTGTCTTATAAAGTTGCTTTAACCAAGAACTTTCTTAGAGAATTCAAGAAACTTCCTGAGAATGCAAGGGATAGAATTTTAAGGACTATCGATGAGATTGCCGCTAACCCCTTTTTAGGTGTTAAATTACGAGGTGAACTGGAGGGATATTGGCGGTGGAGAGTAGGCAAATATAGAATCGTATATAAAATCGATCAAATATCCAAATTAATTATTTTTCTGGATGTAGGTCTCAGAAAGGCCATTTATGAATAGAAATATTAATCATTAATATGTTTTTCCATAGGTAAATGTTAAGTATTTTTTTATAATTTTTAAGAAATCTTGGATTTTTTAAAATAAATTTAAAACATATTAATTAACTTATAAATACTATTTAGAAGATAATTTTTATATTAAAGTAAAAAATATTTTTGCTTATTGAAATGGAAATGAATATCAAAAAAGTTTCTTTTTTCTTGATAGATACGGATGGAGTAATTTTAAAAGGGGAAAAAATTATTGAAGGGACTCAAAAAGCTTTATCTTTATTAAAAAATAGTGGAGCAAAAATAATGATTGCTACTAATAATTCTACTAGAAGTAGAAAACAACTTTTAAATTTTTTCAAAAAAAATGGTATTAATCTAAATTTAGAAAATATTTTAACTTCGGGATATTGTGCAGCTCAATATATTCTATCTAAAAATTATGAAAAAATATATGTTATAGGTGAAAAAGGGCTTTTTGAAGAAATAAAAAATACTGGAGTAAAAATAGTTGATGAAGATATTGAAAAATGTGATGCAGTAATTATAGGAATGGATAAAAAATTTAATTATAAAAAATTAGTTGCAGCTCATAAATTTATTAAAAATGGAGCTGATTTTATAGCAACAAATGCTGATGCTACTTTGCCTATTGAAAATGGAGACCTTCCAGGTGCAGGCGCATTAGTTTCATGTATTGAAACTTCTACAAAAGTAAAACCTATAATTCTTGGAAAGCCAAATGAATTTTTCCTTGAAACTGCTCTTTCTATTGCAAATGAAAGAAAAGAAAATTGTGGAATTATTGGTGATAGACCTGAAACAGATATTTTAATGGCTAGAAAATCAGGATGCATAGGAATACTTGTTCTTTCGGGAGTATCAACTTCAAAAAGAATTGAAGATTATCCAGAAGAATGTAGGCCTCATTTAATATATTCTACACTTTTAGAATTTGCAGAAGATTATTCAAAGAAAGATTTTAATTAAAAAATTTAGAAGAAATAAAAACTGTTTATAGTTTTTATGTTTATTTTTAAGTGTTTATATTTCTTCTCCTTAATTTAACTCGAGATATTGATGATAAATTAACTTCTTTAAAATTTTTAAAAAATTCATAGTCAATTTCAGCAAGTTTTTCAATTAAATTGTTTATAAAATAATCAAAACCCATATTATCATAAATTTTTTTATATCCAATCACAAATCCTGAAAGTACTGTCCCTGGTTCTATATTTTCATGAAATATTTCTTCATCCATTACTATAATATCTACAGGTTTTTTTAGGATTTTTCTTAATTCTTTTGAAATTTCGATTTCTAAACTTATCTTTTCTTCAATATTAAGAATTTTATCTATAATTATTGGAATATCTATATCTTTAGCTTTTAAAGGATTAATAGCATAGCTTCCAAAGATTACTAAAGCTTTTAGTTTTTTACCAAATTTTTCAATAATATTTCTTATTTTAGATAACATTATTTCTTTTGAGAAAATCTTCTATCACCTTTAATGCTTTTTTAGCATGTTCAACTCCATTAATAGCTATATCTTTAGATACGATATCAGCTGGCCCATAAATATTACCTTTCAAAAGCATTGGATATCTAGCTCTTGTATAATATTCTGAAAGATATTCAAGAGCATCTAAAATTATTGAAAATTCATTTTTCCATTCTTTTTCAAAAACTTCACTAAAAATGGATATCAATTCTGGACCATGATTATATACTACTTTCTTTTTAATTTCAAGCATTGCTTTAACACCTTTTTCAACACATTGTTGAGCATAAAAAATAGCTTGTGGATAATCATTACTATTTAATGCTTTTTCAGATCTCTCAAGATCTTTTAATGATTCTTCAAAATATTTTTTAGCAAATTTAATGAATATTGACATTTTCTTCCCTTTATTAAATAAACATTTTAACATCAATATATCGCGATATATAAACTTTCAGTATCTATTAAAGTAGCAGAAAAACCCATATTTTTTGCTAAAAAATGGGGTTACTTTGTTGATATTGCTTGTAAGAAAAAAGGAAGGGAAAAAGTTTAAATACTAGTTTACATGTTAACTTCTTTAGTGGTATACTTGAAAAAGATTAGTCTTTATTTAGATGAAAAACTATGGATTAAGTTCAAAGAGTCTATTTTGAGAAAATATGGAACCCTAAGAAAGCTGAGTAATGAAGTTGAAAATCTACTTCGAGCCTCCATTATTGATGAGGAGATAGAAAAAGCCTTTAAAATAGCAGGTCTGAATGTGAAACCAATATTTTCCCCTGAGGAAATAAAGCATAATAGGCCTCAGTTTCGAGGCCCTTCATCTGAGGTTCTTATTAGGAAGATGAGGGGAAGACGTATTGCTGAGGCTTTATCTTGATAGTAGCGTAATAGTTAAGCGATATGTATCCGAACCCTATAGCCATACAGTAGACTATATATTCGATAAAAGTTGGGCAGGTGAAATATCTATTGCTACATCCATTTGGAATATTGGTGAAGTATTAGGAGTATTTGATGAGAGAAGGAGAAGAAAATGGCTTAGTGAAAGTGAATTCACAAAAGTTCTTGAAAACTTTACGAGTGAAGTGGTAAGGTTGTTACATTTAAAAACACTGGAGATATTCCCAGTTTTAAGTCCAATGCTTATTGGAACATGGCCCATTATTTTGAAGGAACATGTTTATGAAGCTGATGCTCTTCAGATTCAAACTTGTATTTATTCTAGTAGCAATGTATTATTAAGCGCCGATAAGAAGTTAATCAATACAGCGATAAAAGTAGGTCTAAAAGCTATAAACGTAAAAGATGAAAATAGGGTTAAAGAGTTAATAAGCGGAAAATAGAAAAACCTATGAATTATGCATTTAACTGAACAATCACAATATAAGTTAAAAGTATTTTATATTGAAGATATTTAAAAATTTAAATTTTTTAAAATATAATCTACCCATATTTGAAATTATATAAAAAATAAAGTTGTGTATGTGCTTCATAATATTGAAAAATCGAATCTATATTAGAAATCCTTAAAAAATATTATAATTAAAAAGAAGAAACTATGATTTAAATGATATTTATATCATATACAATTCCTTTTTTTGGTAATATAATTTTTTCTGCAAATTTAGATATAAATTTTGAAAATAAATTTGGATATTCTGTATGAACTGGGAATACTCTCTTAGGTTTTATCTTTTCCATTATTTCTTGAATTTGTAATGGTCCTATATGGCCAGATGCATGAGTATGATACATAGGTATTCCATAATAATCTAGCCAATTGATTAATTTTTCATAACTCATTTCTCTTTCTTCTGTAAAAGGTTCAGAAGTACTTAAAATATAAATGCTTGCTGAAGGTGGTTCTATTTCTGTTAATTCTCTTAAACTATAAAAACTTCCAATAAAAACATATTCTTCTGGTTTTCCTTGTATCTCTTTATTCCCTATTATTTTATCTTTTAAAGCTAATTGTAAAGATTTTTCCCATTTATCATACCTTCTTTTTTCTTTAATATAAACAAGAATATTTTCATCATTAATTATATTTGGAATATTTAATTTTTCATCTTTCATTAAATTGTATAAATAAAAAGCTTGTCTTTCACTTAATACTATTCTTCTATTATTTTTCTTTGCTACTTCATATATTGCTCTTATTCTATCAATATCAACAAATGAAGTATCTATTAAAACTAACTTCTTTGCTTTTTTTATAATATTATCTATTTTTTCAGCAACTTCTTTTTCACTTATTGGATGAAAATCTATTAGGTTTGTTCCTTCACAAATTATATTTTTAACATTATTTTCTTCTAATTTATTAATAAAATCATAAGTTAAATCAGCTCTAGGACCATGCATTCTAAAATCTCCAGTATAAGCTAAAGCTTCATTAGAAGTATAGATTATAAATCCATATGCACCTGCTATTGAATGATCACAATGTATTGGTTCAATTTCTAATTCATTTATCTTTATTTTATCTCCTGTTCTAAAAGTTCTAAAATTAATATTAGTAAAATCATCTTCAAATTTTGGCTTTTTCATTTTAGAAAAACAATCAATAATTATTAAAGAAGTTTCTCCTAAGTAAATTGGAATTGATCTATTTAAAATTGAAATATAGCGATAATGATCAGTATGAGCATGAGAAATAAAAACTCCATCTATTTTTATATCTTCTGAAAAATATTCTTTATAAATTGGTAAATTTGGAATTGCTTTTATTTTTAATAAATCTTCTAAGTTTTTAGGAATAAAGAAAGGTTCTTCAAAAAATTCTGACCTTAGCTTATAATTTATTCCAAAATCAAGAAATATTTTAGTATCATATTTTTCATCTTCTAATAAAATTATATTTCCTCCAACTTCTCCTTCTACTCCACCATAAAAAGTAAGTTTTACCATTTAAATCATAATTATTTATATAGAAGAATTAAAAAAAGCTTTATAAAAAATTAAAGTTTTTTTGAATATATGAGAACTATTGAATGGAAAGGCGGGGAAGTTTTTTTAATAGATCAAACTTTACTTCCTATGAAATTTGAATATATTATTTGTAAGAATTATGAAGAAATAGCTGAAGCTATTGAAAAAATGAAAATTCGTGGAGCACCTGCAATAGGAGTTGCTGCAGCTATGGGTATCGCACTTGCAGCATATCATAGTAAAGCAAATACAAAAGAAGAATTATTAAATGATTTAAAGAAAGCTGAGGAAAGGATAAAATCTACTAGACCAACTGCAGTAAATTTATTTTGGGCAATAGATAGAATGATGAAATTAGCTAAAAAAAGTAATGAAAATGTAAAAGAAGTTATTTTAAAACTTATAAAAGAAGCAAATTTAATCGCTGAAGAAGATATAAAAATAAATAAAGCTATAGGTGAAAATGGTGAAAAATTAATCGAAGATGGAGATATTATTGGAACAATATGTAATGCTGGCGCTCTTGCAACTGTTGATTATGGAACAGCTTTAGGAGTTATACGTTCAGCTTGGGAAAAAGGGAAAAATATTAAAGTTATTGCAATGGAAACTAGGCCTTTATTTCAAGGTGCTAGATTAACAGCTTGGGAACTTAAAAAAGATGGAATTCCTGTTACTGTTATTACAGATAATTCGATAGGATTAATTATGCAAAGAAAAATGATTAATAAAATGATTGTTGGAGCAGATCGTATATTAAAAGATGGTTCTGTATTTAATAAAATTGGAACATATACAGCAGCAGTTTTAGCTAAAAATCATAATATTCCTTTCTATGTAGCTGCTCCATTATCAACAATTGATTTATATTCAAAACCTCAAGATATTATTATTGAACAACGAAATGAAAAAGAAGTTTATGATCCATTTAATATTGGATATAGAATTGTTCCAGAAAATGTAGAAATTTTAAATTTTGCATTTGATTATACTCCACCAGAATATATTTCAGCAATAATTACTGAAAAAGGTATTGCTTATCCACCATACATTGATTCTATTATTAAACTATTTAAATCATAATTTCTTAATTTTATAAGAGAAAGATATGAATATTGGATTAATTAGAGTTGTCACTCTATATGATGAAAAAGCATTGAATGCTCATGGATTATTAATAATGAAACATTATCCAGAATTTAATGTTATTAGTAAATGCATTAATGATCAACCATTAGGTATATATGATGAAGAAAGCAAGAAAAAAGCAATACCTAAAATAATTAATTTAGCTAAAAATTTTGAAAAAGAAAAAGTTGATGCAATAATAATTAGTTGTGCTGACGATCCTGCTATTAAAGAAATTAGAGAATTTTCAAAAATACCTATAATTGGAGCTGGAATAGCTTCTGCAACATTAGCTTTAGCACTAGGTGAAAAAATTGGAGTTATAGGTATAAGTGAAGAACCTCCTAAAAATATTCAAGAGATATTAAAAGACCATCTTGTAGCTTATTTAAAACCAAAAGGAGTAGTTACTACTCATGATATAAAGAAAAATATTAATGAAGTAATAGAATTAGCGATTAAAATTTCTAAATCTATTGATGTATTAACTTTTTCATGCACAGGTTTTTCAACAAATATAGATTTATTAAGCTTAAGTAAAAAAATTAATAAAATAATAATTGATCCTGTTCTTGCTTCAGCTAATCATGCATATTATCTTTTTAAGAATTCTATGCTAATTTAAAAAACTTCTTCATAATATCTATTAAGAACTTAAGTGTTGAATCATATCTGAAAAAGTTAAA
>Ga0185307_1000323_pt1 | contig 31035 bp, 23 predicted proteins | sample LHCtaG_FD_128010 | JGI IMG/M metagenome (GOLD analysis project Ga0185307, IMG submission 128010) | Hot spring microbial communities from Little Hot Creek, USA to study Microbial Dark Matter (Phase II) - LHC4sed_matched (SPADES... | ecosystem: Environmental > Aquatic > Thermal springs > Hot... | reverse complement strand
TAAAGACGAAGAAGAGGGAGTCAACAGAAACAAGAATACTCCTAAGACTCATAATATACTGCCTAAAAATCATAGTAAGATGGCTCTATAAATAAGTTGGACACGCTCTGTTAAATCCTAAAATTTAATAAATTCATTTCATTTTATTATTGAAGATGATGTTACTAAGGTGAGCGAATCAATGCTTTCCAGAAAAATTCCTTATTCAGTTGCAGAAATGCTGACATGGTTGGTTTTACTATCTTCTTTTTTAATTGTTTTCTTCTCAATTGACAGTTCAGCTTCTCCCGAAAACTTGTACATGCAAGTAAATGTTTTTGATGCAAAAACACGGAATCCTCTACAAAATGCAACTGTGATTTTTTACGATGTTTCTAGTGATAAATCAGTAATTAAGTTTACAAATGAGTTTGGTTCATGCATTTTTTCTAGCGAGTTTGGCCATACATATTATGTTTATGCCTATAAGGGGGATTTCGCATGTAGAAAGATAGAATACGCTCCAAATAAGAGGACGATTTCAATAAAATCTTTTGAGCCAATTACTTTAGACTTGCCTTTAGTTCCTGGGGCGATGATAGAGTTGGAGGGCGAATTATACCTTGTCGAACTTCCAAGTCCCATGGAACGTGCTGCGGAAATAACATTAATAAACAGGGACCCTCACTTTAATTATACTTTTATTCGCGATTATGGTAGATCTAAAGAAATATTTTATCTTGGTTTAAGTGATAAAATCGTTATTGTTCCAGCAGATACCCCGATAGACCTTAAAGTTCGGACATCTGTCATTTGGATTGAGGAGAGAACCGGTATTCCAAGACAAATTTGCAAGGAATTTTATATAATGGATGCTGGTGGCGCTTCATTTCTGTTGACTCAAGGAGAAGTTAGAAAAGTCTCTATCTCACCATTCAGTCTTAGAAGAAGTATAGAAGATGTTAGATTAAGATATGAGGGAGCAATTTCTAGGTTAAAGGAAGCCCAAAATTTCGGTTTCATGGTTTTTGATGAAATAAGAGCATTGGCTAATATAAATCAACACATTATAGAGGCGGAAACTTTCCTGCGAGAGGCAAAGGATAGCGTTGATTTTGAAAAAGCATGGCTTCTGCTACGCGAGTCTCTTGGAAGAATTGAGCATGTATCTAAAGTAATAAGTGACAAGTTCTTTATTGCCGAAACAAACACAGCTTATATATCCGCTATTATGGCTATATTTAGTGTAATTTTAGCTTTCTTCTTCTTTGAGGACGCAAAGAAGAAGATACTATCATGCTTTCTCTTCTATTTCATGTTCATAGTAACATTATATATGACGTATCCCGGCGCCCACATAATAATTGATAGAAATGCCGTCCTCTTTATATGGTCATCTATTCCGTCATTTGCCGCTGTGCTATTTATTGTGTTTGGCCTGCCGCGCATATGGAAAGAACGAAATTTGGAAGGTGAAGTTTCGTGGAGGAGTGCGCTTTCTATAATATTCTCTATGGGTAAACGCCAAATAAAGCGAAAGAAAATACGCGGCTTCTTCACGATTTTCTCAATATGCATTCTTATTCTATGTTTTACAGCACTCACATCTTTTGGAACAGCATTTGGAGTTATTAGCGAAAGAGTAGATGCTGCACCAATATCCGAGGGGGTCATGGTTAAGCGTGGGGCGGGCGAAATATCTTTGGGGTACGGTGATATCTCATTAATCTCATCAAGAGTCGGTTTAATACAGAATGCTTCGCTAAGGTTTAAGAGTCCATTAAGCCTAGGTCCAATAGCTCGCATAAGAAGCGCTTCTGGTAGAGAAGCACTTATTTTCGGTGTGCTTGCGATTTCTCCAACAAATGAATCAATTTATACGCAGCTAGATGAATCAATCGATGAAGGTTTTTGGTTAAGCGATGACGCGATCGGTGAATCTCTTATAAGCGTTAATATGGCGAAAATGTTGGAGACAAAAAATGAAGAGAACATAACACTTGAAATTTTAGGAACAGCGGTTTCGGTAGAACTTGTTGTTAAAGGCTTAATAAACGACCAGAAATATAATGGACTCAAGGATCTTAACGGCGACCCATTTGGACCATTAAGAAAAGTACAGAGCGATGTAGTTAGAGCTTGCAATAGCACGGAAACTATCGTAATAAATCTAAAAACCGCGGATTTCATACAAAGTAGGATCGATGAAAGCGGTAGTCAATTGATTCTGACGGTACCATCCGAAATAGTCTTCAGATTCGCCAAAGATGTTAATATTGAGGAGACTGCTAAAAAGATTGTACAACTACTTAATTGCGAAGTCTTTGTCTCCCAAAACAATGTTATAAAACGTTACCGCATTGGCGTCTATATAGAGATGAAGGGGGTTGCTGAGCTGCTGATTCCCATAATTATGGTTGTGTTAAATACGACCATGGTTATGATAAACAGTGCATATGAAAGAAACAGGGAAATAAGGGTTTTATCAACACTTGGGCTTAATCCAACACATATAGGCCTAACATTTGTAGCTGAGGCTGTTGTTTTAGGAATGGTGGGTGGAAGTTTAGGTTACATTGCTGGATTAGGTTTCCTAAGAACAATGCTACTTTTCGGACATGATTTAATGGTTAGGGAGAAGCTTGAGTGGTGGTGGAGTGCGCTAGGTTTTGCGCTTGCTATAGTGGTATCATTAATTTCAGTCACGAGACCTGCGATCATGATCGTTAACACTTATACCCCCTCTAAGGTGAAACGCATTAAGAGAACCGAGGAAGAAAAAATTATTCGTAGAGAGGAAATATTTAAGATTTATCAGGCGAGAGAGTTTAGCATGCCGCTTAAAGTACCATTAAATGAAAAAGATTTCTTCATTAACTTCTTCCTAGACTCTTTAAGAGAGCTAAGCGCTGGTTACATGGAAAGAACAGAAAATATTGAAGAGCTACCAGAAATTGAGAATACCAAAAGAGAAATAGTAAAAGAGATTAAATTTAATTATTATTCTGGAATTGAGTTGAGTAGGGGTACAAAAAACACCTTGATCCTAACCAAAAGTCCGATAGAAGACTACTATAGAGTTAAATTGATCTCTGAACCCTTGGTTATCGGCTCCCCTGAAACAGTTGTTGAAAGAAGCGTAAGCTTTGTGCACAACATAATTTTGTCATGGATAAAGAATAGGAAGAAAATAGTTGGCACCTAACAATCCTAAAATAATTTTATTGGACAAAATGTATTGAGTAGGTCACGTCTCCCATAATCGATCTTCTTCTCCGGTAAACCGATCATCTTCAGGAGCGTTATTTTATATTTATCCATCCTCACCTAAAATTTATTTGGAAGTAGAGCAAAATATCTTGTTGGTTGTTTGACATGAAAGCCCATATTTTGAGCAGTTTAGAACTACCAAAGTTCCTAGTCCTATTAGGCGTAGCGATATTAGCGCTCTCGTCCCTCCTCGGATTGCTCTCCTCTTTAACAGTACTGGTCAGGGCCATGCCCAAATATAATTATTATGGTAAGGTTCCGGAGAAGATATGGATGTATTCATTCTCGGCAACTCCTGACAATCCGGAGAAACATTGGCATTATGATCAACAACCAGTTGACTCGTGGCTTCTTGCCATGACCGCTTGGGAAGACTCAACCACCGTAGATGTTATTGATTTGAAGAGTAGGGAGCTTTTGTCGCATGGTGAGCTGAATTCTATGGAAAAGCATTATGTTGTTTTAAGGAATGGAACAATGTTTAAAGTTGAATCCAATAAGCCGCTTTGCGTCCTGCTATTAGACTATCAGAGTGTGCCAGCTCCTAATGCTACATCAGGTCCGGTTCCACACACATATTATCCGGCAACAGACGGGTCATTCGTGGGCAAAGAATTCATACTTCTAGCATCAACTGATTTAAATCCCCAGTTCATAATATATGCCCTTGAGAAGACCAGTGTGGAAATAAGGAGCGAAGATGGCTCTGACACAAAATCATACTCGCTTGACGCAAACGCTTATAAGAGGATCATCCTGAAATCGTGGCATACATATAAGATTACGTCGACAGGCTACATAATGATTCAATCAGGCTACCCACATAGCTACTGGGATCCACATTATAGTTATGCGATTCCATCCGCTAACGGGGCTTTCTTTGGAACACGCTTCTATACAGTTTCGGAGATTCAATGGGATACGTATGAGGATTATGGCTTCCGCATATGCGCTCCAGAAAGGACGAAGGTAACAGTGTATAATCTGCGAACTCTTGATGTTATGCAGGAGTTCACTGTCGAGAAAGAGTCAACCTATAGATTCCAAGCTCTGCTTAGCCAAGAAGTAGGGGGAATAGCCGTAGAGAGCGAGAAGCCAGTATGGTTGACATTTATGCATGATGGTGACACATACAAGAGTGTCGGTTTCCAGACCTATAGGGAAAATGCTTATGGGGCTGGTGTACTCTATATTGGCGTAAAGCCTGATGAGAACACATTAATATACCTGCCCAAAAACTCTACCTGTGAAGCTTACGTATTCGTTAGTGAAGCAGCAACCCTAGAGGTTGACGGATCACCCGTAACGCTTCAGCCAGACGGATACTTCTTCCTAACTCAGCCCGGTCTTCATACAATAAGATCAAATAGGAATGCATTAGTCTTAATAATTCACTGGCCCGTCCACCCAGAATTTCAAGGCATAGAATATCCGGGAACACTAATTCCATGCACTGAAACAGTGCATATATCCCATGTGGTTACATTAACACCGATAAGTAAACCCTTCCCGATGATGCTTGTTATGGCGGGCGCGACCGCAGCTGTGGTCACCATAATTATAGCGGTATTCTTACTACTCAGAAGAAGGCATCATACAAAGTAAAACCTACGCGCATAGTTACGCTGCTGGCAATCTCCCGTTCTCCATCCCACCACTTCAAAAGGGATATTAAAATGATAAATTTAATATTTTACTTTTAATGATAGTAATTGAGTAAATAAAATTGATGCAACAAAGTTATCTTCGTCTATTTTGTTCTTAAACTTCTCGCCCCATAATTAGCACGTCACTACTGTTAGCTTAAAATTTTTAGACTCAAGATCTACCCCTCCCATTCATAAGATTTACCATTAAAAATTCAATAGTATATTCCAATCATATTGCGCATGAATTATTATCTTGTCTTTGTCCTCTGCAACCTTATTCCTGAAGTTTCGTTTAAGTTTCTCATTAGCTGGCTCTATGTTAAATAGGTCGTACATCTCAAAGATATATTTAGCAAAATATGCATCAAAGGCTTCTGGGAATCGTAGCGCAGTGCTCCACTAGTATGGTATGCCCGAGAATCTTTCTCCTAGGAGAGACCGAATGAAAGGTTCAATGTTGTTATAGGCTCTAGGTGCTATAGGGAGAATCTGAAGATCCATAAAGTTAAGAATCTGAGAGACGTTGTTGCGTGGTATGAGTGGAGCGGCTGGAGTAGTGAAATTATAATGTTTGAAGAGGGTAAGGTTGAGTAGAAAAAAATAAATTGAAAATATGATAAATCATTGTTTAAGTGGGTTTAATGTTTGCAGTCAAGATATGTTTTGTATTAGCTGTTTTGGGGCTTCTTCTCGGAGTTACTAGTCCCTACCAATATGGCCTATCCCACATTTATTAGACACATTCCCTTGGTATGGTGAGCGCCGCCCTCATCATATCCGCATGTCTTGGATCGTGAGGAGGGACTCCAGGTCTGTTGGTGTTATAGCCATCATCTAGGCGCACTAGCAACGTTGGCGGGTTTAGCCTTTACGGCAGCTTCGATAATTGCCAGCATGACCGTGATGCCTATTGAGGAGACTCATATCGCAACTTGGGCCGGGTTCTCCCAGTAAGCATGACAGTACCAATAATAGGAGCAGCTGCAATTTTACTGGGCCATAAAAAGTTTAGAGCAGCGAAACCTAAAGACTAGAAAAGCCGAATAGCGCCAGCAACACGGCATTTTTACCGACATAACTTAACCTATTCTCAGCAATATTTCAACAATAGCGCTTAACCTCTATTTTGAACCGCTTAATGAACCGCAGAGCATTAACAAGCGAATTATAGAATGAATTTCTCATGGAAGCAGTCCGCATTATCAGGGAGACCAACCATGAGGAAGATTGGGCTGGTGAACTGGAATAGCGTTTATAGCCTTAAGGATCTGGTGTTGCCAGGAGGTGAAAATCTAATAGTTACCCTTAATTTTTATACTCCCTTTTAAGCTTACTCATCAGAGTGCTGAGTGGGTTAGTCCTCCCCCGCTTGTTGGTAGGGTTTGGTTGGGGAACAGAGGGCGAGCAGAGGCAGATTAGGAATGAGATGGACATTACAGTTTAATGGTCTAGGGAGCATGGAAACATTCTGCTATTCCTAGGAGATTTTGGGGCTTATAGCAAGGTTGACATGGCTTCTAGGGTTAGATGGACATATTTCGTGACCGGAGAAGCCGCGGCATACCATGTGCTACTGGGAAATCCGCTCGGGTTTCGGAGCCTACAACCAAGGGCGGGAAAATGGAGGGAGGAGATGCTGAACCGCTCTTATTTAAAGAGAGGAATAAGGCCAAGATATTTCTTTTTATAAACCTAGTAAGGCATTAGCCATATTGATCTGTTCACTAGCTGCGTTATTGTGAGGAAGGCGGAAACTAGGCTATCTCCAAGGATCAATCCCATATATATGAAGCCTCTGTTCTCATCCCAGAACTTCTTGCCGAGGTATTTAGCGGCGAATATTGAGAGCACCGAGCCTGCAAACTGTGCTAATGCAACATGTATTTGGGTTAGCATACCGCTTATCATCGCTATAGGTATAGAAGCATCATGTAGGATGAAGTCTGAAAATAAATATAGGATTGCTGAAAGACTGAAGCCCATCATCATCCATTCTCTCCTAAAGAGGTAGCCAGTCCAGAGCCAAGATTGCCATCGCCAGAAGTTCATTGCCTCAACCGGCCATCCGGATATTGTGTATGGATATGCATGCCCCGGTATTGGATATAGACTCCAGAAGAGTGAGACAAACGAAAAGCTCCCCACGAGCCCAAGCACAACAAGAAGAAAATACATTTTCGTATACTCTTTCAAATCAACATCCAACATTGAGGCTTGCAAAATTTGCTGCGTTATACCGGAGCCGCCCAAATATAACATCGTTTCTGATGGAACGAACCATATATCGAGCCCTCTATAGCCGCTGAAGTATATCATTGTTTCCCTAAGATATGGTATACTTATTCCGGTCATGATACCAGCGGAGTGTGTTTGGAGCAGAGTTATAATAAATGACATGCCAATCGTGAACAAGAGAAGAACCCATATGGGGAAGCCGGGGGTAAGAGTCCTAACGATGGTTATAGCTGTTGCAGCTACAGCTAAATATATTAAGATAAGATACTTAGCATTAAATAGAACTGAGCCTGCCGAGCCCCCTCCTGATAAACTTCTCCCTATGCCCTTAAAGGCTCTAATAACCACCTTATACCTCACTATTAAGGGTATGACTGCTGCCGCTATACCCCAACCTATCGTAAAACTATTCCAAAAGTATAATGTTGACATATTAAAGTTCCATAAAATCCCCCTTCCAGGCTGCCACTTACATTCATCCGGCCATAAATCGTTAATTGTTACATAGTAGTTTCCGAAGATGTATAATGTGACTGAGGCAGCCAGCTGAGCCGCGGTATACTTTATTGGTAGTATGAAGCCTATTGCATATGCCAGAAGGTCTGTGGTAAAGGCGAAGGCTCCTCCGGGAAGAGCATTCTCTAGGATGCCGGTAAAGTCTATTAGTAGCCGCGGAACCATCGGGCGCCCGAAGATTGTTGCTAGACCATTCGTCATGAAACCATATAATGCTCCGCCAGCGATCGCCAATGAAATTATCCTAATCCTGCTTAGGTCTCTTTCACCGAAGGCCATCATCATTCTAGCATCCCATGAAGCAAGCGGGAACACCAGTCTCTCCTCTCGAACATATAGGCTGAACGCTATTAATCCAAGAATATAATTTGCGATCGCCGAAAACAGAACTGGCAAAACAATACATATGAATATTGGAAGAGTCCAGGATGGATCAAAGAATGTTCTCCTTAGGGAGACTCTTATAAAGTCCTCACCTAGAGGCGAGAAGAATTGCGGAACCTCGTGCTGTAGACCAAATAGCTTGGCTATTTCTGAATTTACAAAATACATGTTGCGCAAAATATACGCGAAGTAATATCCAGTATACATTAGGCCTGCGGAATCTATCATTCTTATCGCGAATATCTCCCTAGAGGTTAATGGTGAACCCATCCTCCTAGTTAACCCAACCCACAAGAGTATAACGGCCCAGCTACTTAAGCCAGCCAGCCCCCATAAACCATTAACCAACCAATTATATACTATGGCTGGTTGAATAACTGCTATAATAAATAGGTAGGCGAGTATAACTCGCCATGTAAGCGCTTTCTTATGTATTGTTCTTTCCGGGTTACCTCCTACTTCATCCATTTCTCTTCTGCCCTCTTACTATAGGACTCCTTCTCCTTAAATGAGAGAACCCTCCAAATGAGGAATTGTTTGCGAATCTCTCCTACAAGAGCTTTGTTAGCCGTGATCCATAAGCTTTCGAGACCATGCAATCTCTTAATCACAATCTCAAAGCCATACATGTTTGCACTCACAGGTTTAGTAACAATCTGTAGGTTCTGGATTATCCCAGCATCAAAAGGCGAGAGTTGAAGTTGGGCACTAAGTATGTGAGTGCTATCTTTAGAGAGGAGAGAAGTTGAGCCTAAAAGCATGAAGAGACCTGTCCTTTCGGCGGCGGAAGCCTCAAAATATTCGCTGAGGAAGTATAGGATTCCCTTAGATTCCTCAGGTGTTGCGTTGAATGGTAGGTCTATGCTCCAGTAGTCGCCTACTGGTTTGCTTCCTATCCTCCACCTTCTTAGTAGGGATGGCGTTGCAAGGCTTGATGCCTTTGTCATTGGGTATAGGGAGGAGAGGATTGTTGAGAGCATCATTATTCCCATAACTATTATTATTACTCCGGAAGAGATGTTCGGCACTAAGGATGGTGGAAACATCTTTAGGTTCCATAGAATCGAGGTTGCTCCAGCACCAATAATATATCCTAGGAAGCTGCCGAGAAAAGCTAGTGCTATGCTCTCCATGAGAAAGATCGTGCCTATATGGGATGGCGATAAACCTATTGTGCTTAATGTTGCTATCTCCCTCCGCCGCTCATAAACTGCGCTGAGCATCATTGATAGAATTGAAAATGATGATAAAGCTAATGGGACTGCAAGATTCTCAAGTCCACCAAGCGAATATATATCCCTTTTAGTGAGACCTCCTGCCCCAACATCCTTCACTCCATAGGATATTTCAAATGGCAACGTTAGGACTATCTCAAATGCTTTATTATGCAGATCCTTCATATCTAATACGGATGAGCCAGCATCCAATCTGATCGCGTTAGGCTGAGTATTCAAATATTCCAGTGCAAAATCATAAGGAACTATTATTATCGCGTCAAGATCCAATGGCGAATACACTCCAGTCATGCTCGTTGCCATCTGGTCGGGCATTATTATAGAGAGCTGATCTAGGTCTCTTGACAAAATCCCCGTTGCAATCTCTTTATTGAGAATCCCTAAAACTGTCATCTCAATCCCATACAATGTTATCTTTGTTCTACCCGGCTTAATCTTCTCCCCTATTACTTGGCCTAATCTTCCAGCGAGTGTCTCCGTTATTAAAACGGCACGTTTAATTCCAGGAATAAATGTTATTCCATTTCCAGGTTTTATCGCATATTCTAACATCTGCGCCTCCTCAATACTTATTGCCATTATACCCCTGATGCCGGATTCACCGCCCCAGGAGAGAAAGAGGTTTTGCCCAACTGGATATAGCCATGCTCTCGGCATGGCTATAAGGTTCGTTAATCCGGCGGAGGCCATTTCCGGCGCTACTAACAGATACATCTCTGATATGGGCATGTAGAGTTGCTGTGGAGGACGCTTTATAAGAAGACCTGTATATGTGGCTGTTCCAGCAGTTTTCTCATAAGAGTAAACCATAACTCCCATGGTTGTAAAGAGAGTCATTGCCGATATCGTTATTATTATTGTAGATAGACTCAGTATTGTCCTTATAGGTCTCTTCTTTAGATTTTCCACGCCCATGGAGAGAGCTGAAACTAAAACTGATCCTCTCTCTATGTCTGAGCGGTGGAAACCTAATATTGAAACGCTTAAGGATACCATTGCCATATTAAGCTCGCTCACAACTACATATAGCAAAAGAATTATGAAGAAGATAGCGGACAGCCCATTAAGCAGCATCCATATGTTTGAAGAAATAGTATATCCTGGGTGGACCAGACCTAAAGCGAAATTCGCAGTAGCAAAAAATATTAAGATGACGAGCATTTGCTTAATGCCTGTAAGTTTCTTCCCAACGAATCTCGAAGCTAAAATTACAAAGGCCACGCATATAAAGAAGAAGAATGAAGCAGTTTGCACAACATCAAATAGTAGGTTGAGGGATGCCTCATACGCGCTTAAAGAATACTGCCAAGCAGCTACACAATATGAGTAGAACTTACCTCTAGAACTGTTTTTAGCGGACTCCTCGGCCAGCGCCATATAGCTACGCATTAAATTCAAGTATAAGAGCATCTTCGGATTCACTGACATCTTGCTCTCTAGGAAACCGCACCTATGATTTGTCAGGTAGAACATGTTTTTGATGGCATCAAAGATTGTGAGAACAAGTGTCTCTCCGTGAGATAGCCTGTATCCTTGGCCCTCAAGCTTAGACTCGGTAGAATTATTTAGAACAGCAATTATTCTGCTTTGGCTTCTTACGATTATCTCCGCTGGAATCCCGGGCTCTATGAAGATCATCGCTTCAGGCCAAGTTGCCAGCACATCTCTCCAGACAAAATAGCTGTGGGAAATAAAGTTTAGCACTTCAACCGATAGGGATTGTGGCCCACTAAGAGATAAGGGATCAAAGAAACCTATTAATGCTATCGAAGATGTATTGAAGAGCGGGATATACCTATGCCCGTGAGCAACCTGGACGTTGAAAGCCCTCGCCCACGCACCCGCTTCCATCAAGTAACCCATTCCACCCATTCCAGGCGTCAGAGTTGGGGCAGCCGCGGAGCCTGGCGCTCCAAAGAGCCCACCTAGCCTAAATATTCCGGTTCCAAATGGGCCCGTGTCCGTTGCGCATAAAATTCTTCCAGTCTCCGGATCTAGCACATATGCTTGAGCATCTACTCCAGTAAGAGGCTTGATTCCCTTTAGTCTAACCTGTCCATTTTCATCTGGCTTTAGGACAACAGTGAAACCAAGGGGGGCTGAGAGAGAAGCCGTTGAAACCGCACCTCCAGAGCTAACTGCGGGTGGAGCTGCAAATAACCCTACAGATGCACCTTGAACTATAGCGCTTTGGGATGCACCGACATAAGTTGCGGGCTGAAGGCCCACTGCAACTATAGATGTTGTTGTGCCCATAGTCGGCCCTACTGAGACGAATATTACGGCATCCTCGTTAGCGTAATCATTAAACATGTTTATGGTTTTATTATACACGCCCAGCTGGAGCGTTACTGTAACTAATCCATGATCTATTGCACCAACCCTTCTCGGATAGAGAGTTGGTGTCGATTTCATATTTACTGACCTGTAGATAAGTGGCCATAGCAAAGTCACCTGCCTACGCAAGTTTTCGGGACGAACTTTTTCGTAAGTATCAAGTGGCGTGTATTGATATCTTCGGAATGAGTTTGTCGTTACGAAGCCTAGGCCTCCCCCATAGCATGCTTCAGTAAAGACTTCAGCCTCAAAATATTTTAGGAATGGCTCAAATGGTGGCGAGTTTGAGATCCAGGACGGCCTAATCCAGCGGACACCATCAATAAACCGCGCCTCTTCACCCATCACCTTCTCAAACTCGTCAAGCCAACTGAAAATCTCTCTCATCCAACCATCATAATTTACTATAAGATCCCTCGGCCTATTGTAACCATACATTATTCCAGCCGGGTATGCTGCAACAACATCACTATCACTGGCTAAATCCAAGCTAATCATTAGCTTTATCTTCTCACGCAACTCACTGAAATGATCCTCCACGAACTCTCTTGCCCCCGCAAGCGCTTGATAATGGCTAGCGAAGGCAATAAGCCAGACCGTTCTTTCAGGCGGATTTAACACTAGAAGACGGGCTAATTCCAAGAGGAAGCTTATACCCATCGAATCGGTTGCGCCGGGTGAGATCTGCGGTACAATTGACCAAGAGTCATAGTATGCTCCTACAACCGCAACTTCTCCTTGGAGCTTTGGATTCACACCATTTATTACGGCTATAATATTTGCAACTTCCTTATTCTCCCAAACCATTAGGGAATCAATCCAAACTCTTAATTCCCCATACTCCTTAAGGTTCTCCCTTAATAGTGAGGCAACCTCTCCAGTCACGTACAATCTTGGAAAGTTTATTGGAACGCTGAAAACCTTTTGCACCGCCTGAGTAGATATGGTGTCTTCGGGCTCTAGAAAGATCACACCCTTAGCCCCAAAAAGGGCTGCATTCTTCCAATACCACCTACTATTAAAGTTCATGAGAACAAACGAGTCTTTAACATCAATTCCATCAAAATCCTCTGGCAAACCATCCCCTTCAACGTATACTAGGCGATCACCAGTCTCCGGACTCTTATATGGGCATGGATTAACATGGTTCGGCCAAAGCGGGTAAGCTTCAGTTTCAATTGTTCCGGTTCCGGGAATCTCAACCTTTAATGAATACTTCTTAGCGATTGGACTGGCTATCTTAAATTTCTCCTCATTAATGGTGAGACCCAGCGTATCATTCCAGTATCTCTTTATATATTCAGCTGCTCTGTAAAAACCTTCATATCCGGTAACCCTAGACCCTAAACTTGAGAAAAATTTTACATGCTCCATCACGTTAGAGAAATTAATCTGATCAATTAGGTCAGATATCCCTTGGGAATATATCGAGGGGGTCTGAGAGGCGCTAACCGCTCCAACTGGATAAGACAATAATAAAGAGTTTATTATGAAGAGACCCAACACTAAAAGTGGAATGAAACGGCTCTTTTTTGCGGTTTCTCCATTCGCCAAAGACTTACACCACTTAATGAATGCGGAGATAAATATGATTAAAGATGTTTTATAAATTTTTCGAGGAGTAGGGGCGTGTCCAACTTATTTATAGAGCCATCTTACTATGATTTTTAGGCAGTATATTATGAGTCTTAGGAGTATTCTCGTTTCTGTTGACTCCCTCTTCTTCGTCTTCATTCTGTCTCCGAATTCTACTGTTAATGCTCCGAATATGCCCTCTCCAACGCTTCTATAAGCGTATAGTGATTCATTGTATGCTCTGTCTCTTATCCTTGCCCCATATCCTCCCGGGCTTGTTAAGCCCCTCTTCACTATTGGAATATATCCTTTTGATGCTATTGTGTTCAGCACTGGTTTAGCGTCGAATGCCCCATCACCAAACATGAATCCTACGCCTTCAGGTATGCCTCTGACAAACTCAACCTCAGAACCTGTCAGCTGGGCATGTACTGGGAACAATGCGCTTCCATCCCTCACCCTCACATTAATAAATAGCTCATGCAGCCCCCTCAACCAATCTGTAAGCTTCGTCGAGTCCATTATTGAGTAATCGTATTCTATGAGGCTGAGCAGTTTGAAGAGAATCCTTAAAACCTCCTCCACAATATCTCCATGCCTCACCTCCCAGTAGTGGAGCGTAGACTTAGGAACCCTAACGCCTAAGAATGTGAGGGATAGGCCCTCAGCATACCTCAAACTCACCTTACAAACCTCCTTCAAAACCAATGCCTTCACATACAGCCTCCTAGACCTCCCAGGCCTCCTCCCACAAAACTCTGAGTCAAGGTCCATAAGGTCCAAAACATAGTCTAGAATAGCCATCAAAAGCCCAACATCGTATACCCTAACATCCCACCTACAAAGCATAAAGAAAAAATAAACAAACAACTAAAATAATAGTTGGACACGCCCATACTTCGCTCCACTTAAAAACTTAATGATTGACTAAACAATGTTATAGGCACACTCTTTCTCAGCGATAGTGTTAACCTACTCAATTTAGCAATAAAAAGAGTATTCTATATAGAACCTAGTTAAAGCAAAAAATAGTGAGGGCGAATTCTTAACGTGTCTAAAAACATAAAATTGCAAAAATTGTTATCTCATAATTGTACAGCAACTTCAATTCTCTTCATTTTTTCTAAATTTTCTTTCAAGAATTGAGCCCAGGTATCCAATGATGGGCGTACTTAGAGCGCTAAAAAGCGCTGTGAAAATAGTGTTGTTTATTGGAAGTACGTCAACATTGTCCCATATACCATCCATGTCGAGATCTAAGACATGATTTTGTACCCTTAAATTTCGGATGATCAACTTAAAAGAACTTTGGCAGAAGTCATCGCATGTAGAAACAACATCGATTTTTAATGTAAATTTATTGGCGCCAACCTTTAATAGCGAACCATTTAAGGGTTTATTCTCATAGGTTCCGATAGCATTAAAGCTTGTACCAACTAAGTCTTCTATAATAACCCGGGAAAGCTCTCCATTAACATATAACATATACTTAACTCTGGTCACCTGCCATCTACCGTAATTTGCTAGAATCTCCCACTCAAAGGGCGCCGTCACGCTAACCGAATAAAGAGGATCTTTAATTGTGAAATCCACTTCTATAGTTTTAGAAGCATTCCACGAGGAAGCGTAGACTTTTTTCTCAATTGTTATCTCCATGTTAGAGGCATAATATATTGTGTTAGACTCAACTCCCATAGATCGAACTGCTGGAAGCACGTTCAGAACAACTACTAAAAATATTATCCACGCAATGCATAGCACCCTTGTTCCCTTCGATTTAAGCATTTCTCTTCACCTCAATAATTTTTAATAAGTTTAAAAGCCCAAACTTTTTGTTCACTCTCCAAATAATCTATAGCCCATTTATGTCCAGGTCCAAAAGAATACGTGTACGTAAACGTTGATCCGGATATATTTTAAAATAAAATTTGCCTGCACCTACTGTTAAAACATTCCTAATTCTTACCGAAATTGTTAACTCATATGCCCAGTACTGATTATGCTGAACAGTTAATGATACATCGTACCAACTATTTGAGGGGTTATCCTCAATTCTATCTTGTGCGGTATATTTTGACGTAAAATTAATGCTCCATATTCCATCATAACAAAAATATTCTATGTCATCTTCACATGTACTCCGATTACTTCCATAAACATTATACGTGAGAAAAACATCATATTTTGTTTCAATCAAGAACCTTTCTTGTCCAGTCGCCGTGCACTTTTCGTATAACCATTTACACTTTTGGAAGCGCGCGCAGCATTGTCCATCCTCAGGTCTTAAAATAACAGAATCCAAAATATAATTATGAAAGCCGCCAATTAAAATATATAGGTCATCTTCATGCAGGCATGCTGCTGCAGCCTGAGCCTTTCCATATCTTGGAGCATGAGCAAGCATTAATAAAGTCCATTTATCTTCCCTTATCTGAATATCCCAGGCATAAACAGGTTCTGTATATATAATGATATAAAAAGCAAAAATTATAGAAGAAATTATTAAAAACTCTAATAAATAAGTTACTAGAAAATTACGATTAATCCCCAGCATTATTGATCCAATTTAAAATATGGAAACTGATATATATATATTTCGGAATACCTTAGTGCGGCAGCTTAAGGTTTATTCCCTTGTAAAATAGTTGTAATTTAGGAAAGATTTCCCGAGATATCTGTGATAAATTTTAGATAACATTTTTAACACTTATTATGAAACTCCTTTAGTAAAACGACTCCTAAATATATTGAGACGAACAAGGAGAAGATGAATATAAATTTTTAGTAGTCTTAAAGATGATAAAAGTGAGGAGTTTTAGCTGATTATTAGGAGTGCTAGTTCTCTATTTTCTTATAGCATAGCCACCAATCGAGGCACTTTATTTCTCCAGCCTTCTCCTGTTCGCATCTCTTTTCAATCATATCCACTGTATTTGCTGGTGGAACTATTACTTGATCGCCGATTATTTCATTGTTTGGCCAGTTGGCTGGTATAGCGAATCCCTTATCGGCGATTTGAAGGGCCTTCACCATTCGTAGAATTTCATCCATGTTTCTGCCAAGCTCCATTGGGTAATAAAGTATCGCTCTAACAATGCCTTTAGGATCGACTATGAAGACGGCTCTTACAGTCTGTGTTCCCGCAGCCTGCTTGTGGCGCATACCCAACCTTGCCGATATTTCGCCAGTATTATCTGCAATTATCGGAAACTTTATTTCAACTCCGAGCTTCTCTTTAATCCATTCCTCCCACTTTAGGTGAGCAAAAACCTGATCTATACTTAACCCTATTAATTCACAGTTCAGTTTCTGAAATTCCTCATACCTTTTTTGGAATGCAACGAACTCAGTTGTACATACTGGTGTAAAGTCGGCTGGATGGCTAAAGAGAATAAACCACTTCCCACTATAATCGTCTGGAAGATTTATTAAGCCCCTAGTAGTTCTAACTTCCATCTGGGGGAATCTATCACCTATTAAAGGCATTTTATATTCTTCCATAACAACCACCAAAATAAATAAACTTGGAAGATTAATATAAGAATTACGTACGAAATTAATTCTGAAACGAAAATTTAAATCCGATTTTTATGAAAATTATCGCTATTTTTTTACCAAATTCGGCGAAAATGCTTCGTTAAAATGCTCTAAATGCTATTCCTATAAGACTGATAATTAGATAAGAAATTTTTATTTAGTTTTTCAAGGATATTAAGTGTTAAAGGTGACTGATATGGCTTTCAAGAAGATTTTTGAAGGCGCTTTAGACTGGGAGAATCCAAGAGTTACCGGGATAAATAAGGAGCCTGCTCATGCGACCCTTATGCCATATCCAGATGAGGAAATGGCTCTTGAATGTGAGAGGGAGAATTCTCCATGGTTTATGATGCTTAACGGCGAGTGGAAATTTAAGTTGTATGAAAACCCCCATATGGTTCCGGAAGATTTCCCCAATCCAAACTACGATGATGATAAATGGGATAATATACCAGTTCCGAGTAACTGGCAGATGCTTGGATATGATAAGCCAATTTACGTTAATGTTCGATATCCGTTCCGCGCTAACCCACCACGTGTTCCACATGATTGGAATCCAACGGGAGCATACCGCAGAAAATTTATTATGCCGGAAGATTGGTTCAATAAGCAGATATTTCTCGTTTTTGATGGTGTCGACTCGGCTTTTTATGTCTGGGTTAATGGGCGGATGGTTGGATATAGCCAAGATAGCCGCTTACCAGCCGAATTTAATATTACACGTTATGTTAAGCCCGGTGAGAATTTATTGGCCGTTATGGTTCTGCGCTGGAGTGATGGCAGCTACCTTGAAGATCAGGATATGTGGCGGATGAGTGGAATATTCCGTGATGTTTACGTATACTGCGTGCCAAACCTGCATATAAGAGACTTCTTTGTTAGAACATTCTTTGACGAGAAATATGAGGATGCAATACTGAAGGTTAGGGTAAATGTAAGAAATTACTCAAACATTGAGTCTAAACCGCACATCCTAGAAATAAAGCTCTTCACTCACAATGGGCTGCCAGTATTTGATGAGCCGATAGCGAGCAACATTGGAGAGGTAAGTCCGGGAAGCGAGGCGATAATTGAGGTTGAAAGAAAAGTTTCTAAACCTAGGAAATGGTCGGCTGAAGATCCATATTTATACACTATGCTGCTTACACTGAAGGATGAAAGTGGAGGGATAATTGAGGTTGAAAGCTGCCATGTTGGTTTCCGACAGATCGAAGTTAAAGGCGGTCGCATACTTATAAATGGTGTGCCAATCTATTTTAAGGGCGTTAATAGGCATGAGCATGATGATGTTAGGGGGCACGCTATAACAGTCGAATCAATGGAGAAAGATATAATTCTCATGAAGCGCTTTAATTTCAACGCTGTTAGAACATCCCATTATCCTAATCATCCAGCATGGTACGACCTATGTGATAAATACGGCATATATATAATTGATGAAGCAAATATTGAATGCCATGGTTTAATTGGCTTCTCAAGAACTATCTGGCAGATTGAAGAAAAATTCGGTAAACCATGGAATGAAATAATACGGGAGTTCCAGGAGAAAATGAGGGATAAACCTAAAAGCGAGATTATTAAGGAATTACTGGGCAGATTTCCAAGATACGTGGAGCCAGCGCATGATCCAGAGTGGCTTCACGCCTTCATGGAGCGCTTTGTTAGAATGGTTGAGAGGGATAAGAACCACCCATGTGTCATAATATGGTCGCTTGGAAATGAATCCGGCTATGGTCCTAATCATGACGCATTAGCTGGATGGGTTCATGGGTATGATCCAACAAGGCCAGTTCACTATGAGGGAACCATTCATACTCGGGAGAGGAAGATTTCGAGGAGTGTTGACGTGATAAGCATTATGTATCCGTCCCTAGAGAGACTAATAGAGCTGGCTGAGGATCCCGAAGAAGATAGGCCAATAATTATGTGCGAGTATGCGCATTCGATGGGGAATAGTACGGGCAATTTAAAGGAGTACTGGAATGTAATTTACAGTTATAGGCGTCTATGCGGGGGCTTCATATGGGATTGGGTTGATCAAGGACTTAAACGCGTAACTGAGGATGGACGTGAGTGGTGGGCTTATGGGGGAGACTTTGGCGATGAACCCAATGATGGAAACTTCTGCATAAATGGTTTAGTATGGCCTGACCGTAAACCCCATCCAGCTGTGTGGGAATGCAAGAAAATACAGCAGCCAGTTGAGGCTGAAGCCGTAGATCTTTCTAAAGGGTTAGTGCGAATATTAAATAGATATGATTTCACGGACCTAAGCATTATCGATATATTTTGGGAGCTAACTGAAGATGGGGAGATAATCCAAGAAGGAAGAATACCGAAACTCCACACTCCACCACGTGGAAGTGAAATAGTAACTATACCGTTTAAGATTCCGGAGAAACTTAAACCCGGAGCGGAATATTATCTAACTATACGCTACAAGTTATCTAAGAGCACTCTCTGGGCTGAGAAGGGATTTGAGGTTGGATGGAGCCAATTTGAGATGCCATTTGCCGTTCCACCTGGACCGGAAATTAAAGTTGATAACATGCCGACTCTAAATCTCGAGGATAAGCCAGATGAAATTGTGATTTCTGGAAAAGACTTCAATCTAACATTTGATAAAAGCATTGGTTCAATATCCTCATTCGCTTATAAAGGCTTCAATCTAATAAAGGGTGGGCCCGTTTTAAATGTCTGGCGCGCACCAACTGATAATGATGCCCCTAGGCTAGCGCCAATATGGCGAAGCGCCGGGCTTGATCGGCTAAAAAGCGTTATTAAGAATGTTAGGGTTGAGAGACCGATGGGTCAAATGGTCCGCGTGATGGTGGAATCATCTCTCCGTACACCAGAAAATGTTGAAAGGTTTAGCTGCATTTATACCTATAAGATCTATGGCAGCGGGGACATAATAGTTGAAGCTGACATTAAACCTGGAAGGGAGGTTCCTCCCCACTTACCGCGTATAGGGCTACAATTAACTATTCCGGGCGGCTTCGAGAATTTCACGTGGTTTGGGCGTGGGCCTCATGAAAATTACTGTGACCGAAAGGAGGGGGCGCTGGTAGGAGTCTATAAGAGCACGGTTGACGAGCAGTATGTACCCTATATTAAACCTCAGGAGAATGGAAATAAAACCGATGTTCGCTGGGTTGCGCTCACGAATAACCTTGGTTTCGGTTTACTTGCTATTGGTATGCCATTAATGGAAGCTAGTGCACATCATTATACAGCTGAGGGTTTCGAGAGAGCGAAGCACACGCACGAGCTTGTAAGAAGAGAAGACATAGTCTTAAACCTGGATTATATGCAGTCTGGGCTTGGAGGTGGAAGTTGCGGACCCGATACCTTACCAAAATATCTCGTTAAGCCTGAGCCAGTTTGCTTCAAAGTTAGACTAAGACCGATGTCGCCTGGCGAATCACCTATGGAGTTAAGCAAGCAAAGGATTATAGAGTAAAATTCTTGTCAATTATTTATTTAGAAAAGGTTATATAACGAAGTTATAATAAAATATTTGGAGGTTAAATGTGGACAAATCCTATTTTATTAAAAGTTTAGAGAGATGTAGAAGCTATGGGGATATATTTGATTTAGTGAAGAAGTCTGTGAAGAAAATATTGGGGATGCATAGAGTTGGGCTACTTTTGTACCTTGAGAATTTACCGCCAAATATAGGCGCATATTATCAAGTGGGATCAAATGGTATAGTCCTAAATAAATCCCTCATAAATATCATGGAGAAGACTCTTATGTCTAGGATAGAATTTAACTCTTTAATTTTCTCTCTATTGCTTCACGAGTACCTACATTCACTAGGTTTTCTCGATGAGGAAGTGGTTAGGCGGCTTGTTTATGAGATAAGCGTAAAGACTTTTGGTGAAGGTCACCCCGCTGCCAAAATGGCTCTGGAACCACCCCTAATAAGCATCCCAGCGCCATATGGATGGGAACACCCAAACCATGATATTGAAATAGTTAAGGATTTTGAGAGGATAGAGCATTCATATATCGCTTAACTAAGCGATAAACTTAAGTTAACGGTACTCACATTTATTATTCTTTAAGTGATGAATTATGAAACTGTTTGGTAGGAAGAAGGAAACGAAGGCTGAAGAAATAACTTATGAAATTTTTGGTGGCTTCACGATAACGAAGGTGCCCGGCGGATACGAGATAACATGGAGGAGTCCAAATATAACGACGATAAATGTGCACAAGATGCCAGTAATATCTGAGAATGTTCAAGTTAAGCAGGAAGGTGATGTAATTCATATCCTAACAACCGAATGCAAACTGAAGCTTACAACAAAAGATGGAGAAACCGAAGCTTATATATCAAAGATTTAGTTTAGGCGCAGGGCTGTAAGCGACTAAATACCCCCAAATTTTTAATAGTTGGAATTAATTTTTGTTATAATCCCGCCCCTAAATAATGGCACTATTGCATATATATCCATCTGCGACGAGAATTTTATATCCTCACCAAAACCAAGTTTAATCAACTTTTTTGAGTGATTACTCCTCATTAAATTAGCGTATAAATCGTTTTTAGCGTACCTGAAAGCTAAAAGCGCCGCTTGCGCTGAATCAGAGAATCCGACCGATTCATCCGGCAACCTACTTAATATTGCACCAGAACATATAAAGTCTTCTAGAGAGAATCTCCCTTCAGTACCAGCTTGAATAATAGATATTCCCACTTCCTCCTCGCAAGCTATTGAGAAGGCTTTTTCAGCAACAGCCCTTGCATTTAAAAATGAACCCACGAGAACCCACTTAGCGCCCCTTGAATTAATTAGGGCTAAAGTTCCGCTCGTAGTTGTAAGTATTATTGTTTTTCCGAAAACTTTTTCGCGAACATATTCTAGAGGAGAGTTTCCTAGATCAAAGTCCGGAGGCCTTAGTCCACCTCTTTCGCCAGCTAAAAGATACTCTGGGTTTTTAGCGCGCAGTTTTCTGGCCTCACTTAATGTTTTTGCTGGTATTATTGCCCTGGCGCCATTATATAGGGCTGTTACAATTGTTGAAGAGCACCTTAAAACATCTATAACAATTATTAAATCGCCCCTTCCGACGGCTTTAGTGGCATCCTTAGCTAAAAACTCAACATTCACGTTAATAACCACTGTATAAGGTACCTCCGTTCTCCCTATGAGGGAATGACTTTATAAGATGCTTAACAACTGATATTTTTAAAGGTATCTTAAATGGCTGATGTTATGGAGAGCGTTAAGATAGGTCTTGAGGTTCATACGCAGTTAACCAGCCTTAAAAGTAAACTTTTCTGTAATTGTCCATCAGATTATAGGGGTAAGGAGCCAAATACCATCATCTGCCCAGTTTGTTTAGGGCTTCCGGGAGCTCTCCCAACGCTGAATGAGAAGGCTGTGAAGTATGCTATAATGGCAGCTTTAGCATTAAATTGTAAAATCTCGGAGAGAATGATTTTCTTCCGAAAAAACTACTATTACCCTGATCTTCCAAAAAACTTTCAGATAACCCAGTATGATAGAGCTGGCGGCGCCCCATTAGCCACCGGCGGCTACCTATATGTTGAAGATCAGGGGGTGAGTAAAAAGATACGTATAAGTAGGGTTCATCTCGAGGAGGATCCTGGGCGCCTTGTTCACATTGGTTCAATAGATCAGTCGCCTTATACTCTTGTTGATTATAACCGCTCTGGCATAGCCCTACTTGAGATAGTTACGGAACCAGATATGAGGTCCCCTAGAGAAGCCAGACTATTTCTGCAGAAGCTCAGAAATGTTCTCGAGCATTTGGGCATATTTGATGGAAGCCTTGAGGGGTCTATGCGCTGTGATGCAAACATATCATTAGCTGGTGGGACAAGAGTTGAAATTAAGAATATAACGTCCTTTAAAGAGGTTGAGAGGGCATTAAATTTTGAGATTGTTAGGCAAAAGGGTTTAATTGATAAGGGTATTGCGGTTAAGCGTGAAACTAGGCATTGGGATGAAGTTCGCAGAATAACTGTCTCATTGAGAACTAAAGAGGAGGAGCAAGATTATCGATACTTTCCGGAACCTGATCTTGTGCCCGTTGTCATAAGTAAGGAATTTATTGAGGAAGTCAAGGCTGAAATGCCCGAGCTTCCAGATGAGCGTGCTGAGCGCTTCATGAGAATTTATGGCTTACCAAAATATGATGCTAATGTCTTAGTTAGTTCAAAATATACAGCTGATTTCTTTGAGGAATGCGTTAAGCTATATAATAAGCCCAAGGAGATTAGCAACTGGATGATGAGCGACCTTCTAAGATATCTTTATGAGAATAACTTAGAGCTGTATGAGTCTAAGATAACGCCACAAATGCTCGTCGACATGATACGCTTAATTGACGAGGGCATTATAAGCGGGAAGATAGCGAAGAAAATACTTCCCATAATGATAGTTTCAGGGAAAGACCCGCGTAGAATAATTGAGGAGGAAGGGCTCATGAAAATATCTGATGAAGAACTCTTAAATGAGATTGCCGAAAAAGTCTTCATGGAAAATCCAAAGGCGGTTAAAGATGCGCTTATGGATGAGAAAGCCATACATTACCTTATAGGTCAACTAATGAGACTAACTAAGGGCAAAGCTGATCCGGCCCTCGCAAATAAGATAGTTAAGGAGAAGCTGGAGAAGATTAAGGGACGAGATGGATGACTTATTTTATATGGTTTTTTCAATGCCTATTTTAAGGGCTCTCCTCAAAAACCTGCATATATTAAAGGCGGCTTCCTGATCAGCGACAAAATCTACGACATTAATTAAAAGGCATATGCCTTTTAATCCGCGTTTCTTCGCAAGCCCCAAAAGCAACCCTGGCATGCCAACAATTCTCCCTCCATCATAAATCTCTGCACCTACTGAAGCATATTCCGAAACTATGCTCTTTGAGGTTCCAGCAACATATATTCTTCTCTGTGAATATGACGCCGGAATCCCATCAGCAGTAATAATAAATTCGCAGCCCATTTTTTCAACAAAATCCAATATGTCGCCACATACCTCATAATAGGCTGGGATATCATCAATTGGGGGCTGAGTGTCACCTACAAGTATCACTAAATCTTTCCCCACCCTTACCCTGAAGAAATTATATTTTAATAGATCACATAACCCATTAGCGTCAACAGTTACGTAGTCAGGAAGCGCTGGTGAATAAAGTTCTGCAAATAACTCGGCGCCCAAAGATTCTACTAAAAGTTTAGCAGATATCACGCCGACATTCCCCACGCCTGGAAAACCAGCCATTAAAATCGGATTTTCAAGTTCTGGTTTAAAAGACAATTTTATGTAAGGTTTATCCAAAATCCTTCCCCAAACCATAAATATTGTAGAACGACACATATTTAATTGTCGCTGCAGATATTGTCCCTATAAAATAATGTTCCTGCTTGCAATGGAGACAGCGCATTTTAATATCACTCTTACGGACATAAATATATCTCAGAAACTGTAATCTTCCATTGGAGAGAAGAGTAATATTTCCACCAAGAAAGTAGTAAGAAAAATTTATGGGTGATATTATGGAGCTGAGGTGGGATCCGATATTTCGTGAATGGATAATAGTTTCCGGTGAGAGAGGCAAACGTCCCCTACTTCCAGAGGGCTTCTGCCCCTTCTGTCCAGGCTCAGAGGAGGCTCCAAAATCCGGGTGGACTGTCCTTAGCATACCAAACAAGTTTCCCTCTTTGCGCCCCGACCCACCAGCGCCAGACATTAAGTCTGACAAGCTTTATCGCTGTAGGCCATCGTATGGAGTTTGTGAAGTTGTGATTTACACACCTAGACACGATGCAGCCTTAGCTGATTTAAGTGTTGAAAATATTAGGGCTGTAATAGACTTGTGGGCTGAGAGATTTGAAGATTTAGGTAGAAGAGATTATGTGAAATATGTTTTCATATTTGAGAATAAGGGTCGAATAATAGGCGTTACCTTGGATCATCCGCATGGGCAAATATATGCATTCCCATTTATACCGCCTCTTATTAAACGTGAGCTAGAATCGAGTAGGCGCTATTGGAGGAGAAGCGGAAGATGCCTATTCTGCACAATAATAGAGAAAGAAAAGAATGATGCTGTACGCATCATATGCGAAAATGATGATTTCATATGCTTCCTACCGTTTTTTGCGCGCTGGCCCTATGGCGTCCACATATACCCGAAGAGACATGTCAGCGCAATAACAGACTTCACTCACAAAGAAAGGGATTCTCTAGCCTCAATTTTAAAACGAGTCTTAAGGAAATTTGACAACCTATTCAACATGAGCTTCCCATACATGATGGTTCTACATCAGAGACCTACAGATAATAGGCAATATCCCTACTATCACTTTCACATAGAATTTTATCCCCCACTTAGAGAGAAGAATAAAATAAAGTATTTTGCAAGTGTTGAGACTGGAGCCGGGACCGTAACCTTTGATTACACTCCTGAGATGAAAGCTAAAGAATTAAGAGATAGCCCAGAAACATAATATTTAGATACTACAGGAGAAGCAGAATTCATGGAAGCGCAATTTGTAGTTTCGTCTCCAGGAAGAGCGGATTTCCTAAATACTCACCAAGATTATAAGGGGCTCCCGGTCGTCCCAGCGGCCATAAACCTAAGATTATATATGTCGGCGAATCTTTCCAACGATAATACCTTTAATGTTAGATCAATCGACCTTGAAATGTATAATGAGCTGTCTACGGATTCATTCGAGGTAGGAATTAACGAGATGCGCGAGGGAAAATTTTTCGGTAATTATCTCCGCGGAGTTATAAATGTTCTCGTTAAGAGAGGATTTGCGGATAAGATCCGAGGAATGAACATAACGATCAAAAGCAATATACCAGTTGGTTCTGGATTGGCTAGCAGCGCGGCACTTGAAGTTGCCTTCACAGAGCTTCTAAATCACGCCTTCAACCTTAATTTAAGCCGAAAAGATATTGCCGAAGTATCCTTCGCGGCTGAAAACATGGAGGTTGGCGTACCATGCGGTAGGCTGGATCAATATGGCGTATCCTTCGGCGGTATAATAAAACTTGAATGTAAACCGCCCTACAATGTTGAGATGCTTCCTTTTAGAAACCTAATCTTTGCAATTATAGACTCTGGAATTAGGCATTCTACTGGCGATATACACCCAAAGAGACAAATGGAGATAAATCTCGGCTTAGAAGCTTTAATGCGAAGCACGGATGTTCCTAGGGAATTAAAGGCTAAGCTCGGATACAAGTTTGATCAGCCAATGTGGGAGAGCATAAGCGAGGAAGAGATTCAGGATTACTTGTCAATTTTAAGTGAGCCATCAAGAAAAAGAATTCTATTTACTTTGAGAATGCATAAGTTGACGATGATGGCGCTAAAAATACTCAATTTTGAGGAGGTCAGCCCAGATGAATTTATATCAAATTTGGGCGAATACTCTTGGAGAAGGGTTCGAGAAAGCGGTGCTAGCGACCTCACGTACAAGATGATAGGTGAGATAATGAACGCGCAACATGCCTTGCTGAGGGATCTTTACGAGGTAAGTTTACCTGAAATTGAGCATATATGTGAAGCCGCTTTAAGCGCTGGTGCATACGGCGTAAAAATATCTGGTGCTGGGATGGGTGGCAGCATAATAGCGCTGGTAAAGGATGAGAAGGTTGGGAGAAGAGTTATTGAGTCATGTATTTCAGCTGGCGCCAAGAATGGTTGGGTCTCCGGTGTTGGTGAGGGGGTTAGGGTGGAGAAGACAACGAAAATATAGGGTTCAGTTCATATATTTTTAGGAGAATAATATGGTCACAAACCTTCCAGCTGAGGCTAAGGCCAAGTGGGCTGAGGTAGTTGCATGCCGCTCTTTACCGGAAAAAGTAAGGCTTATGCGCGAATTTCTGTCTCTGGTTCCGAAGCATAAGGGAACTAGTAAGCTTGTGGCTAACGTTAAGCGTAGAATCGCTGAGCTTGAAGAGGAAGTCGAAAGGTCTAAAACCCGTAGAAAGGGTAGCGGAGCTGGATTTGCCATACCTAAAGAGGGGGCTGGGCAAATAGTTATTTTAGGTCCGCCTAATGTCGGTAAAAGTAGTCTATTAGCCTCGGTGACTAACGCTAAACCCGAAATAAGTCCGCTTCCATTTACAACACAGAAACCTATTCCAGGGATGCTCCAATATGAGGATATACAGTTTCAACTCGTTGAGGCACCAGCAATAGTTGAGGGAGCAGCTGAGGGAAGAATGGGGGGTACGCAAATCCTCAGTTTAGCGCGTAATGCAGATGGCTTAATCTTGATGGTCGATTTATCAGACAACCCGGTAGATCAGCTCATAATGCTGCTTTCCGAACTAGAGAGAGCTGGAATAGTTGTTGAGAAGCCTGAGGGAGAGGTTGAGATCATTAGACGAAGTCACGGTGTTGGCATTCAGATTATGGGTGGCGGAGTGCTAGTTGATTGCACTTATGAGGACGTTAAGGCCCTATTGAATAGTTATCGAATAACTTCAGCCTTGGTTAGGATAAGTGGCAAAGTTAGTCTGGACGATATTGAGAATTCATTATTTTCAAGTAGCGTTTATAAGCCGACGCTGATCATTGCCAACAAATTCGATACGCCAAATGCTAAGGCAGATCTTATGTCGCTGAAAAAGGAAATGGAGGGGCGTAAAATACCGTTTATAGTTGCGTCATGCCTAAATAAAGAGGGGCTGGAGAATCTTGGGGAAACAATATTTCGGATGCTTGAAATAATAAGGATTTATACTAAGGAGCCTTCATCTAAGGAGCCCTCGGGAAAGCCGCTTGTGCTTAAGCAGGGGGCAAGCGTAATTGATGTAGCCAAGAAATTGCATAGCGAAATGTACAAAAACTTTAAATATGCCCGTATCTGGGGGCCTAGTGCAAAATATTCCGGTGAAAGGGTTGGATCAAGCCACATATTAATGGATGGGGATATCGTGGAAATCCATTACTAAAGAGTGGTTTTAGGCTTCTATATTATCCGTCGGGATTCCCAAAGATTTTAGTATTATTTTACAACCTTCAAATGTAACTTTATCTCCAATCATAACATCCTCCCTTACCGGTTCAATTATTAAGCCCTTATAAAGCCCTGAAGGGTTCAATATGTAAAATGCTTGTATAACAAACAGTAATAGGTTTAAGTCCTTACTCGAAAGTCCTCTTTCAAGGGCTTTACGCTGGGCTCTTGTCAAATAAACTCTCTTACTTAAAGCTTCCATTATCCCCTCCTTATCTTCATCCATAACACTTAACAAGTCATTTAGGGTTATTCCTTGATCTTTCAAATAGTCTTTCATGACTTTTCTAAGCGGTATGTAATCTTCTTCCCTCATAGCACCCCACGATATACAAGTTTGTGTTGATTAATTTTTATAAGATCGATGACTAAAATATATTTGGCTCACTAATCCTAACGAGGAGTATGGTAATGTTGGCAGGCTTAGAGGAAACCCGTATACGATGCCCAAACTGCGGTAGAAATGTCCCAGCAATGAAATATTGCATTTACTGCGGCGCCCAGCTGCCAACAGCTTTACCGCCACAGCGCATTGAAAGGCCGCGTCCAACAGAGGTTCCTCCGCCAGTTCCGCCATTAGTTCCACCGCCTACGCCACCGGCTCAGCCAAGTCTAGCAGCTCCCTCTTTGACCGGGCTTGAGGGTGAAGTGGCAAGCTTAATGTCTAATATTTCAACTCTTTATACGAGGAAAGTTGCGCTATTTAAGCTCTTCCAGTCTGGTGAAGTTTCAGAAACCATCTTCCTTAAACTTTACAATGAATATAGTGGTAAACTAAGTGAGATGCTTAATACTCGCGTTCGTAGGCTTGAAGATCTTAGGAGAAGGTTGGATGAAGTTAATAGGCGCTTAAATGAAGTTGCCCTAAATATTGAGGAGCTAAGCGTCCGACACAAGATTGGTGAAGTTGACTTAACCACTTTCTCGCAGAAGTCTGAAAAGCTGAAAATTGAGCAGAGGGAACTAGAGAATACGGCTAAAAGCATTAAAGCTAATCTTGAGCGCCTTGAAAAGATTCTTGGAGATAAATCTCCCAGCGAAATAAGGGATATGGAAGCTGGACTCCAAGCGGCTTATGATGCCATTAAAAAGATGGTTGAGGAGGGAAAAGTTTCAAGCACAGTCCTAAATAATGTGAAATCTGATGTCGAAGAGACAATAGCTTTCCTAGATTCGCTTATTAGAGAGAGGAAAGAGAGGGAGAGAATTTTAAAGGAAGAAATTGAGGCTCTACAGGCCCGATATAAAATTGGCGAGATAACGATAGAAGAATATGAAAAGAGGAAAAAGGAGCTGCAAGAAGAAATTAATAAAGTCTGGTCATGAATTAAATAAAAAGCGCCTATAAAAACTAGCCATAAACTAAGTCTTTTTACAAGAGGATATCGCTGTGAACTTCAAATCGCTTGCTGAGCTCTGCGATAGATTAGAGAGGACGACTAAGCGTAATTTAATGGTTGATTCTGTTGCAGACTTTTTAAAGGGCTTAAGCGAGGAGGAAATTGAGCCAGCCATATCAATGATGCTTGGCAGACCCTTCCCAAAATATGATCCTAGAACCTTGGATGTCAGCTGGGTAACATTAAGTGAAATAATTAAGCGCTTATCCAACGCTGATTGGTCAATTTTCTACACGGCTTTCAGAAATACAGGCGATGTTGGAGCGGCAACACAAATACTTTTTGAGAATAGAACTCATAAGCAATCCCTTCTCCTTGAAAAACCTCTAACAATACTTGAAGTTAGGAAAATATTTGAGCATATTGCGGAATCTAAGGGTCAGGGGTCTAAGGAGAGAAAGGAGAGACTTATAGAGACATTGCTAAGTCGAGCTACACCCCTAGAGGCAAAGTACCTCGTTAAAATAATGATTGGCGAGATGAGAACTGGTTTCCAGGAGGGATTAATGGAGGCGGCTGTTTCAAGAGCTTTCTCAATTCCATTGAAGGATACTCAAACAGCCTCCATGATAACTGGCGATATAGGGGAAGTTGCATATTTATGTAAGAAGTATGGTAGGGAGGGTATTCTAAATCTTAGCTTTAAAGTTTTTAGGCCAGTTAAACCGATGCTGGCTCAAATGGCTGAGGATCTAAAAGAGGTTTTTAAGGAGCATTGTGGAAAAACAGCGTTAGAGTATAAGCTTGATGGTGCTAGGATACAGATTCACTTATCAAACAGCGAAGTTAGAATATTTAGCCGCCGGCTTACAGATGTAACTAAAAGTCTCCCAGAAATCGTTGACATAGTCCTCAGCGAGGTTAAGGCGAAGGAGGCTATCCTTGAGGGCGAGGTCGTAGCTGTCAATGATTATGGGAAGCCAATGCCATTCCAACATTTAATGCGTAGGTTTAAGAGAATCCATGAGGTAAATGAGGTTGCTGAGGATATTCCAGTTAAGCTATATCTGTTTGACGTACTTTATATTGATGGTAAGGGCATGATTAAAACGCCGTATTTTGAGCGGCGAAACATACTTATGAATGTTGCTGGAAGCATACCCCTGACAAAACAACTCGTAACTAGTGACATAAGCGAAGCTGAACTTTTTCTGAAGTCAGCTATCGATGAGGGACATGAAGGGTTAATGGCTAAAAGATTAGATAGCCCATATACTCCAGGAGTTAGGGGGAAACATTGGTTTAAGATTAAACCAGTTTTAGCGCCCTTAGATTTAGTTATAGTTGCTGCTGAGTATGGTTACGGCCGAAGGCATAACTGGTTATCAGACTATTATTTGGCAGCAAAAGACGGTGAAAAATTTACGGTTATAGGTAAAACATTTAAGGGATTAACTGATGATGAAATCGCAGAGATGACGGAGCACCTCAAAAAAATAGCTATTAGGGAAGAGGGAAATAGGGTTATAGTTATACCTAAGATAGTTGTTGAAGTAGCTTACAACGAGATACAGAAAAGTCCGAAATACGAGTCGGGGATGGCTCTAAGGTTCGCCAGAATAATAAGGGTGCGCGATGATAAAACGCCTGAAGAGGTGGACACTATGGAGACGGTACGCAAAATATATGAGAGCCAATTCGAAAGAAAAGCGAAAATAGATTTTCTAGGATAAATTTTTCAAGATGGGTAGAAGCGTAATGAGAATTCAGATAAGAAGATCAGTTATCAATGGAATACTGGATTATTCTAAGATTTATCATCCAAGGGAGGGGGTTCTTCTTTTGGACGTGGCAACTTAGCTTCACCTCCTTAAGTGGTTGTAGTATAGTATGAATAGTTTTATTGTTAGGTTCCAGCATGCTATTGACCTTCTGAATCTTTCGCTTTTATT
>Ga0185307_1000321_pt1 | contig 31127 bp, 24 predicted proteins | sample LHCtaG_FD_128010 | JGI IMG/M metagenome (GOLD analysis project Ga0185307, IMG submission 128010) | Hot spring microbial communities from Little Hot Creek, USA to study Microbial Dark Matter (Phase II) - LHC4sed_matched (SPADES... | ecosystem: Environmental > Aquatic > Thermal springs > Hot... | reverse complement strand
GATTCTGCAGTATTTAGAGTTGGTTGCCGACTATTCTGAAGACCTCGCCAGAGAAGTTCTTGAGATGGAGGTTTATAGGAATAGGCTTCCCGAAGATGTTGTTGACAGAATATTCCATTTAAGCGAACTAACCCAAACCATTCTCCAGAAGTCTATTGAGTGCATTTTCACAAGGGATTTGAAGGTTGCAAACCAGCTTTTGGAGATGAGGAAAGTGCTTGAAGTGGACTCTAACAGGCTTATGAGGGAAGCCCCAGAAATTCCATATATTCGCTCCATTCTCTCGTGTTTGAGCAAGATTGCCGACAAGGGTGCAACAATAGCCGAAATTGCCATAAACAGAGCCCTAGAAGACCCAAGTAAGTATGTTGGCGAGGTTGTTCGGGCAGTTAAGCATGTGAGAACATTGCCTTTGACTATTGGAAAGAAATAGCTTTCAAAACTTATACTACCATAATTCAGCTATGCTTAAAGTAACAAAGTTAAAATAGTATGAAATGTAAAATATTCATAGAGGAAGACGTCATGAGTGATGATTTTGAAGAAGCTCTACGGAATATAGACGTCTTCTGTAAAGTTTTAGCTAAAAAATTGGTGGAAAGCCTTAAGGATGAAGAACCCCAGGGCGAGAACCCTCTCGAGCCAATGGATAAACTCTTGAAAAAGAAGTATGTTATCGAAGAAAGATTTGAGGAAAGCCCAACCGCAAAACACTTTATTCCATTACCCCATGTTGAAGAGCCCCTAATAGACATTTTTGAAGATGAAAACTACGTTAAGATCTTAATGCAATGCCGCTGCAGAGAACAGCGGGTAACCCTCCACAAATTTGATGATGGCTTGCAAATATGCCTAGAAAACACCTGCTGGAAGCTCAACCTTCCAGTTGATGAGCTACAAGTAGAAAACCTAGTTATGAGGTGCAACAATAACGAGGCTTTAGAGGTAGAAATTCCAAAGCTGAAAACAACAGTGAATTATAAAAATTAAGTGCTAGCGCCTATACTGTTACGCCCTTCTGCCTAATCCTCCTTCGACAAGCCTCTTCCTCAGCGCATTTTGCACACGTGTAAATCACATCAAACTCGCTCTTGCTAGGATTTTCAGGGTTAACAATGAAGACGAAACATTCCTCGCCCTTCTTTATGGCGCCACCACAACAGAAGCATTTATGCTCTTTAAGGGCTGTAACCTTCATTCCAGCATCCTCAAAAACCTAATCAGCTTGCTCCACTTTTAACATTTTCTAATCAGTTCACAAGGTAGGTACCTTATTTAACCCTTCAGCCAGCACTAACAAGCAACCTAAATCTTACTGTTATAAGGCGCGCGTTTTCAAATAATATCGGTGGCAAAATGAACTAAAGCAAACTTTCAGGTTGAACTCTTTTAACAAATGGAACTTTTTCAAAGTCTTTATCATAACTTATTATCTTGTTTATTCCGTTTTCTTTCATAGCCTGTAAGGTTAACGCATCGTCAAAATCCAACCTATGGTCCCTCATATGGTTCGTGGCCATAATCCTGTCTATTAAAGAGGAAAAGTATATGCTGAGACCCTTGTAGCCCATGAGGCTTGAAAGGAAAGTTCTAATTTCATTCACCCCTTTTCCATAGTTCTCCATAACTATTATAATAGTGTCTATGGCAAAGTCAACTAATAAGCCTTCAAGTACTCCCACGCTAAATTTCCTCAAAACCTTTTCGCAGACATCCGCCTTTTGCTGACTCAGCATTAATTCGAGGAAAATGTTTGCATCCACTAAGTACTCAGCCTTTTTAGCCTTATGCAACAGCTTTAACCGCCCTGAATTTTCTAGCTTCGTGCTGAAGTTCAACACCACTCTTTCCAACATCGGAGAGCAAACCTCTAATTGCAGCTACAGGATCTTCTGGAACATTAAATTCCCTAAGCTTAGATTCATGACGCATCATCCACAACAAAAAAGCCTCCTCAGCCGCCTTGCTGATGGAACCCTTGCCATAACCATAAACACTCATCGCCAACCTTCTAAATTTCTCCTCAACATCATCTCTTACATAAACTTTAATTCCAGCCACCGTAAGCACCATCATAATTCAAAAAGGGACAAAGATATAAAAACCTTTAGGTATTAAGAACCAAACATATCCAGCTCGGACAGCTTTTGCAGATGCTACTTGAAGGGCATCAGCTTGACCTCACAAAAATGCTCACTAGTCCATGCTTGGGCTTAACAGGCTCAAAGTCTATTTCACTGGTTTTGGCTTTAACACCTCTTTAAGAGCTTCGTTAGCAAATATTCAACAAGCTCTTCTCTTATAAGTTCTTTAATGGCTTGGCTTACTTCGAAGGCTTTCCTGGCTAGACTTAGATTTATATTTTCCAAAGTTCCTTGTCAGTGTATATGCTGTTTTCACTTTAACCGCTGCGATGCTAAACTTGATATACCTAAATTTTGTTTAAACCTCTAACAGATCCTAATCGGATAGAAAAATATATAGAGGAGTGAAGGGGAATTCAAGAAAGTTTCAGCTTATTTTCTCCAAAACTTTGTCTAATTTTACTTTGTGGAAGTCTAAGGCTAGCTCTTTTGGTTCTACTCCTAGGCTTAGGCTTAACAGTTCGGCATAATGGATTATTGGCATGTTGTACTCTTCCTTGTATGTTGTTTTTATCAGCATTTGTCCAAGGTCTAGGGTTAGGAAGCAGAAGGGACAAAGTGTTGATATGCAGTCTGCCCCGGCGTTGTAGGCATTAACTATTTTGTCTCGGGCTATGGCTAGGGCCACGTCGTCGGCGTAGCCTCTCAAAAGGCCTCCACAGCATCGTAGCTTGTTCTTGTATGGTATGCTTTTAGCTCCTAAAGCCTCAATCAGAGTGTCAAATATGCGGGGGCGCTCTGGATCATCAAAGCGAAGAATTTCGCTTGGCCTCAGCAGGTGGCATCCAGAAAACGCGGCCACTTTAAGCTTGTTTAGGGGTTTAACAACGCTTTGTTTTAGGCGTTCCACGCCAACATCGTTCATGAGCACCTGGAGATAGTGTTTGACTTCCCTTGTGCCTTTGAACTCTTTCCCGGCGTTGGATAGGATTTTGTTTACTTTTTCGCGTAGTTCGGGCTTTTCTTTTAGGAGGCGGTTTGCTATGGTTAGGGATTCGAAGCATCCAGTACACAGCGTTAGGATGTCGAGGTCTGCTTCTTCAGCTAGGCAGACGTTGTAGGCTGCTATGGCTAGGCTTGTTTCTAGGTCTATGGACTGTATAGGTGGCGGCGCACAGCATGTCGTGCCCTCCATGTCTACTAGCTGTATTCCAAGTTTTGTTAGGGCTTTTCTCGCGGCCAGTTCGTAGTGGGGTTGGCGGGCGGGTATGTTGCAGCCCAAGAAAAGGGCATAAGTCTTCATGGAGAAGCACCCTCCTTTTTGGACATGATTTTGTCGAAGCCTGTGGCGGCGAGAATCTTCCTGAGGGCTTCGATGCCTGTTGGTTTCAGCGGCGGCAAGCCGTATTCGGGTCTTTTCTTTTCAACAAATTTTGATATGGGGGCGAGGCGTCCCTCATTCATCAGTCCGTTTGCGAATTCTGTGTATATGGCGGGTATGTTGCCTTCGCGGATGGCTATGTTTCTTAGGGCGTATATGACATCGGCTATTTCAACCTTCTGGGGACAACGTTCTTGGCAGTTGTAGCATGAGGCGCAAAGCCAGATGGCGCCGCCCTTTAAAACTTCGTCTCTCTGGCCTAAGAGAGCGAGCCTTATTATTTGGCGGGGGTTGTAGCGTTCTGTTGTTCTGGCGACTGGGCATGTGCTGGCGCATGTTCCACATTGGTAGCATCTGGTTATGGTTTCTCCGCCGTGTTTGCTGGCGATTTCCTTCGCAAAGTCGAGAGGTTTTTCAGCCATTCATGGGTCCGCTCCTTGCTTTGCTTATTTGTTAGGCTAGTTGCAGAGGCCCGAGCTTTTCTACGCGTTCAGTCATGGCTTTGGCGGCTTCGGCGAACTTGTCGCCTTCGATGAAGACCAGATTATACATTTCAAGCCTTTCGGGCTCTATGCCATAAGCCTTAAGCAAAGCCTTAGCCATCTCCACTTTCTGTTTCGCCTTTTGACTTCCAACCTCGTAGTGGCATCCATCGGGCTTGCAGCCAACCACCATGACGCCTTGGGCTCCAGCCTTGAAAGCTTCTAGGATATGTTGAACTTGGATTACGCCGGTGCATGGAACCCGCAGAACCCGCACGTTGGCAGGATAGCTCATCATAGCCATTCCAGAAGAATCCACAGCGGCGTGGCCACACTCCGAACAGCTGAAAGCCAGCACAAGGGGCTTAGAAGTGCCATTCACAGACAACAAAGCCTTTATTTGGGCGGATATCTGGCTTGGCTTTAAGTGGCGAAGCTCTATGGCGCCTACTGGGCATGTGCCGACGCAGACGCCGCAGCCCTCGCATAAAAGCTCTGAAACTTTTGCGGCGAAGTGGCCGTCTCCTTTAGGCTCTAGGGTTATGGCGCCATACGGGCATGTCACGGGGCAGAACTGGCAGTTTCCACAGTAGTCCTGGTTTACTACAGCCACTTTCAAGGCTTTTGTGATTTTGCCGTTCATGAGGAATTTGGCAGCCTTCACAGCCGCCGAGTGGGCGTGAAGCGAAGTCGTCGGAGCGTCCTTGGGGAAGACTGCGCCTCCGCATATGAATATGCCCCTTCGCTTTGTTTCCGTAGGTCTAAGTTTGGCGTTATACTCCTTGAAAAAGCCGTCTTGGTCCAGTTCTATGCCGAGGATCTGCGCTAATTCTTTCGCGTCTTCGGATGGAACCATGGCAGTGGCTAAGACCACAAGGTCTGCTTCTAGCTCCAGAAGTCTCCGCAAAAGCTCGTCCTCAACCTCAACAACCAAAGTGTTCGTGGCGGGATCATGAATTATTTCGGATGGTCTTCCCTTGACGAATTTTACGCCAATTTCCCGGGCCTTCTCATAGTAGTATTCATGTTCCCTTCCAGTTGTGCGGATGTCTATGTAGCATATTGTTACGTCAGTGTCTGGAAAGGCCTCCTTAATCATTGTGGCGTGTTTCAGCGAAATCATGCAGCATATACTTGAACAGTATGGGTTCCAGCGGCGGTCCCTTGAACCGACACACTGTACGAAGACTATACGTTTAGCGGGTTTACCGTCAGAAGGCCGTATTGGAACGCCGCCTGTGTGGCCAAAAGTGTCCAGCATCCGCGCCAGTTCTAGGTGAGTTACCACGTCTGGGTATTCGCCGTAATGATACTCCTTGATGACGCTTGGATCATATTCGCGGAAGCCCGTCGCCACAATGATGCTGCCAACATTTAACGTTAACTGTTCAGGTTTCTGGTCGAGGTTTACGGCTTTTGTCGGACAGACGTCAACGCATTTTGCGCATTCATAGAACTTGCATGCCTTCGCGTCTATGGCGTAGGCTGGCGGATAAACCAGCGGCTTGTTAATGTATATGGCTTTGCGCTTTGTCAGTTTAGCGTTGTATTCGTCTGGAACTTCAACAGGGCACACGGTCGTGCACAAGTCGCATGCAACACATTTAGCTTCGTCAACATAGCGGGGTTTCCGCTCCACAACCACATGATAATTGCCGGGGCCGCCCTCCACCTTCACAACTTTGGTGTTCGTCAAAACTTTGAGGTTTGGAATTTCAGAAAAGCCCGAACGGTAGACGCATTTCCGCGAGGTCTGAGTCACGGTTTTGAGGTCTGTTGTCGGGGACTGGATGCATATGGCACAGTCGTCTGTTGGGAAAAAGCGGACAGCTTTAGCCGCCAAGCCGCCCAAGAAAGGCTCCTTTTCAACGAGGTAGACTTGGAAGCCCACGTCCGCCAAGTCTTCAGCCGCCTGCATGCCGGCTAATCCGCCGCCGATGACGAGGACGGATTTGACTGCTGGAAACTCCGCCTTCTCGATTGGTTCTTGAAGTTTCACTTTCTCGATGGCGGCCAAGAGCATGGCTTTAGCCTTTTCTGTAGCTTCTTTAGGTGTGTCGCGGTGGGGCCATGCACAATGGTCTTTTAGGTCTATAACCTCCACCAAGTGGGGGTTAAGTCCAGCCTCCTCGACGGCTTTTGCAATGGCTACCTCACTTATTTTGGGAACTGTTTCAGCCACAACCACTCGGTTTACCTTTTTGGCTTTGACAGCGTCCAATATGGTTTTTAGGCCTTCTCCCCGCCAGAACTCGCTTCCCCTTGCAACTAGTGCAACACCTTCAACGCCCTTGACAAAGTTTGTTAAGGCTTCAAAGTCTAGGATTTTGGATATCTGCCCACCACAGTCGGATAGGAAAACTCCAACTTTCACCTCTTCCACTTTCTTCATCCTCCTTCCACCCTTACCTTTTGATTGTTTGGACAAGCCTCTTCTGGCTGTCATAAATTTCCACCTCCAAAGGCATTTGCCCTATCGCGAAGTGAGTTGCACACGCAAAACATGGGTCGTAGGCTCTAAAAGCCATCTCAATCATGTTGAGTATGCCGTCTGTAACCTTTCCCTTCTTGATTAAGCCCTTAGCCGCATCCCTAATTGACATGCATATGCCTGGAACATTATGCGTCGTAGCCACGATTAGGTTTACTTTTTTGGCTAAGGCGTTCTCATCCAACTGATAGTGGTGAATAAGCGTTCCACGGGCGGCTTCAACTATGCCCACGCCTTCTCCGGGTTTTCCGGGCTTGTTTCGGACGTTTTTACTCGTTATTTCAGGGTCTGTTACAAGTTCTAGGGCGCGCTCAGCCGCATACAACAACTCAATAAGTCTAGCCCAATGGTAAGCCAAAGTGTGGTGGACTGGTTTTCCGCCTAATGTTGCGTACATGCGCTCATATTCGGCTTGGGCGAGTGGTGTTGCCATGCCCTCTGCCGCGTTAAGCCTTCCCAAGGGGCCGACACGGTACAAGCCGCTTTCGGGACCATCAACCAACCCCTTCCAGCCAACCTTCTTTAGGTAGGGAAGCTTCACATAGGTCCACGGCTCGACATGCTCTTCTATAACGTCCAAATACTCTTTGGGCTGGAACTTGGCAAATTCTCGTCCATTGGGATCAACCACTCGCACGTTTCCGTCGTAAAAGTTCACCTTATTGTTTTTGTCCACCAAGCCCATGTAGTAGGTGCGCAGCGTGTACGCATCGCTTTTGATTAAGTTCACGTAGTTTGTGTTCTTGAGCACAATATCGTCGAACAATTTCAGCGAGAACTTGGCGAATTCAAGGCAGCTTCGCACCATTTTCTCGATTTCACGGCGCTCCTCCTCAGAAATTGGCCTCGCAAACCCGCCGGGGATACATGCGCTTACTGGGTGCGTCGCCTTTCCGCCCAAAATTTCGGTTATTTTCTGGCCGTAAGCCCTATGCTTTATGACCTCCTTGCCAATTTCTAGGCCAGCCTTTTCAATGACGCCTAAAATGTTGCGTTTTTCTGGTGGCGCGTCTGGTCCCACAACGAAGTCTGGTCCGCCAAGATAGTAGAAGTGCAATGTGTGATCGTATAGGTAATAGCCGCAATACATGAGTTCTCGGAGTTTTTTGGCTGGTTCTGGCGGTTCAACATTGAAAGCCGCGTCAAGGGCTTTGGCGCTTGCCATGTGGTGGGCGACTGGGCATACGCCGCATATGCGTGGCGTTATTATGGGCAAGTCTTCAGCTCTGCGGCCCTCACAGAACTTTTCAAAGCCTCGGAGTTCTGGAACTTGGAAGTAAGCCTCGTCCACGTCGCCCTCGTCGTTTAGGAAGATGGTTATTTTTCCGTGACCCTCAAGCCTTGTTATCGGGTTTATAACAATCTCCTTCATTCGCGGATCACCCTCCTCCGCAGAATAGAGTTAGCCAAAGAATACTTGTAGAAGGTCCCCACCGGATCGACAACCTGCTCGATAACCTTGGGGTCTGCGGCTATGGAAGCGAAAGCGCTTATCATGGCTGCGCCTTGGTCCGCCACGCGGGGTGCTGGTCCACCGCATCCAGTGCATGGTATATTCGCCTTTAAACATTGGGCGCCGCATCCTCCTCGTGTGGCTGGTCCCATGCAGATTACGCCTTGGTCTAGGAAGCATGTTTTGAAGTCGTCGTTTATCTCGTAGATTCGCTTTACCTGGGTGATTTTGCGTTCTTTCTTTTCTCTTGGGCATTCGTCGCAGACAGACTTATTGAATAGGAGGTTTGCGCCTTTCGGCGGGAGTTTACCGCTTAAGATGGCGTCTAAAGCGTCGATGACTCTTGGAACCGGAGGGGGACAGCCTGAAAGGAAATAGTCTACGTCAACGGTTTGCGCCAAAGTCTTAACAGTGTCATGAAATTCTGGAAGTTCAAGCTCGCCCTGCGGCGCCTTAAAGCTTGTTTGAGGCGTTACGCGTTCAGGATTCCGCGTTGACGGAGTTTCAAAGTAGGCCCTTTCAAAAATTTTTTCTCGGTTCCATAGATTTCCTAGGCCAACGACGCTGCCATCGCAGGCGCAGGAGCCGAAAGCCACAAGCACTTTTGACTTCTGCCTCAAAAGCTTCGCCATATATTCTTGTTCGCTGTTGCGAATGGCGCCGTTGAAAAAGCACACGTCTATGCTTTTATCGGGCATGGCTTCAACATCCTTGTATTTTATGTCCATGGCGACAGGCCAAAACACAATGTCGGCTTTGGCTATAACGTCTAAGATTTTCTCGTTAATGTCCAGAACAGCGATTTCACATCCGCCGCAACTTGCTGCCCAGTAAAAGGCGAACTTCAGTTTTTGGGGTTTCTCCATTCTCCTCACCAGTCACGCATAATTTTAATGAAGCTAGATTATTGCGGCTTCTATAATTTAAATTTAGCTCATTGAGTAAATAGAAAATATGTTTCATTAAGCTTAATTCAAATTTAAAGCATAGAACGGCGGTAACATGGGTCTAGCTTGATGCTGCTTTTTCCGCCTCAGCCCCTTTATCCGCCGCCTCCTCCACGGTTGCAACGGTTTCTTGCACTTTCACCTTCTCTTCTATGGGTGCGGTTGGCGGTTCCTCTTCTTTAAGGTTTAGGGTTCCCCTTATCGTGCCGTCCTCCATATACTTCAGTTTAAAGCCCAAATTCCGCATAAGCTCAATTGCCTTTCGGTTTTCCGGAAGCATAATCCCATAAACGCTTTCTAGGCCCCTTTCCCTGCAGATTTCTATAACGTAGTCCACAAGCTTTGTTCCTAAGCCCAAGCCTTGCCACGGGTCCGCCACCAGGAAGGCTATTTCGCCTGTTTTTCCGTCCAGTTCTATGCTTACTCTGGCTGTTCCAATTATTTTTCTCTTGCCGTTTTCTGTTAGTTCTGCGACTATGGCTATTTCCCGGTCGTAGTCTATGTTGCAGTAGCGCACCCTAACCTCGTGGGGCATGTGCTTAAGCGTCTGAAACAGTTTATAGCGTATAGACTCTTCTGAGCAGTTCTTGAACATTTCAAGCCATAAGGGCTCGTCTTCAGGCTTTATTGGTCTTAAAAGCACTGTTCGCCCGTCGCGGAGCTTCCATAGGGTTTCATACTTTTTGGGGTATGGGCTTATAACCAGGTGCTGGTGGGGCTCCACCTTCTTGAAGACAAGCTCCTTGTCTATTATTATGCGGGCGTCTATGGCTATGGCGTCCTTCTCATCCACAAGCAGTGGGTTAATGTCAATCTCCTTTATCTGTGGGAAATCTATCAGCAGATGCGAGAATAGAACCATGACTTCTTCGAGGCGTTTTATGTTGGCTGGCGGCATGCCGCGGTAACCCTTCAAAAGCTGGTAGACTTTGGTTTCCTCCATCATCCGCCTAGCCAAGGTCTGGTTGAGCGGTGGCAAGCCTATGGAGAAGTCCTTGAAAAGTTCCACGCCGATGCCGCCCATCCCAAACATTATGACTGGACCAAAAACAATGTCCTTTTTTGATCCGAGAATAACCTCGTAGCCACGCCTCTTTATCATTGGCTGAACTGTGACTCCTAAAATTTCGGCTTTTGGATTGTACTTTTTGGCATTCCTCATTATGGTTCTGAAGGCTTCCCTAACCTCATCTTCACTTTTAATGTCTAGGACTACGCCGCCTGCATCCGTCTTATGGATTATTTGTGGAGAAAGAATTTTTAGGACTACGGGGTAGCCTATCCTTGAGGCAATGGCAACAGCCTCATCCTCGTCCTTGGCAACATAAGTCTTCACAACTGGAAAGTTGTAAAACTCTAAAACCTTTTTGGCTTCAAACTCGGTTAACACTTCACGGTTTTCCAATGCGGCATTCTTCAAAATAGCCATTATTGGAAGTTTCGGCGGTGAAATGTCCACTGGCAGCTCTTCTGGGGTTTCATAGAGCAGTTCGAGGTTACGCTTGTACTGGTACATGTAAAGGTAGGTTTTGACCGCTTGCTCTGGAGTGGAAAATGTTGGAATCTCATTGGCGTTGAATATGAGGTTTGCCTCTTCAACAGCCTTTTTGCCCATAAAGGATGTTAGGATGGTCTTGCCCCGCTGCCCCTTGCTCTTCAAAAGCTCCACTATGCTTTTGGCGATTTCAACGGGCTCCGCCACCGCTTGTGCAGTATAGATTATGAGGATTCCGTCCACATTCTCGTCGTTTAGGCATGCTTCTAAAACGGCTCTGTAACGGTCGGCTCTGGCGTCGCCCAGAATATCTATGGGGTTGCCGTGGCTCCAGTACGGCGGTAAAATACTGTTAAGGTAATCCATAGTTTGAGGGCTGAGCTTTGCGAGTTTTCCACCCATTCCTATTAAGGCGTCCGTAGCCATAACACCTGGACCGCCAGCATTCGTAATTATGGCTAGGTTTGGTCCGCGGGGCAGCGGCTGCATACCCAAAACTTCAGCACAGTTAAACAAGTCTGCTATTTCTTCAACGCGCACTATTCCTGCACGCTTGAAGGCGGCGTCGTAAACGTCGTCTTCGCCTGTAAGCGAACCAGTGTGCGAGGCGGCAGCCCTAGCGCTTTCGCTGTACTTTCCAGCCTTAACAACAATTATGGGTTTTGTTCTTGCAAAGTGCCTAGCGGCGCTCATGAACTTGCGGGCGTTTGTTATACCTTCGATATACATGAGGATGCTCCTTGTTTTCGGGTCTGTTCCAAAATAGTCTATCAAATCGCCGAAGTCCACATCTATCATTGAGCCTACTGAGACGAAGTGGCTGAAGCCAACATTCTCATGGACAGCCCAGTCCAGTATGGCTGTGCCGAGGGCTCCGCTCTGGCTTATGAAGGCAATATTGCCCGGTCTAGGCATCTTGTTAATGAAGGTGGCGTTTAGGCGGATGCTGGGGCGGATAATCCCCAAACAGTTTGGTCCAATAATGCGCAAATCATATTTCCGCTTAATCTCGAGAATCTTGTCCTCTAGGGCTTTGCCCTCTGGACCAGTCTCCTTAAAACCAGCACTTATAATTATTAGCCCTTTTATTCCGGCTTTGCCGCACTGCTCAACAACTTCTGGAACGGTTTTCGCCGGAGTGGCAATCACTGCCAAATCAACGGTTTTGGGAAGTTGCAAAACGGTTTGGTAGGCTTTAACCCCTAAAATCTCCTTTTTTCGAATGTTTACTGGGTAGACTTCCCCCTCAAAGCCGGATTCGAGAAAATTCTTCATTAAAGCGTAGCCTACAGAGCCTTCCTCGTCGCTGGCGCCTATAACAGCCACGCTTTTGGGGTTAAAAATCTTGTCAAGATACAACGTAACCAATCTTCGGACACCAGCACCTTGAAAATTGGGGGCAAAGATTAAAAGTTTACCTATTCAAAATTATTGGAATAATGTTGATTCAAACCTTTATTCTCCATAATGTTAACACCTAATCGTTTAATCATCCTTAAAGCACGCCTAAGCATAGTTAAAAAGCTGGATTTGAAGTTTTGGCTTCCATAACGATAAACAACACGTAGAGAAGGCTTAAAGAATTTTTAATGTGAGAAAACCTAGAGGGAGGGGGTAGTCACTATGGACTGTTTTTCAAAATTATTTTCGCAGACGAAAATCTAGAGAGGCTAGGCATCTATTGGCTTTTCCAGCAGCCAAAAATTGATGAAAATTCTATCTAGAGGAGGGTATCCAATTTAGGCTTTAGCAAACGCGTAAATTTGACCTATTTTTGCTCATCAAATATTCGTGGATAGCCCTAGCAGCCCTTTTTCCAGCACCCATGGCACTTATCACGGTTGCTTCGCCAGTGACTATGTCCCCGCCAGCGTAAACGCCTTCAAGGCTTGTCCTGCCATTCTCGTCAGCCACAATGGTGCCCCACTTTGTAACAGCTAAGCCCTCTGTTGTGCGCTGAATTATGGGGTTTGGAGTTCGCCCAATAGCAATTATGACGGTGTCTACGTCCATCAAAAACTCTGAACCTTTAATTGGCACTGGTCTGCGCCTTCCAGACTCGTCTGGAGGGCCAAGCTCCATGCATATGCATTCCATCTGTTTAACCCAGCCCTTCTCGTCGCCGATAAACCTTGTCGGAGCAGCCAAAAACTTGCATATTATGCCTTCTTCCTCAGCGTTTTCAATCTCCTCCTTGCGGGCTGGCATCTCCTCCCTTGAACGGCGGTAAACTATGCAGACTTGTTCTGCGCCTAGGCGGAGCGCCGAACGCGCAGCGTCCATGGCAACGTTTCCGCCGCCGATAACAGCCACATGCCTTCCAATCCTTATGGGCGTGTCATACTCTGGAAAAGCATAAGCCTTCATTAGGTTAACCCTAATCAGAAACTCGTTGGCCGAATAAATTCCGCCAAGGTTTTCGCCTGGAACCCCCAGAAACTGGGGCAAGCCAGCGCCGGTTCCAATGAAAACAGCGTCGAAGCCCTCGTCCTTCAACAGTTCCGGAATCGTATATGTTCTGCCAATAAGGTAGCCAAGCTTAAGCTCAACCCCAAGCTTCTTAATATAGTCTACTTCCGCCTGCACAATGCTTTTAGGAAGACGAAACTCTGGAATGCCGTAAACAAGCACGCCGCCGGGAAGATGCAGAGCCTCAAAAATAACAACTTCATGGCCAAGCTTCGCCAAATCAGCCGCTACAGTCAAACCAGCAGGCCCAGCGCCAATAACGGCAACCCTCTTACCAGTTGGCGGAGCCTTCTCCGGAATTGTAAAGCCTCTTGCCCTCTCCCAGTCCGCCAAAAACCTTTCAAGCCTTCCAATGCTGACGGGGTCGCCAACCTTGCCCAACACACACATTTTCTGGCACTGTTCCTCTTGGGGGCAAACCCGCCCACAAATGGCTGGAAGACTGTTCTTCTCTTTGATTTTCCTTATACCCTCCTCGTATTTGCCCTCCCTCAACAGTTTGATGAAGGCTGGAATGTCAATTTCTACTGGGCAACCCTTCACGCATTGGGGTTTGGGACACTGCAAACAGCGGCTAGCCTCTTCAAGGGCTTGCCCTTCTGTGTAGCCCAAAGCCACCTCGTTAAAATTGTGCCGCCGCACTTCTGGCGGCTGCTTAGGCATTGGAACAGCCTTTTTCTTAACTTTGGGTTTAGACTCACTTTCCGCCACAGCCACACCCTCCAAGCTCCCACAACAAGGCGCTTAAACGCTCCTCTGGGAGGAACATGCGCTGACGCTTAATCAACTCCTCAAAATCCACAAGATGCCCGTCAAACTCGGGGCCGTCCACACATCCAAACTTCATTTGCCCACCAACGTTTACACGGCAGACGCCGCACATTCCCATGCCGTCCACCATGATGGGCATAAGCGTCACAATGGTTAGGATTTTATACGGCTTTGTCAACTCGCAGACTTTTTGAAGCATTGGAACAGGCCCCATAGCGACGCAGCGGTCAAACCTTTCCTTAGCCAAAACATCCTTTAAAAAGTCTAAGCCCTTATAGCCTTCAGAACCATCATCCGTCGCCACATAAAACCTATGGCTTAAGGCTTTCAGCTCCTCCTTAAAGAAGAGAAGCTCCTTTATTCGGGCACCTATAACCGTCACAACAGTGTTTCCAGCCTCCCGTAGGGCTTTAACCTGCAGAAGCATGGGCGCAATCATGACGCCGCCAGCCACGCAGAGCACCTTGCCAAAATACTTAATATCCGAAGGGTTTCCAAGAGGACCAGTGATGTTCCATATGCAGTCGCCCTTCTTCATCATTCCAAGCTGCTTTGTGGTTTTGCCAACCTCGTTGAAGGCGAAGGTTATTGTGCCCTTTGCCGCATCATAGCCAGCAATAGTCAATGGCACCCTTTCGCCTTTCTCACCAATAATTACTATTATGAATTGTCCCGGCTTGGCCTTTTTAGCTATTTCCGGAGCATAAACCTCGAAAAGTTTGATTTTTGGAGCAAGCTCCTCAGCCCTAACAATTTCATACATCTTCATGCTTTAAGCCCTCCCCTCTTTTAAGGCTGAAACTTTTTGAATGAAATTCTCTAGTTTCTTCTCGAAGCTGCCAAAGTCTCGTGGAGAAGCCTCATAAAGCTCGAAGCGCTCCAGCATGCTCCGCTTTTTCAAAAAGTCCTTCAGCACAGCCATGTTTCTTTCAGCCACATCCCTCCCCTCTTGAAGCTTACAGTCTTGAGCGGAGCAGACAACAGCCAAAACTCCGTCAAACCCGTTTTGCAAAGCATTAACCACATGGACTGGATCTAAAGCCTTAAAGCATGGAATCTCAAGGGTCACAGCGTTCCGCTTAAACAAGACCTCCTTCGGATTGTCAAGAACCGAAAACTCTGACCATTGACAGCAGAAAACAAGAATTAACGGCGATTTGCCCTTCGCCTTAAGCTTCACAGCCGAGTCGCAGTACCGCTTCAAAACATTTTCAAACTCGAAGCCTTTAAGCTGGATGGCATGATGGGGACAAACAAGTGCGCATGCACCGCACCCCATGCAATAGTCGTAAAGAATTTTAGGCGTGGCGAAGTGTTCCGCTTCTATGGCAGCGTATGGGCATATGAAAACACACTTGTCGCAACCTACACATTTCGTAGTGTCGTAAACAACTTTCCGCGAGTATTTAACGACTCTGACAGCGTCTTTGTCAAAACCCAACTCTTCCAGAACTCTTCTGCTCAAAAACAAACGCCTAGTATTGATTTTTGTGCCTTCCTTGAAGCGGCAGAACAAATCTTCACATTGAATTGAAACCACGTTCTTAACGCCTAAACCCAAAACTTTGAAAAGGAACTCTGTTGGAACCCTGCCAGAACATGGCAAGCGTAAGGGGATATAGTTTTTTAGGTTCAATCCTTGCTCAGCCAAAATTTCCTCAACTTCAAGCGTTGACGGTGAATTCCCACGACACACAAGCACAAGCGTTTCAGCATTGGTTTTCCTCATGGCCTTTTCAACATATCCAATCAAACTGTCGTAATCGTAATAGAGAATTTCGATGGCGAAAACTGGGCAGGCACTGTAGCATATTCCACAAACTTGGCATTTTTGCACGTCAACTTCAACCTTGCCAGTCTCCGCGTCACGTTTAATCGCCTCAAAGGGACAAACCGAATAACATATTGAACAACGACTACAATAATCTTGGTTTATGTTTACCACAATTGTCCGTTTCTCATTCATCTGACATTTCTCCGAAACGTTGCTTACCTTTCAAACGCTATTTAACGCTAGAAGTTCTGAAAGATAACAGCATGAGCAATATAATATTTTTGGAGCAAACTTGCGCTGTTTATCGCTTATAATAATAGGGTCTGCGAATAAACCCATAAGCCTCTAAAGCCGCAGTTATCCCATGCCCAACAGCCGTTCCAACCTGCTTCACAGGATGGTTTGTAACATCACCAGCAGCATACACTCCGTCAATGTTTGTTCTTTGACGCGTATCCACAATTATGTAGCCATGCTCATCAACTTCAACGCCCGCTTCTTTGGCGACCCTGCTGTTGGGCACTTCACCAACCTGAATGAAAACACCGTCAACGGGCAACTCGCGGGTTTCACCAGTCTTGTTGTTAAATAGAACGACTTTTTCAACAACCTTGCCGCCTCCAATCTCCTTGACCTCAGTGTTCCAAAGAACCTCCACGTTGCTTTTTCCAAGCAAAGCCTTGACACGGATTTCTTCAGCGCGAAAAGCCTCCCGCCTATGGGCAACCTTAACCTCAGAGGCAAGCTCCGCCAAATAAAGGGCTGTAGCCACAGCGGAGTTTCCGCCGCCCACAACCAAAACCCGTTTACCCTTAAAGAGGGGCCCGTCGCAAATTCCGCAATAGCTTACGCCTCTGCCTCTGAACTCTCTTTCGCCTGGCACACCTAACTCGCTGTAGCTTGAACCAGAAGCTATGATAACCGCCTTAGCCTTGTAAATATCCTTATCCGTTTTGACAATTTTCTCTTCGCCTTTCAGGTCTAGCGCTAAAACTTTCTCAAACTCGTGGATAACCGTGCCAAGTTTTCTACATTGAGCCGCAAACCTTTGCGCTAATTCTGCACCGCTTATACTTTCAAAACCAGGATAGTTCTCAATTAAGGGTGCGTCTCCAACAGTTCCGCCAGCAATCTTTTCCTCAATAATAAGGGTTTTTAACCCGCTTCTAGCGGCATATATTCCAGCCGTTAAGCCTGCTGGGCCAGCGCCCACAATTATTAAGTCCCATACTTCCATAATTTTCACCATCTTTAATCATCTTCATAGTCCATGTCGGCTATTTCTATTTCGAAACATTCTTGACACATGCCGTCAAATGTTTCGTATTCTTCCCTTGAAATTCGCCTTCCACAGACAAGACAAGGGTAAACATCTTCATCTTCTTCGTCTTCAAATTCTTCCATGTTTAAGCCCCAAAATGTAAAGGGGTTAAATTTGCTATAAAGCTAGTGCCAATAGTTCGGCTATGTCTAAAACTTGGATTTTACCCTCGTTTCCAGTTGTTTTAACGGCGTCCTCCATAGTCAACATGCAGAAGGGACACGCCACAGCCAGTATATCCGCTCCAACCTCAACAGCTTCTTTAACGCGGATTTCCGCCAGACGAGGTCCAGGAATGTCAACCCACATTCTGCCGCCGCCACCTTCACAACATAGGCTCCGGCTTCTTGAACGGTCAAACTCAAGAAGGACAACGCCCTTTATGCTTTCAATAACTTTGCGTGGCTCGTCGTAAATGTTGTTTTGTTTGCCTAGGTAGCATGGGTCATGATAAATAACCTTCTTGTTCAACTCTTTTGTTGAAGTTAGTTTTCCAGCTTCGATTAGGCTTGCTAAAAGCTGGGTGTGATGTTGAGGTTCGAAGCTTGTTTGGTTGTATCTGTTCTTAAAGGTGTGGAAACCGTGGGGACAGCTTGTTACAAGCTGTTTGACGCCGTACTTGGTGAAGGCTTTCATGTTCTCTTCTATGAGAAGGTCGAATAGCCCTTTTTCACCCATCCCGTAAACTTCGCTTCCACAACAGTTTTCTTCTTCGCCTAAAACGCCGAAGTTCAAGCCAGCAGCTTCAAAACACTTCACGAGACTTCTCGCCACATTTTGAACCCGCGTGTCATAGGCAGGTGTGCAACCCACATAGTATAAGATTTCTGCACCTTGAGAAAAATGCTTAACATTCAATCCTTGACTCCATTCCGTGCGTTTGCTGCGGATTCTACCCCAGGGATTCCCGTTTTTAAACACGCTTTCAAGGGCTTCTCTGATTGTTGGAGCTATTTGCCCTTCTTCAACGGCTATACTTCTAATGTCTATAAGAAACTCGTATGGGTTCAAGTCTTTAGGACAGCGCACACCGCAGGTGGAGCATGTTGTGCAACTCCACAACTCGTTTGGCGGATGAACTGTAAGCCTGCCGAGGGCGGAAACCTCTCGCATGTACCGCCTAATGTTCAAGTTTGCCTTTTTGGCGACGGGGCAACTTCCAGTACATGTGCCACATTGGATACATTCCAGAAGCTTATGTTTTTGAACAAGTTCCTGAACGTTCATTTTCTACATCACTTTTGTTAAAGGTTAAGGATAATATTTTAAAAGTGTTTTCCTCTTTAAGAAGTTTAAACACCATGCAAATGGAGAAGTTTACATGACAGAAGAGGTGGAAGAGCGTAAAAAGCCGCGCATAGGCATTTTTGTCTGCGAGTGCGGCGGCAACATTGGAGACGTCGTCGACGTTAAGGCTGTTGTTGAAGCTGTTAAAAACTGGGAGAATGTTGCAGTAGCCAAATACCACAAATACCTGTGTTCGAAGCCAGCTCAAGAAATGATTGCTGAAGCCATTAAAAAAGAGAATCTTGACAGAGTTGTGGTGGCTTCATGCACGCCTAGAATGCATCTCGCCACATTCCAAAGCGTTTTGGAAAGGGCTGGACTGAACCCTTACATGCTGGAGTTTGTAAACATAAGGGAACAAGACTCTTGGGTTCATGGACCGAAACCGAACCCCGAAGCAACCCGGAAAGCTATAAGCCTCATAAGGGGCGGTTATGAACGCAGCTTAGAACTTGAACCCCTCGAACTAATAAGCGAAAAAGGTTCGCGGGAAATCCTTATAGTTGGCGGCGGCATAGCAGGAATAATGGCCGCCCTACAGTTGGGATATTTGGGTTATAAAGTTCACCTCGTAGAGCGAAAACCAAGCATAGGCGGAAATATGGCTAAACTGACAAAAGTTTTCCCCACCCTGGACTGCGCCCAGTGCATTTTAACGCCTAGAATGGCCGAAGTTGGAAGAAACCCAAACGTTAACCTGCTCACTTACGCGGAGGTGCAAGACGTCAGCGGAAGACCAGGCAATTACATCGTGCGGGTTTTTATGAAGCCGAGAGGTGTTGACATTGAAAAGTGCCGGAGCTGCGGCGTCTGCGCCAAAGTCTGCCCCGTAACGGTTCCAGACGAGTTTAATGAGGGACTATCCCAACGGAAAGCCGCCTACATAGAATTCCCCCAAGCTGTTCCATCAGCTTATGCCATAGACTTTAACGCGTGCACGAAATGTGGTAAATGCGAACAATTCTGTCCGGCCAAAGCCATAAACCTAAACGATACAGGCAAAATTATCGAGTTAAATGTCGGCGCCATTATTTTGGCCATTGGCTACAAGCTTTACGACGCGCGAAAACTGGAAAACTTCGGTTACGGCATCTATAAAGACATTGTCACCATGATGGATTTGGAAAGGCTAACTTCTGCCACTGGACCAACAGGCGGCTATGTTAAAAGGGCTGATGGAAGCGACGTCCGCAAAATCGCCATAGTGCTCTGCGCTGGTTCAAGGGATAAAAACCACATCCCCTACTGTAGCCGAATATGCTGCATGTACGCCCTCAAACAAGCCTTCGTCCTCAAGAAAATGCTTGGGATAGACGTCACGGTCTACTACACGGACATAAGAGCCACCGGCAAGGGCTATGAAGACCTATACTGGCGAGACCAAGAAGCCGGCGTTGTCTTCATCCGTGGAAAAGTGGCAGAAGTCTGGAAAAACGCCAACGGAAAACTTGTGGTGCAAGCCGAAGACACTTTAACCGGCGAAGTTCGCGAAGACGAATATGACATGGTGGCTTTAGCGACGCCCATGGTTCCGCCAGACGGCTTAAAGGAGCTTGCTGAAAAAATGAAAGTTCCACTAGGCGAGGACGGTTTCATAACCGAAAAGCATCCGAAACTAGACCCCGTGGACTCGTTAGTGACCGGAATATTTGCCTGCGGCTGCGCTCTTAGTCCCAAAGACGTAAGGGACACTGTTTCAGACGCACTTGGCGCAGCAGCAAGAGCAGCACTGTTCTTGAAAAGCGAATACGTGACAACAAGTCCAGAAAAGGCCTTCGTTATAGTTGACCTATGCAATGGCTGCGGTGAATGTGTAAAAATATGTCCAGTAAACGCCATAACTATGCATGAAGGCAAAGCGAAAATAGACCCGTTCCAGTGCACAGGCTGCGGTGCATGCATCCCAACATGCCCAAAAGAAGCCATAGACTTTAAGAATTCTACTTCTAGGCAGATAGCAGCTACTATAAGAGGAGTGTTGGCTGACAAGACACCGCAAGAAGTGCGGATAATCGCCTTCGTAGACAAGAACGTTGGATATACGGGCATGGACTTTCTGGGACTTGACCGCGCCAACTATCCGGAAAACATTCGCATTGTGGCAGTACCAACCACAGCCATCCTAGGCAAAAAGCACATTCTAACGGCTTTTGCCTACGGAGCAGACGGTGTGTTGGTCATTGAGGGAAACGAAGAAATAGATGAAAAATTCACCAAGAAACGTATGATAGACATGGGGAAGGAACTCGCAGCCTTCGGAATAGAAACCATGAGGCTAAGATACAGCTACGTACCATTGCCAGTCTACAAGAAAGCCGCAGAAATCTTCGCCATGTTCACCGAAAGAATCAAAAAATTCGGCCCATTAGCAGATGAAAAACGCAAAAACATAAAACAAAAACTGGAAGCTTCAGCCTAGGGCTCTCTATTCGAAACTTGCGACAACAATTAAAAGCACAAAAGCCCCGTCTATTTTAATGGGTATGCATATGAGTGAGAAAGTTAAAAAAGTAAAATTACTGAAACCCTTTGACATAAATAAAATTTCAATAGAGAAAGATGAATATTTCCATAACGCCTACATTGTGGACCTTCCATTAGAAAGCGTGCCAGATCACGTGTGGCAAGACATTTTCGAACGTGAATGGAAGTCCAGCAGACATTTATGGGATAGAAAAATTTTCATAGTAGGCGATAAGGTTAGACTCATAACGACAGAGGAGGATTTTGAAGAAAAGCTTGATTGGGTTGAAAATGTTATAAACCAAACAAATAAGGCGATAGATGAGTATAATCGCAGCGTTGCAGCTGCTAAAGAAATGGAAATGAGGAAAGCACTGCGGGAAGAAAGGGCTATTGAGAGGCTGCGGGAAATATTAGCTAGAAAATTTAGTCTCGTTTAAACTGGAACAACAACTTTCAGTTTGCGCCTTGCAAAAGCACTGAGAATCCACAATTTTTTAGGGAACAAGATAGAATTTATTCTAAATAGTAAAGAAAGCAGTAAAAGTTTAATCCTCGTTAAGCGTTTATTATTGTGCGGTGTTAAACGTGAGGGACCAAGTTCTCATCCCGCGAGAACAAAACCTTTAAAACCTTCAGCGACAGCTCAGAAGACTTCATGGAATTTTTGAGGAAAATTGAGGAAAAATGGCAGAAACGCTGGGAAGAAGCCAAAATTTTCGAGGCGAACCCAGACCCATCTAGGCCAAAGTTCTACATTACAGTTGCTTATCCATACCCGAACTCACCGCAGCACATAGGCCACGCTAGAACCTACACTTTGGCTGACGCCTATGCCAGATACATGCGTATGCAAGGCTACAACGTGCTTTTACCCATGGCTTTCCACTACACTGGGACCCCTGTTTTGGCTATGGCAAAACGCCTAGCAGAAAATGACCAAGAGTTGATAAAGGATTTCATAAACGTCTACAAAGTCCCAAAGGAAAAGCTGAAAGAGTTGACGGATCCGCTTAGCATGGCGCGCTACTTCCATGAAGAGATTAAAGAGGGCATGAAGCGGATAGGCTACTCCATAGACTGGAGACGTGAATTCACAACAGTTGACCCGCAATACAACCGTTTTATTGAATGGCAATTCCACAAACTCCGCGAGAAAGGCTATATCAAACGGGGAAGCCATCCGGTGGGATGGTGTCCAAAAGACGGAAATCCCGTCGGCCAACATGATACTCAAGGCGACGTTGAACCCGAGATAGGCGAATTCACACTAATAAAGTTCAGGCATGGCGGGTGGGTTCTGCCAACCGCCACCTTGCGTCCAGAAACAGTGTTCGGCGTAACAAACATTTGGGTGAACCCAAAAGCAGAATACGTAAAAGCCATAGTTGACAGCGAAAAGTGGATAATAAGCCGGGAATGCATTGAAAAGTTAACATACCAAAACCGCAAAGTGACAGTTCTTGAAAGTTTATCCGGAAAAGAGCTTGTAGGCAAAAAAGTTGAAAACCCAGCAAACGGCGATGAAATCTACATTTTGCCAGCAGACTTCGTTGACCCCAAAAACGCAACCGGTGTGGTCATGTCTGTGCCAGGACACGCTCCTTATGACTACGTGGCTTTAGAAAACTTGAAAAACAAACCGGAAAAGCTGACGGAGTATGGGCTTAAAGCAGAGAACATAACGTCAATAACGGCCATTTCGATAATAGAGGTCCCAGGCTATTCGGAGGTCCCGGCCGCTGATGTTGTAAAACGGATGGGCATACAGGAGCAGACAGACCCAAAACTTGAAGACGCTACAAGAGAGGTTTACCGCCATGAATTTCACAATGGCAAGATGAAGGCGAACACCGGCAATTACGCTGGCCTGCCAGTGGCTGAAGCCAAGGAAAGGGTTAAGCATGATTTGATAGCTTCTGGAAAAGCCACAACCATGTGTGAGCTCTTAAACAGACCAGTGAGGTGTCGCTGCGGAGCCGAATGTGTCGTGAAAATATTTGAAGACCAATGGTTCATAGATTATGGCAACCCAGAATGGAAAGCCCTAGCCCACAAATGCCTGGAAAGGATGAGGATATACCCGGGAGAGTTGCGCGCTCAGTACAGATATGTGATAGACTGGCTACATGAGAGGGCATGCGCTCGGAAGTCCGGTTTAGGAACAAAGTTGCCATGGGATCCGGAGTGGATAATTGAATCTCTTTCAGACTCAACAATTTACATGGCCTACTACACAATAGCTCGCCACATAAAAATGCATAACATCCAACCAAACCAGCTTACAGACGAAGTGTTTGATTATGTTTTCCTAGGAGTTGGAAACGCTGAACAAGTAGCTGAGAAAACTGGAATAAGCCTCGCTGTTCTCGAAGACATGCGACGGGAGTTTCTATACTTCTACCCGTTGGACAGCAGACATTCCGCCCACGAGCTGATTCCAAACCATCTAACCTTCATGATATTCAACCATGCAGCCATATTCCCAGAGGAGCTTTGGCCAAAGCAAATAGTGACAAACGGCGTTGTCACCATGGAAGGCGCTAAAATGAGCAAGTCCTTCGGCAACATAATACCTTTAAGGGAAGCCCTAACAACTTTTGGCGCAGACCCTGTGAGGCTAAGTGTGCTTGCAACCGCTGAACTGTTGCAGGATGCAGATTTTAGTCCAGCCGTTGCGAAGGCCATGCGTGAAAGGCTGGAACGTTTGTTTAAGCTTGTTGTACAAACAATGCAAGAGGCCAAAAACTCGGAGAAGGAACACCGCATGGAGGGTTTAACGACTGTTGACATGTGGCTTTTAAGCCGTCTACAAGAGCATATTAAAAGGGCAACAGATGCCATGGAAAAACTTGAAGCACGCAAAACAATTCACGTGGTCCTATTCGAGCTTGATCAAGACTTGCAATGGTACCAGAAACGGACAAAAACCTATGGAAAAGCAAAGGCAAGCCTAGTCCTCGAAGTTTTAAAAGCCCAAGTGTTGATGCTGGCACCATTCGCTCCGCACGTATGTGAGGAACTATGGGAAATTATTGGAGAAAAAGGCTTTGTATCTTCAGCATCGTGGCCTAAAGCCGACGAGGCAAAGGTCAACATAAAAGCTGAGGAAAGTGAAGCCTTTGTAATGGGCGTTCTAGAAGACACCCGCAACATAATAAGGGCTACAAAGACAACGCCGAAAAAAGTGTTCTATTATACGGCGGCACCCTGGAAATGGGACATCTATCTGAAAGCCTTGGAAAAATCCATTGACGGAAAAATCGTGCCAGGTTCCTTGATAAGGGAGTTAATGGAAAAACCAGATTTGAGAGTTAAGGCAAAAGAGGTAGCAGATTTCGTCAACAAAATTGTAGAGGAAATTAATCAAATGCCCCTAGAAAGAAAACAGAGACTTTTAACGGCTGGACCTATAAACGAAACCCAAATCCTAGAGGAAGCAGAAAGATTCTTAAGAGACGAAATAAACGCGGAAATAACCATTTTTGAAGAGGAAAACAAAAAACGCTACGATCCAAGGAACAGAGCTGCTTTAGCTAAACCATTGCGACCAGCAATTTACATAGAATAATTGGAGGAGTAAGCGTTATACAAAGCTTCTCAGAAGGCTCAATGTTCTGCTATTTACTTTAATGTGGTAATTTCTCCTTCCGCCACTGGTTGTTGTGACATAGAAGTCTTCGCCTTCGCGGAGTTTACAGCCATATAAAAGGGCTAGTATCGTTCGGCAAACATTGACTGTTGTTACTTTTTCGCTTCTAATTTTTTCTTCAATCTCTTCTTGGAGCATTCTGGGGTTGATTGTGAAAATTACCTCTGAGCCACCTCCAGCCCTTTCGTAATGAATTTCCATCTCTCTTAGAAGGTGTTGGACAATATCGTAGTAGGGGGACTTACGGTACTTTATGAGGAAGATGTAGTTAACAAGAGGGATGGGAATCTCGCCCACCCTTACTTCGGACAAGCTTCCTTCCCCCAAGTTGTATTAAAAGGGAAACACGGTCTTAAAAGCTTTAAGGAAAATTTTTCCACTCGTCAAGGTTTATTAGGCAAAGCTATATTCAGCTTCTTTGAGAAAAACGTGACTGAAAGGGTCCGTGGCGCAGCTTGGATAAGGAGGCCGAAAGGCTTAATCCAAAAAGCGCGTCGGCCTTCTAAGCCGGAGATCCCGGGTTCAAATCCCGGCGGACCCGCCATTCATTCTCAATTTTGTTTAAAGTTTAAAGGATGGCGGAGACTAAATTTGTTGGAGGTGAAACGAGCGTGAAGGCTGCGTTTTGGTTGCTGGACATAAATTATGAGGTTAAGAATCATGAGCCTGAGGTTTGGCTTTGGGGAGTTGACGATTCCGGAAATAGAGTTTTGATTATTGACAGAGGTTTTCTCACGTATTTTTACGCTGTTGTGAGGGACGATTTCGATCCTTTTAGGCTTGCTGACGAGATTATGTCAAGAAGGGCGTTATACCCCTTTGTTGTTAGGGTTGAACCTGTGGAAAGGCGATTTTTTGGCAAGTTTGTAAAAGCCTTGAAAGTTTACTGTAAGGATCCCGATTTGGTGGCGAGGTATGCTAAGGCTTTGCAGAAAATGGAAGGAATCGAAGAGTGTTTTGAGGATGATATTCGATATTCCATGCGGTACTTAATTGATAATGGGGTTGTTCCATGTGGCTGGCATGAGGTTGAGGTTGACGAAGTTGGCGAGATGCCCAACGTTAAGGTTGACAAGGTCTATTTGGCTAAGTCTCCTCCAAGGTTTGTGGAAAGGGCGAATGTTCCAGAACTGAGGATCTTAAGTTTTTCAATGATATGCTACAGTAGGGAAGGGACGCCTAAGCCTGACAGAAACCCCGTCATTATAATTTCGACAGCAACAAACAATGACGAAGAAAAACAGTTTTTGGCTAGCGAAGACAAGGACGACAAACCAGTGTTGGAGGCTTTTATGCAGTACGTTCACAATTTCGATCCAGACGTTATTGTGGGTTTTGGCGTTAACAGGCAGGACTGGAGCTATCTGAATGAGCGGTGTAAAAGGCTTGGAATGCACTTGTCCATTGATAGGGCTGGATCAGAACCGCATACAAGTGTTTATGGGCATGTTTCGATTACTGGAAGAGCTAACTTGGACATTTTTGATTTTGCCGACGAGTTTCCAGATGTGAAGGTTAAAACTTTGGAGAATTTGGCGGACTATTTGGGGGTTATGAAGCTTGAGGACCGCGTTTTAATTGAGGATGTAGATTTTGCAGACTATTGGGATGACAAGGACAAGCGGGAGGTTTTAAAAAAGTTTTCCATGGAGAACACCCGTTGTATTATGGGGATAGCCAACGCCATTTTGGATTTCGCCATACAACTTTCAAGCCTTGTGGGTTTGCCCTTAGATCACATTGGAACCGCGGCGGTTGGCTTCCGTGTGGAATGGTTCTTGATAAAGTACGCTCACAAAATTGGGGAGCTTGTGCCTAAGAGGGTTGAACAGCCTTATAGGCCGTATGCTGGCGCCATAGTGCTCAGCCCAAAACCCGGACTGCACGAAAATATTGCCGTTTTGGACTTCGCCTCCATGTATCCAAACTTGATGATAGCCTACAATCTTTCCCCAGACACTTACGTGGCTCCGAAGGATCCAGTGCCATCATGTGGTGTTTATGAGGCACCCGAAGTTAAGCATAGGTTTAGGAAGGAGCCTCCCGGATTTTACAAGGAAGTTTTGTCGCATCTTATCGCCATAAGAAATGAGATTCGCGCTAAAATGAAGTGTTGCGCGCCGGATAGCCTTGAATACCGTGTTTTGGATGCTAGGCAGAAGGCTGTTAAAGTTATAACAAACGCCTCTTATGGTTATGCTGGTTGGATTGGCGCAAGATGGTATATGAAGCCCGTTGCTGAGGCTGCCACGGCTTGGGGTAGACACACGATTCAGACAGCCATTAAAATGGCTGAAGAGGAGGGCTTGACGGTTGTCTACGGCGACACAGACAGCATTTTCATAAGGTATGAACCCGAAAAAGTGGAGAGATTAATAGAGAAGATTTATGAAAAGCTTGGCTTGGAAATTAAGCCCGACAAGATTTACAAGCGCATATTCTTTACCGAAGCTAAAAAACGTTATGCCGGACTTCTTCCAGATGGGCGGCTTGACATTGTTGGATTAGAAGTTATTAGGGGCGATTGGGCTGCCGTAGCCAAAAATGTTCAAGAGAAAGTTTTAGAAATAATTTTGAAGGAGCAGTCTCCGCAGAAAGCCGCTCGTTTTGTCCAACAGTTTATTCAAGAGCTTAGGCAAAGAAGGGTTCCATACCGCGATCTAGTAATATGGAAGACTCTGACCAAGGCCGTTGACGAATATGAGGTTAAAGCGCCACACGTAGCTGCGGCGAAGATGTTGATGGAGAAGGGTTGGAAGCTTGCCACTGGCGACAAGGTTGGCTACGTGGTGGTAGCCGGATCTGGACGGCTTTATGAACGAGTTAAGCCCTACATGTTTGCCACTTACGACGAAGTGGACATAGAATACTACGTGACCAATCAAGTTGTGCCAGCTGCAGCTAGAGTTCTTGAATGTTTCGGCATAACGGAAGAGCAGCTGCTTAAAGCTAAGGCGGTTGAAGGCGGCGTTAAAAAGCTTACAGACTTTTTCGGGAGCTAACCTTCAAAGATTTCTGGGAAAGTCACAAGCTGCACGTTTAACGGTGATTTTACGGCTTCTGAAACACGGGAGGCAATAATGTTCCTTATGTTTTTCTCGCTGGCTATATCCACTATTCTCTGGGTTATTACGCCGTCAAAGACCACCGTGTCCACGCCGCTGACCTGCTGAAGTTTTTCAGCGAGCTGGCTGACGGGCAGCCGTTCTATAGGCTCCATTTTATCGTTTAGGAGAACAGCCTCCAACGTGCCTTGAAGGTCTTTTGCCAGCTGGACTACTTCTTTCGGAAGTTCCATTCGACGTTTTTCTCTTTTGGGTGATTTGAAAAGTTCTTCCACGGGTACTTTGGCAGCCAGCGCCTCAAAGATTTCTTTGCAGTTAAGCTCTTCAACTTCCTTGCCTCTAGGCGCCCGCGCCACATACTTCACGTTTGTCACTTGTAATAGCTCTTTGAGGATTAGGTCTCCGCCTCGGTCTCCGTCGAGGAAGGCTGTTGCTTCTTTTTCTCGGCAAAGCTTCTTTATGGTTTCAGGCACTTTTGCACCTTCAAGGGCTATAACGTTATGGATGCCGCACCGCATCAAGTTGATCACGTCAGCCCTTCCCTCGACAATTATAATTTCTTTGGCGCTGTCCACTTCTGGACCCGCCGAAAGCTCCTCGGGCCCATATTTTTCAACTTTCGCCACTTTTAGGGTTTCAGCCAGCTCCTTGAAGATTTCATCCACGGTTGGCATGGATTCAATAGTCCACTGGTGGAGAATTTCTTTAGCCCTCTCAATGATGGCTTTTCTGCGAGCTTCGCGGACATCCTCGATTTTTTCCAAGGTTACTTTTGCAGCACATGGGCCTACGCGGTTTATGCTTTCTATGCTTGCCGCCAGAAGGGCTGTTGAAACCCTGTCTAAGCTTGTGGGAATTATTATTGTGCCCGTTGTCCTGTCGTTTTTCGATTGAAGCTCGATTTCTATTCTACCGATTCGCCCTGATTTTTGGAGTTCTCTCAAGTCTAGTTCTGGTCCGAAGAGTCCTTCGGTTTGGCCGAAAACCGCTCCGATAACGTCTGGCTTTTCAACTACTCCATCGATTTCGAATCTTGCGCGGATTACATACTTTACGGTAAGGGTTTGGGATGAACCCGTAAGCGTCACCTCCAGTCATAGTTTATGCCTTATTATTAGTTTGAAAGGTGTGATGAGAGAACCGTGCCTCTCAACACCAGAATATCAATAATTACTGTCGCTATATATTACCTTTATGAATCTCCAATCTTGTTTTTAAGGTTTTAAGGTATTTGGCTAAGCCTTCCACGTCTTTGACTTCTCTGCCCGTTAGGCTTGAAAGCTTGAGCCAATAATGGATGTTTGCTTTTATGCCTGTTTTTTCGATGTGTATTTTCAGGTGTTCGGTTAGTTCTCTGCCTTCTTTGTCGAAGTCTAGCATTAATATGATTTCGTTTGAGCTTGATTTTTCGATTTCTGAAACTACGTCTAAACGTGTTTTTAGGCCTTTTTTGGCGAATATTATTTTTCCAGTTATTCCGAGGGTTTTTAGGGCTTCTTCATCTTTTTGTCCCTCTACAATTATTGGTTTTCCGTTCTTGGTTTCTTCTGCCAGCTGCTCTAAGATTTGCTGGATTTGCTCGGCTTTTTCTCTAAGGTGGGTGGACAAGGTTTTTACCTTGTTACCTCCGCTTTTTTCACTACTTCTAGGCTTTCTCGGGCTTCCTTGTCTGTTTCAAAATATCGCCTTATGGGTTCGAGAATCTTAGCAAGTTCTTTAGCTACGGCGTTCTTCAAGTCTTGGGGGTGAAGTTGCCCGGTTCTATAGGCTTTTTCCAGCTCCGGGTAGCTTTCAAAGGTTATTGTGCCGCCATATTTGGATGGGCGTTCCACCGTGAAGGCTTCTCTTTCGTGGAATATTATATACTTGGCTATTTCGAGCACTGGGTTCATTTCCGTCTGCTTCTCGGGACACCACGCTTTTCGCAGTTTGGTTTGGATTTGTTCTTCAGTGTCGTGAATGAATATGGCTGTCCAAGGTTTGGACTTGCTCATTTTGCTGGCTATCACTTGCTCCAGCTTGTCCTTCGAGGCGAGTTTGACTGGTTCAGCCAAGCCCATCAGAAGGTGGTGGTGCAGTGCCACCGGTTTTTTCCATCCCATTTTTGGGAAGATTTCGCGGGCTAAAACGTGGGCTTTGCGTTGGTCCATGCCGCCGTGAGGTATGTCGGCGCCTATGGTTTTAATGTCTACGGCTTGCATGGGCGGGTAAAAGTACTGTGACAAGTCCAACTTTTCTGTTTGGCTTCTTCCCATTATGGTGAGGCAGCGGAGGGTGCGGCTTAGACTCATGTGCTTCGCAAACCTTAACAGGTTACGCCAGTACTCATCGTTGTTGTGGTAAAGCTCCGAGCCCACCACTATTTTCACGCCTGGACAAAAGAACTGAAAGGCTTTAGCGTAATATTTTGTGGCTTGGAGAATTTTGTCCCAGTCTCCGCCGAACTTGTTATTTATGAAGCTGTGCCAGTCTGCTAAATAGACTTGGCAGCGGACGCCAGCCTTCATCAAGTCGTTTATTTTAAAGCCTGAAAGAACTAGGTTTCCAAGATGCAGCAAGCCTGAGATTTCAAAGCCTATATAATGGCCTGGATGCGGATTTGTTTCAAGCAGTTCCCTCAGTTCCTCTTCTACGAGGATTTCCTCTGTAGGCGAGCGTTTAATCAGTTCAATTTTTGTTTCTATGTCCAAGCCTGGTCAAGCCTTTTACATCTACGCCGAACATAAACTTAAAAGTTGTTTTATCGCGGGCGCACCCTTTTGTCTCCCAACGTCACCTATCACTTAACTTCATCGTGGAGCCATGCGCTCCTCTTGGTTAAGCTCTCTCCGGCGTGGGAGTTTTAAGGGGCGCCCGCGCCCGCCGGTGTCCCATGCTTGGGTAAACCCGCCTTCACGGCAACAAGCGCTAAACGCTTGCTGCTCGGTTGGGTCCGTCGGCATGGATTTATCCCGGCGGGTTTCGAAGAAGGCTCCGCTATGCAGACTGTTCATCGCCAATTCTAGTCTAAACCCTTTTCACGAATTAAATGTTGCTGTTCTAGACGGCTGGAGGCAGAGGTCATATTTGTGTTTGACGAAGAGCCGCAAATACGCTACTCCTCTCTAGATTTTGGCGTTAAACCTTTTATCGGTGTTCGGCTCTAACAGTATCTAGGATTCCGCGGGGTTAAGGAGTTGAAGGCTCGGTTGCTGTTTGGCTTGATTTTTCTTCTTGCCATAATGTTGAGCCTCAGCGTTCAGTCTTCCCATGCTGAGGGGATGAATTGTTGGGTTTGGGTTTTTCCAGAAAAGCCAACAGAGCTTGACGAGATTAAGGTGATTGTGAACTTTCTTTTTTACACTGATCCGCCATTTGTTATTGATTTCGGCAAGGTTCATAGGGATGATGACACGTTTTCCGTTAACGTGACTGTTCATGTGCCTAGAAAGGACGAGGCTGTTTTGCAGGTCGTCCATAATCAGAGCAACGCTTACACGCTTGGTAGGCTTGAGGCTGGCGAATACACGTTTAAGGTTTATGTGCAAACCGTTCATGGAAGCAATGAATATTGGCTTGAACGAGAGGTCAAGTTTACTGTTTCTGAAGCGCCCGCTCACACCCCGGAAATTCCAAGCGATGGCTACTTGCTGGTTCTGTTAGCTTTAACATCAGCAGCCTTTATTCTACTGAAATCTTCGAAAAAGAAGCCAATTAGTTTGCGGCGAAAATAACGCTGGTTCCAGTTTTATTTTCTACTCTCTTCTCTCTCTAGGCTTTTCCTTGCATTAGCCATTCAAGGTCTATTTCGAGGGCTGTGATGGGTTTTGGTTGAGGAGAAGCCAATACGGATAGGCCTCTCTAGATTTCAGTTGGTTTATGGATGTTAAAGTTGGAAAACGAGCCGTGCCTTTCAAGAATGAAATTGAAGCATTAAAAGTGGAATGTTAAAATTCCGTTGGTCTGTTGGAAATGTCAATTTAGGGCTTGTTTGACTGTTAAATTGGATACCC
>Ga0185307_1000320_pt1 | contig 31153 bp, 33 predicted proteins | sample LHCtaG_FD_128010 | JGI IMG/M metagenome (GOLD analysis project Ga0185307, IMG submission 128010) | Hot spring microbial communities from Little Hot Creek, USA to study Microbial Dark Matter (Phase II) - LHC4sed_matched (SPADES... | ecosystem: Environmental > Aquatic > Thermal springs > Hot... | reverse complement strand
TTGAATCGGTTGAACTAGTGTATTTTACCCCCTCATTAGAAGCAGAATTCACAAAAATAACTCCAGCTTATGTCATTAAGGGAAAAGTATACACTAATGACGGAGTTGCTACTGGTTTCCTTCAAACGGTGCCTGCAATTCCTTAAAAGAATTTGTTGCATAAGTAATTAAAGGTGCGAATATGGGAAAAGATTTTTTCCTCGTAGCAATGGGACTTGGCTTGATGCTGATTGCTTTAGGCATCATCATCCTTACTATCTTCCTGATAAATCCTTTATTCGGGAGAGTGAGGGTTTTCTATTATGTAGAGAGAGATAACGTACTCATTATTCCGGGAAACAGTTCTGATTGGATTGACTTTGCGATTTACTCTCTATCTAACTATATTGCTTCCTTCGTCTCTAACGATACTATTAAAACGTGTTACCCGTTATCAGATGAATATTTCTGGAAATGGCGGAGGGGAGAGTACGAGCCTCATTGGGTTGAAACTAATCACGCAGAATATTTGTTTAACGCATCCCCGCCGGAATTTCCAGGTGCACTAGGTTCGTTTCACGTAAAATACTTCATCTTCCTTAACGATGACCTGTATCCAAAGGAGGTGCATGTATGGGTAGCTAAATTTCGAGACGAGCCTGACTATAATATTGTTGGCGGGGGAGTTATAATGGTGATTATCGGATTTTTAACAATACTCGCCGCAAAATACAAGGTTAAGCATTGTAAAAATAAATTTTCGTAAAGTACTCGTTTTTGGTTCGATTTTATTGATTTTTACTAACCCATATAAAGTTTAATATCCTTATTCTATCAGTTGGTTCTGAGTCGCATGGATGAGGAGTTGAACTAAATGCCATCTAGCAAATACGTCGAGCTGATTGAGAGAATAATCCGTCTTTGCGATGAGGTTATTGAGAAGAATCTTGATCCTTTCGTAGTAGACGTTAAAGAGAACATTAGGAAACTTAGAGAAGGACTATCTGAAATGGATGAGAAAACCCTAGTTATGAACATGGCTGCTCTGCTAAAGATAATCTATGTGATACTGCTCCAACAAGAGGATGTTAAGAAGAGGGCTAGCAGGCTCTACCTCGACCCCTTTCTCATGGAGATCAGGCTCATGGGGCTTGACAGGGAGAGGCTTGCAGAAGCCTTCCTTAAAGCCTTCAGGCCTATTGCTGAAAACGAGCAAGCTACTATGAGCATAATGCGGACAGCCTACGGCTACTGGGCTAACCTGAGGGAATACTACTTGCCTGGGGCTGAGGAAGCCTTAACAGGTACTCCGAGCATGCTTAGCGAGCTCTTGGAGATGGAGGAGGCTGATTTTGAAGCCGAGATGGAGAAGATCATGGGGGAAATCGGTTCTGAACCTGTTGACTATTACGACTTGATAAATAGGGAGGGGGAGGAGAAGAAGGTGTTGAGAGCATTAGCTTTAAGCTTCCTCATGACAAGGGGGCTTGTGGGGATTGTGCAGGACCCTTTGAAAAACAAGGTCTGGGTTTTCAAGACGAGCCCGAAGGATGTTGGCAAGCATTCAGTAGCATTACCCATTTAGGAGGATAGTGAATTGGAGCGGGAGGAAAGAATAAGGAGCAAGGTCGCGCGGGCAGTTCAACTCTTATTGTTTAAAAGTCACAGAGTTCCAGGGGTTAAGGGGTGGGAGCTTAAGAAGAACCTTGGGCCAGGCTATCTTTCTATAATCAAGTTTCTCAACACGCGTTTTCAAGAACTTGGGTTAACGATAAAAATAGTCTCGGACGACGGGAGCGAGCTTAATATCAGCGATGACGAAAGCAAACTCTCTACTGCAAGGTTCTACGTTACGCTCAAGGATGAATTGAGCATTACCGCTGCGAAAACACTAGGATGGTCTATAGACGAGATCGCTGGGTTGGCTGTCGTCATATCAACGATAATCTCTCATAAGGGGTCGGCCCCGGTTAAAGAGGTTGAGGAAATACTGAAAAAGAAATTTCCCGAGTGGAAAGTCAAGCTTAACCTCGCCAGGTACATACGTAGGGGATACATTGCTGAAGACGGGAATAATCTTGTGCTAGGATGGAGGACTTTCGCTGAACTCGATGTGGAGAAATTCATACACTATGTTTTAAGCGCTTGACCCGTAGGCAAGGATTTGAAACAATCTTGCTTTTCTAGAATCGCTGAGTAAGGTTACGCTCGCTATTTATACAATGCGTTGAAGGGTTAAATATTCTAAGCTTCTAAAGCTCTTTGAAAACGCTTTCTCTCAGCGTCGACTATCAGCTTCACAATATCCTCCCCCGTCGCGCTTTTTCTCAACAGTATTTTCTCAACAGTCTTCAGGCTTAATCCTCTCCCGGCAAGGGCTAGAGCAGCATCTCCACCGTATTTTTCAAGCAACTCCGCCGTTTTAGCGATCTTTCTGAAAACCATTTTCATCCTCCTCGATTTCCCGCGCCTAATTCTAACGCCCGGCATAGGGTTCACGCCCAGTTTACCACCGCACCTGCTGCACCTTGCACCCGGAGAATATTCCTCCGGTTTAATAGTGCCATGGAGCAAGCCGCATTCGCTACAAACAAGTTCTAGGGGAGTATTCCTAAGCCTTGCTGAGGCATACATTAAAACTATCTTGTCAACCTTCTCCGGAGGATATATGTCGAGGTGTCTCTCAGCCTGTCTAAGTATGGGTTTTGCCAAGGGGGATGGCTCATTTTCGTTCTCATACACAATTGTTTCAAGCTCCCCCGAGGCAATTTTCCTAACCATCTCCATCAGTGGTTTTACATCATAGTCTTTCGACAGCAATTCCTTAACTGCCTCATCATAGGCCACTGTTCCCTTACTGCTTCTTATGAGGGATTCCAACCTTATGGATGTGAGGTCAGCGTCTTTCTCTATTATCCCCATTCTCCTAGCGACGTGTAGGAACCTTCTTTTGAAAAGCCCAACGTTTTCAATATTCTCTAAGAGCATCCTCATAACTTCCTTCTCATCGAGGCTTCTAATCCTATCCAGTATCACCGACGACGAGACTACTCTTTCAACCATCACTCTATAGGGGTCTCTGCTCACGGGAACCGTTAACCCTACTTCAGAAAGCACTATTGACCCAACGATCTTTGACAAAGCCCTGTTTCCAAGGTCTCCCAAGCAAGCGTGTATGATGGTATAGTCGCCCCACTTCTCAAACACGATTCTCCTATCAGTGCCGATTGGTATGCCTTTCTCAAGACACTCTAAAGTAGGCTTAACGATCTTGAGAGCGAAATCCCCTTCAACACCGTATTTTTCAGATACTTTTTCAACTATTTCCTCTGGTCTGCTTCCCCTACGATACTCTTCTTCAACCATCCTTCTGAAGCCCCCTACTTCTATCGCTGCTTCGTAAGTAACAGGTATTTCCTCACCGGTCCAGAAGGGTACTGCTCCTAAAGAGTCCTCCGCCCTCTTAACTATGACCTTACCGTTAAAAACCTGAATTATCGACCATACTAGTCCCCCCATTACGAATTTCGTCCCCGGAAGGCCTTTCTCTGCAACGAACTCCTCATCCAAGTTTCCGACGACAAGGTTTTCTTCCTCGTTGAAAACAGGGTACTGCTTGACCTCAGGTATGCTTGAAATATGTTCGAAGAAGAACCTTATGAGCTCTCTTCTCCTCCCAGGTCTGACCATGTCACTGTATTTTTCGAAAAACAGCAGCCTCGGATACTGCGTTGAGAGAAACTCCAGGATCCTCTCCAACTCCCCTCTCGAAATTCTTGAATACGGTGTACTGCCCTGAATAAGCTTCAACATTTCTTCCACACTCCACCTGTTCTTTTCCAAGAGCATTCCTACTATTTGATGCGCAAGAACATCGTAGGGAGCTTCTGGAGGCGAAACAGGTTCGTAAATGCTGTTTAAAGCCCTCCTCCTTATAACAGTAGATTCAATGGCGTCGTCCTCATCCATGCATAAAACCATTCCTCTAGATGTTAAGCCTATCCTGTGCCCGCTCCTCCCGATTCTCTGAATGAGCCTCGAAGCCTGCCTCGGCGAGCCGTATTGTATTACGAAATCTATAGAGCCGACGTCTATGCCTAATTCAAGGCTGGAGGTGCATACTACCCCCCTCAACTCCCCCTCCTTCAAACCCTCCTCCGCCCTAACCCTCGCCTCCACGCCGAGAGACCCGTGGTGGATTGAAACAGGAGTGGGGAGGCTCATTACCAGCAGCCTGTTGGAGAGCGCCTCAGCCGTTGCTCTAGTGTTGGTGAAGAGCAGTAAAGCGTTGCTCCTGCCAAGCGCTTCCCTAATAACTCTGAGCCTTGCCGCTACCTCGGGGGTTGTCAAAAGCCTTTCCGCAAGTAAATAATCCTCATCGGCAACGTCTGGGAGCACAAGGCTTATTTCAACGCCCTTGGGCACTGGAGTTGCAACAACCTTAAAATCGCCATCCGACCCTACGAGGAAGCGCGCAAGCTGCTCCGGCTCGCCTATGGTTGCGGAGAGCCCTATGATCTGTATCTTCCCCCCCACGAGCTTCTTAAGCCTCTCCAGGCCGAGGGAGAGCTGGCTCCCCCTTTTGTCTGAAGCCAGTTCGTGAAGCTCGTCGACCACGACCCATCTCACGGTTTTCAAATGGCTCCTGAGCCTGGCGCCTATCAGCAGGATTTGAAAAGTCTCCGGCGTTGTGACGAGGATGTGAGGAGGGCTTAATGACTGGGCTCTTCTCTGGGAAGACGGAGTATCCCCATGCCTTACTGAGAGCTTCAAGTCGAGCCTGCTAGCCCACCAGCTTATCCTCTCCACCAGGTCTCTGTTTAGAGCCCTGAGCGGGGTTACGTAGAGCAGAAACACTCCGCTCTTAACATTAATCCTCTCTCTAACCATCATGCTTAAAATCGGGAGCAGGGCTGCTTCCGTCTTCCCTATTCCGGTGGGGGCTACTATTAGAACGTTGTTCCCATTAATTATTTCAGGTATTGCTTTAAGCTGCGGCTCGGTTAACGGTATAAGACCCCTCTCTAAAACGAGCTTGGCAACGGGCTCGGCAAGCATTGAGACGACTTCCCTGCTAGACGGTTCCTCCACGGGAGGGGAGAATGGTCAAAGGTTGAAAAACATTCTCTTCCAACCGTAAAACAGTTTCTCCATTATTTCGTGGTTTAAGACGCGAAGATACGGGCCCCCTCCAACATGAACGAGACGCCTATCGCTATTATTGCAATATTGCACACGGCAACCAGAATTTTTAAACCCTTCTCCCCAAGGCTCCTAGCACCACTAGCCATCAGCTTTGAGACGGATCCTAGAACAGCAAAATCTCCCATTTGATGGCTGATGTAGAATAAAACTATCCCCAGCGCACCCCAAGGTAGTGATTTAGAAACGTAGGCTGCCCCTATAGTGAGCCACCAAGTAATCCAGTAGGGGTTCGAAACAGATATTGTAGCTCCCAGTGCAATCATGGTCAGTGGACCGTGGGCTTGCGCAGCTCCCTGGGCTTCAACGCTATTAGCCTTTTTTAAAAAAGATAGAATGCTCATCGCGATTAAAAAGATCCCGCCCAATATGCTTACGATAAGGTAAAAATCCTTGCTAACATTAAGCAGCCCGTAAGTCAGTATTAAAGTGACAGGTGCTTCCGCTAACGCATGCCCAAGAGACAGGAATACTCCTGGCTTAAAGCTCCTCATGTAAGAGGATTCTCTAACGGTTGTAACTATCAGGGGGCCCGGGGCAAGGGCTCCGGAGAGAGACACGATGAAGGAGGTTAAAGGTATCTCAACTAGGCTATTCAAATGCTTTCAACCCCTGCGGGCTTTTCTCGCTCTTAAAGCTTGTTGACATGTTTTCTCACCCTCATCTCACTGTAATCAACGGGGAATGCCTTCGGCATACGCCTCTTATGCTGGTTCAGCCTGATTCTTTCCAAGACCATTCTAACAGTCTCTATGGGTATCTGCAGGGTTTTCTGAATCCCCTTTTCTCCAAGGCCTTTATCAAACCTCAAGTAGAGTACTGCATCTAAAACGTCATAATCAACCCCAATCTCGTCCCTAGCGGTGTGACCGGGCCAAAAACCCGGCGAAGCTGGCTTACTACGTATCTTCTCTGGAACACCTAGGTATTCAGCCAATTGTCTCACCATGGTCTTGTAGAGACCTCCTATTGGAAGAATGTCTGCGCCGCCATCACCATACTTAGTGAAGTACCCCAAAAGTATCTCGCTCCTGTCGCTCGTGCCCACGACTAGGCCTCTGTGGACTGCCGCCTCATGGTAGAGCATAACCATCCTGCTCCTAGCCATCACATTTCCCTTCTCAACCCTCCCCATTGGCCCAAGCGACTTTTCAAACGCTTCAACAACTTGGTCGATGCTGATTATCCTCCAGTTTTCCGCAGGTATGTTTAGTTGTTTAATTATGCTCGTCGCATCCTCAATATCTTCTTGGGGCGTAACGATCGAAGGTAGTATGTAAAGCCTAGTCCTTTCTGCTCCTAATGCTTTTACGGTTAGATGGGCGGTTACGCTACTGTCAAGTCCGCCGGATAAGCCTACAATTCCCGTTTCCCTACGGGCTTTTTCAAAGTATTTTCTCAGACTTATCGTCAAGTATTCGATAACCCTATTATAGTCAAGCTTCGGCAGAACCTCGGAGGATGTTTTCATCGCACCTCACGTGAAAACGCTCTCATATAAATTTTGAGTTATGCTCATTCCCAGAGCTAGTTTTTCTAACAGCATCGTAGATACTGATTATAGTCTTAGCATCCTTAATGACTCCTTCCCTAACCATTTTCAACGCTTCCTCAAGGGTTAACTCCAATACCTCTATCTCCTCATCCAACTCGAGTTTTTGACTCTTCTTATTCAACCCCCTGGCTATGAAAAGAGTTATCTTTTCTGTTGAATAACCTGGTGCCAAGTAGAAGCTTCTAATCTTCTCTAGAGCGCCTGCTTCATAACCAGTTTCCTCCAAGAGCTCTCTCCTAGCGCACTCCTCCTCGTCTTCGTCCTCGCCCAGTGTTCCGGCAGGCACTTCTATGAGGGGCTCGCCCGCCGGGAGCCTATACTGCCTGACTAAGACTATCCTCCCATCGTCTCTAAAGGGGACTATGGCAACTGCGCCTGGATGTGTAACAACCTCCCTAACCGTTTCAACACCCCTAATTAAAACACGGTACTTAACGAGGGACAACAGTTTTCCCACGTACGCTTTCTCCACCCCCAGGATTTTCTCCAGCATGTTCTTCCAATGACTAGCTGGAAGGCGATAAACCTTTATCTACTTGACAACTTGAATGCACACTGATTTGACGATTGCTGAAAAGCGGGACAGAGCTCACGGAGGACAGGAGGGTAAAGTATTGTCATCACTTTTATGCACTAAATGGGGATTATTCCCTATTACGGTATTTGTTTTCTCGCTGGTTTTCATAATTTCATCCATGATTCCCGTCGAAAGAGATTTGGCTGAGAATATAGTCAGATCTCTGGAGGAATCCATAAGCTCCAACCCACTGGATATCTTCATACACAACTTTACGCTCAGCCTAGTCATGATAATCCCGATAATCGGCTTCGTATTCAGCATATTCTCCTCCTCTCTCAGTGGCATGGCCATATCCGCATTCTCAATCATGAAGAATTCAAACCCCTTACTCCTCGCAGTCAGTAGCATATCGAGTCCAGAAGGCATATTCGAGATTATCGCTTATGGATTGGCTTCTGCGCAGGGGCTTGCGGGGTTTTTCGCTATGGTTGAGAAAAGGTTTAGGAAAGAGCTTAAAGAATACCTTGAAACTATTATAATGGTAATGGGCTTCCTACTTGTAGCGGCTTTCCTAGAAGCAAGTAGGTTAACCGGGTTCCCCTCATGATAAGGGTTCTCTTTTCAGACCTCGACGGGACGCTTGTCGAAGAGGATAGCAGTTGGAGGGTGTTGCACAGGTTCCTCGGTGTCGATCATCTTGCTTCAAAGGCTTTAGAAAGGTTTTCAAGGGGGGAGATGGATTACGAGGAGTTTGTCAAACATGACGTGAGCCTTTGGCCCAAGGGTCTTCTAAGGTCCTTTTTCGAATACGTTTTTTCTAGAGTTAGAATAAGAGAGGAGGCTAAAAGCCTATTCAAACAGCTTAAGGAACTAGGTGTTTTAAGAGTCATAGTTACGAGCGGGCTTAACGTTTTAGCAGAAAGAGTATGTAGGGAATTGGGGGCAGACGAGTGTATTTCCAATGAAATGGTTTTCGACGAGAAAGGATTCTTCACAGGGACCGTCAGAATCAATGTGGACCCCTCTAAGAAGGCAAGGGTCCTAGAAAACGTTTGCAGGAAATATTCTATTCCCCTGAGCGAAACAGCTGCAATCGGTGACACCATCTATGACAAAAGCATGTTTCAAGCCGCTAGTCTTTCAATACTCTGCGTAAAGCATAAGATCCCGTTAGAGGCGTATGGAGCAGGATACGTTGTTAGCACTCTGGAGGAAGCGTCACGTCTCCTAATCGATTTTATCGAAAAAGAAAAGGGGGTAAAATAGCCTTATTTTTTAGCCTTTTTAGCCCTTTTCTTTTTAGCCTTAGCTTTCTTAGCCTTTTTGACTTTAGGCCTTGCCTTAGCCTTCTTCTCCGGCTTCGCAGGCGCTGGAGCTGCAGGTGCTTCAGTAGGTGTGGGAGCTGCAGGTGCTTCTCCACCGCCACCACACGCTTCGCTCATGATAAAATTTTTCTATTCCAGTCATATATAAATCTTTAACACAATTCTTGGCTCTTCGCTCACGTTCTAGATTTAAGAGCTTCAAGTATGAGTGATGCTGTTTCTTCATACGACATCTTAGAAGTATTTATCATCAGGTCGTAAAGCAACGGGTCTCTCCAGTTCCTGTGGAAAAGCTTTTCAACCAGGCTGTTCCTATCTATATCAGAAGCTTTAATATCCTCCTCAAGCTGTTTAAGGTCTTCCGTCTTCCTTCTTTCAGCAAGATGCTTTACCCTATCCTTCATATCCCCGTACAAGAATACTTTAAGATCGGCCTCATGGGTTAAAGCCATTAAGGCGCTTCTCCCCTCTATTATGGCTGGACCATTATTGACTATGTCTAAAACCATGCTATAAAGAACCTTCTCTATTTCTATTTCTCCAGAGACAGATTTCTCAACAAGGGCTTTGAAGCTGAGGGTGGGCGAGGACACTAGGCTTCTTATAATCTTCTCAGTATTATGGACTTCTAAGCCGAGTTTTTTAGAAAGAAGTTCCCCGACCTCCGTGCATCCGGCTCCCAATTCACCGGCGATCAAGATAACTGGCTTAACCCTTCCCATTTCCATTTGGGTTAGCCATTGCTTTTTTTTAAACATTTCTTTTCATTTCCTAATACGCTTCCTTATGGCTAAAAGTGCTATTAGTAAGTACACGGCTATGAAGTACGGTGACAAGAGTACGTGATTCACCGAGTAGTTTAAGTATACGAGTGTTTCACGGTCTGCCCTGAATTCTAGCGAACGCCTGCTACCGTTAACGCCTTCAAGCTTGTACCAGAACCCGTAATCGCCGATAACCTCCAGTTCTCCAGTTATCCATAAATAGCTGCCCTTGGGAACACTGAAAACAAGCTTTCCAGAAGGGTTTACTTTTAGCTCTGTCCCATGAATAACCGGGGATCCGTTGACATATACGTAGAAGAAAGATCTTGCTAATGGGTCCCAAGGCGATACTTTAAGGATCACAGTAATATTAACTGTTTCAACCTCGTTCACGGGCTTAGGGGAGCTTAACAGCGTTATGACTATTAATATCCCGGCTATGTTCAACGCGTCCCTATTATCCGGACTTGCATATAATCCTTATTTTTAACCTCCTCCATGAGGTTAAGCAATGCTGAATAAGCCTGACGTAAACACGGGTCTGAGTCTTTTAAAGAGGTTTTTGGAAAGAGGCTTCACAATAACTAGGAATGAGGCCAAGGAATATCAGGATTATTTAAAACTGTTGTTGGTTAAAGGGGTTATGGTAGAGTATAAAGAGTTTTTTAAAGGTCTTCCTGAATGCTGTCTGCTCCTCCTCCGGAACCTGGTTGAATCAGGTGTCTGTTTAGAAACGGTTTTTAAATCAGTCAACTGGAGGGGTTTTGAAAGAATTATTGCGGAAGTGTTTAGGCTCCACGGCTTTAAGGTTCAAGAGCATTTCAGGTTCTGTGTGGGAAATAGCCGTAGGGAAATAGACCTCTTAGTTGAAATCCCCATGCTTTTAATCTCCATAGACTGTAAGCAGTGGGTTAGGAGAAATTATAATCTCCGCTCAGCCTGCAGGCTCCAGTTTAAAAGGTCTCTGCTATTAGCCAAATACTTTGCTGAGAAAAATGTTGAGAAGGAAATCTACCCCCTAGTCATTACTTTCTTAGATTCTAAACCCGAGATTTTGAATGGCTGTCTAGTCGTACCGGTATGGAAAATAGGAGAATTAGCTGAGGCTCCGGAGGTACTTAGGGCAATTGGCAAGCCTGTTTCTTTATCCTAGTACCCACATCTCCCTTGATCTCGGTAGAAACAGGAGCTTTACCTTCAGCATTAGCTTATTCTCGTCGAAGGAGCCGTCTGCAAGCAAGATGTCGCCGTGAATTATCGGTATGTTTGCATCAACCATAGTCTTGAACGTCCTAAAACCATTGTTAAAATCGAATATTGTAAGGCATTCTCCAGCCTCCCTGTCGTATTTACCCATCATGCCCGTCTTAACAGGGATCTCTACGGAAAGGCTCTTCCTGCTCCTAATTATTATCCCCTCTACCTTTCCCACGAACCATTCACCAGCCAGCCCGGGGATTCCCGCCAACCTGTCCTCAACGGCCAGTGTCAGCTCCCTACTAGGTATATCTATCTCCAGAATATACTCTGTTCCAGGGATTGGTTTAAACAGCTCCATGGGGACTAGGGTTTTAATGACGGGTTTGGTGAAGGGTAGCGTAATAGAGTTGGCTATTGCCCTGCTAACTATTACAGAATCATCGTCTAGAAGCTCGGTGGCTTCCGGAGGAGGCCCCTTTCTCAGTCCAAGCAGAGTGTTAAGAGAGTCTTGGAGAATCTTAAGGTCTACTTGCTCACTCGGCTCGTAGAGCAGCATGAGTTCTGCCAACCTTGCGGATTGGTATTCCTTCTTGACGAAGCCCATTAGTTCACCTCTGTGCATGACTGGAGATCCTTCAACCATGTTTTCACACGGCTAATCAAAGATTATTAACAGTTTTCTTTTAATCGCAGAAAATAATTAATAACAAGAGGTCTAAAGAAAGAGGTCTTTTTTCCTAGGCCTCAGAATACTCTTAACCCCTGTTTCTGAAAAATCGTACTTATAGCCCTTTATCAAGGACCCTATGATTCCTTCTGAAGAGCTTCCAGTCACAAGCTCGCTCGCAGCAGCCAGCTCGTCGACAACCGCTATGCGTTTAAACCTTAAAACATACCCGTAGAGATCCCTACTTCCCCTCAGGTCTCTTATTGGAGCTATCCCGGAGCACCCTATTGCCATGTTAACCTGCCCCATTCTAAAAGGCCTGTCGAAGGAATCCGTTATTATCACCCCAACGTTAACGCCTTCGTTAAGAAACTGCCTTCTTATCTTCTTGGCAACCCTATCGGGATTCCTCGGATGAAAAGCCATGCTCAATCCTCCGTCTACATTGGAAACGTCGACGCCTGAGTTGGCACATACTATTCCGCTCTTCGTCCTCGTTATGATACGGCTTCCAACAAGCCTGACAACCTCCCTACTCTTCCTGAGAATGATTTCAACCTCCTCAGGTGGCTTACGCACTCTGTCAGCCAGCGCCACAGCCAATGGGCTGGGCTTAACCTGCTTGAAACCTATCGTGCAACCGATGGATTTCGACACCGCAACATGCGTCAGAGTAACTATGTCCCCCTCTTCTACCTTAATACCCTCCTTTCCTAGGGATTCTATCGTTATCCTAGCTAGGTTATCTCCTTTCTTTATGTTCCCGTCGTACTTTATACCGAAAATCCTGATTTCCCTCAACGTACTCCCCGCGTCCTCCCTATAATCTTCTCCACTAACTGTATGTCTGATGCACGCATGATCCTTACGCTTGAGAGTAGCATGGGGTCGAGGTCTTTTATCGTGGAGTAAGCTATGTACATTACTCTTCTAAGCTTTTCTACAACATTACCCATTCCTCCACCTTCTCCAAGTCCAATAGCCTCGATAAGGCTCTTCCTATTGTAGGCGGATAGGAACCAGTCGACATCCCCCTTCATGTTTCTAGTGAGGACAGCATCCCTCCTCTCACAAAGCTCAGTTAATAGCGTAAGTATGTCAACCGGTATAAGGGGAGCGTTTGCAGGAGCAGTAATAACTATGTCTCCGCCAGCCGTGCCCAACCCTTCTTTCAGAATGCTTAGCTCATCTCCAGAGTCACCGATTTCAACAAGCCTGCATTCATCAAAACCGTATTCGGAAACAGCTTTATCATAAACTCCTAACAACCCTCTCGATACTGCTACGATAACCTCCTCCGCAACTTCCCCGACGTTCCTAACAACGTGTAGGAAAACAGGGTATTCCCCTAGCTTATTAAGCTCGACGAGGCTCTCACCACCGTAACCCAATGCAATAACTAGGCCGCTTGTCTTCATTTTCCTCCAGCCTCCAGCGAAACATACCTTACTAACTCGCGCGCGACGTTGATACCCAAGCTCTCAACACCCTTGAAATCGGGTTGTGGGTTAACATCCAGTATAAAGGCGTTGTCCTCCTTAATAGATATGTCGACGCCGGTGAAAGAACATTTTAAGACAGTAGAGGCTTTAAGAGAAAGCTCCTCGATTTCTTCACTAGTTTCAAAAAAGCTTCCCACTCCTCCCTGCGAAATATTTGTAATGGGTTTTCCAGAGCTCCTCTTCATCGCCGCTATTACGCGTCCACCCAACACTAGTATCCTAAGGTCCCAATCACCCTCTCTAGCGTACGACTGCGCTATCCAAGCATCATGGTTGCTAGTAGAACCCAGGTCTTTAACGTTTTCGATAAGACTGACCCCTCTCCCCCGAGAGCCGTATGTAGGCTTCAGGAAGAAGGGGGGAGACATCTCGCTAAGCCTTTTTTTAGAAGGCGAGATAATGGAATCCGGCAGTGGAAGATTGTTCAGTAAAAGATTTCTGTAGGTGACAACTTTGTCAAGGGTGTTCAAATAGCCTTCGAAGGAGTTGATTACGTATAAGCCTTCTTCCTCAAGGATTTTGGTGAGAAACACGGCGTAAAGCATTAATGGGCTTAGCGACATCTTAGGTCTTGAAAAAACTACTTTAACATCCTTGTCTAACGCTCTCAAAGATGTTTCCCCTCTTTTCATCACGAGTGCAGTATCCTTGAAATCGACTATTTGACAAGAGATTCCTTGTTTACTTGCTTCTTCTAATAAGCGTGTTGAGAAGTATGAATATGGTTTATGCGTTAAAACTGCTATTTTCAACCCTGCTTCAGAAACTTTACACCTAGATTTAAACTTGATGCGTAAGCAGCTCTAGAAGAAGAGAACCCAGGGCTTTTAAGGCTGAGCTCTTACTGTCCCCGCCCACAATTATTATCGAATCCCCCTCCTGAGGATTGATTTCGCATATCTTAGCATAATCGCTGTTAGAGACTGACTTAAGGTCTTCAGCCACGTAGGGTATTTCAACACGACCCTCCTTGTAGAAGAGGAGGACTGCGCCCGTTCCGCCGAACCTGACAACCCTGTCCCTCATCTTCAATATTTCAGATATTTTCACGCCTCTCAGCAGGGCTACATAATTTACTTTTCCTACAGACAAGTATTCTGGGCTGATCCTACAGATTTTCGGTACTAAAACTCTTATTTTCCTAATAATATTCATGCCTTTCCTCGTCAAACTGCTACCCGCTCTAGAAGTAGATACTAACTCATGCTTCTTCATATACTTGATTATGCTTCTAACAGAGCCTTCTCCTAAACCAAGAATCTCCTGAAGCCTAGCCCGGGATAAACCCTCCTCGGCATAAAACATAGTTAGGAGAATATGGCCAATGTTGAAATCCTTAGGATGCTTCTCAAATTCCTTCGCCATCTTTCTTAAAACCGGCTCCACGCTTGATTATAACTTGGTCTTTCTAAAAAGCTTTAAGGCTTCTCCGGCGGCCAGCTACTAGTATCGACAAGATACCATGCCAGTATGTCCCCATCCCTTAAAAAGTAAGAATCGCATCCAGTCTCACCAAGCATCCAATCATTATTCATGGGATCCCACTTATACCAAATCCAATAATAAGAGTCATGAGAACTCACACTATTTATTCCTGTTACAAATATGCCGAAGGAATAGGGCTGATAGTCGACCCTGCCGTTCGTCAAGTAAACTGTTGCGTTGAAAAGCGACCAGCCTACGGGGATTCTCGTATTGTTAAACCACGTCTTAGTACCGTTTTCATATTTTATGAGGATGTTAACACTATTGGTTACACTCTCGACATTCCTCAATAGTTCTAAGTATTTCCCTTCTATATCGTCTAATCTCATTTTTAAACTAACTAAAAACAAGGCTTCTCCTATCGATATTGCTAACAGGAATACTGTGGTAGTGAACCATATGCTTCTTGGAAGATTCATCTTGGATATTTTGTCCAAGAATATTATTTAAATCTTTCGCTCTCTAACCTTTAATATCGCACCATATATCAAAGGTGTAGCCAAGGGGAAGAAAAATGCGTTAGAAATTTCATGCATCAACCCCATCGGTAGAGGGAAGTTCATTGTAATCAGTCCCATGATTACAGACCCATAAAAGAGGTATCCGACAAAACCGTTTGTAATAATATCGTAGACAAAGGTTGAGAAAAATCCTAGTGCAGCAAGAAACAGAGATTCATAAAAATTTATTCTACTCCACTCGTTTTTAAAGCTTAAGGCAATCTTGGAAAACAGGATATAAACCATTTCGCTTAGAATACACACTATTAATGTAGGTAAGCTGAACCCCCAAGGATTCAGTGTTCCGTAAACAGTCCATATGATTACCGTGAGGATTACTCCAAACCTTGCTCCCATTGCAAGGCTGGATGAGAAGACTATGGCATCCATAAGCTTAACATTCGAACACCAACTAGAATATAGTTTGAAGAAATCGTTAAAGCGGATAAAACTGATAATAGGGCGATGCTTCTTGCAAGTGCTCCAGACATATTTCCATTCTGTTTGGATATTTTGTCCAAGTATTAATTAAATTACAAGCAATATGCGTTTTTAAGGCTTTCTGAATCGAATGAGGAAGGATATAACTAAAAGATCCGACAATTATTCCATATTATGGTGTTGGAGTTTTTAAACGATGAAAAATTTAAAATACTAGCGGGTGTTTGTAGTATGAATATGCCGCTTAAGACTGTGGTGCTCATAGTAGTTATTCTTGTAGTAGCTAGTGCTTTTTACGCCTATCAAAACTATAATCGTGCCAGTGAAGAGGCATTAAGGTCCGAAAGAGTATCCCTACTGACGAGTCTTAACTTGACGGATTACGAGACCGCGACATTATTCGACAATAAATACAACTATCTGGCTAGTGATGGAAGCTACAACCAGACTGTTCTCGAATTCTTCCGATACTGGTGTCTTAATCAGAGCCTTGCTGAAGAATACTTTACTACCTTTAAAAATCTTGAAGAGACAAATAGTCGCCTTTCAGAATATTACACGGAGTATTATGCGAGGCCTAAGAGAATATCCTATCTAATGGAACACGCTAATACGACTGAGCTTGAGGCCACAATGTTCGATAATGAGTTTAAGTACTTGGCTACGGGTAATGAGTACAACCAGACTGTTCTCGAATTCTTCCGATACTGGCGTGTGAACAGCAGCTTAGCATCTCTCAGCCTAAGCATTCTTCAAGATGTTAAGGGGGCCAATAACTATCTTTCCAAGTTGGAGAAAGCTGTTGTAAACTTCTTTTCAGGAGACAATTTGACAATAATACTCTCAATGTTCACGGATAAGGAGGAATACGTAATAGGTGGTGATAAGTATGTCAATTTGACGGTCATCATACTTAGTAGCAAGAACCTTGGTAATGTCGCTATTGATGTATTCGGCTTCAAAAGTCCTATCAAAGGATATGTTGTAAAAAACATTTGGATTTTCGGCACGCATGTAAAGCAAATACCTGTTAACAAGGGTTTAAACCTAGAATCCTTCCCCGTAGAGATTCCCTGTTCGCCTTGTTACAGGATTTCAAGCGGGCTGAATAACCTAACTTTTGTAATAAAATATGGTAATCTAACGCTGAGCGTTACTAAAACATTCATGTTGAAATCAGGGTCTTGAATTGACGCGGAAATATTATGATAGCTTTCTACGACTTGTTCTTCCAGCGATTCTTATCTCCACCTTTTTCTTTGCTTTTGTCAATGCTTCTCCTAAGAATATAACTGTATACTACTTTGTTGCAGAAGGTTGTGGACACTGTGAAATAGCTGAGAATTATATTAACACGATTAAGACAAAGTATCCTGACGTAGTTTTCGAGAGGCTTGACATTTCTAACAACGATACGAATGTAGAGTTGTTCATCGCCCTTGCGGAGAGTTTCAACATAACTGAAGAAGCCCGTGAAGTCCCCGCAGTCTTCATAGGTGATACGTGTCTAATAAGAGAGGAGGAGATCATCCGGAGCCTTGAGAACACCATACTTAAGTATATGAGTGGCGAGTATTATGATAAGGCTGGTGAAGTAGTTAGGGAGTTTATAGGGGGACACCATCCTGCAGTATCCTTGCCTTCTGTAATTAACGTAGTTATTGCCGCCTCCATAGATTCTCTAAACCCGTGCGCATTCGCTGCAATCATACTGCTATTAACGTACTCTGTTTCAGCCGGTTCATCGGGGAGAGTGTTGGCTAATTGTGGAGCTTTCATAATCGGGGTCTTGGTCTCCTACCTTAGTGCTGGCCTCGGTATTCTATATTTAATCAACATTGCTCCATTTAAAGTGTTTATACGTTACTTAATTGGTCTCATGGCACTTGTTTTCGCCTCCTTAGAGTTTAAAGAATTCCTGTTCTACGGTAAGGGTATAAGCCTTGAACAGCCCAGTGCTTTAAGCAGGATTATAAACAAGTATTCTACTAGTATGACTGTTGGAGCAAGTTTTCTGATAGGCGTGGCTGTTTCAATGGTTGAACTTCCCTGCACAGGCGGGGTCTACATGACTGTGCTTTACTTGCTTGCGAAAATAGGATTGACGCCTGAGGTTTTCTTTCTGCTCCTCCTTTACAACCTGATATTCATTCTCCCCCTTGTTATTATTGCTCTTCTCATCTATTTCGGCAGGAGTCTGCTGGAAATCGATGCTTGGAGAATCGAGAAAAGAAGGTACATGAGGCTCATAGCAGGAGTCCTCCTAGTTATAGTGGGTGTAACAATAATTGCTGGTTTTATTTAAAATCCTAGCCGAATGCTCTTGTTATCCTAACGTTCCTGATTATTGCTGCCGGCACGTAGGTCGGTACCTCGACTTCCCACCATTTAATCGGATAGAGCCTGTCTGAAAGAGCCTCTATATTGGAAATTATTCTTTGCAGATTGTCGCTTATTCTGCATCCTTTAACAGACCTCTTTACCTCTCCGTCTTCAACGTAGAAAGCCCCGTCCCTCACGATGGTTGAGAAGTCTCCAGTCCTATAGTTTTGATACCTAGTGTACCAGCAATTCGTCAGGTATAATCCTCTCCCCAGCTTGTGCAGCATATCCTCTTCTTTCATGCTGCCCGGCTCTACTACGATATTCCAAGGATGGGGATATATTATGCCAGCGTTCCCTGTGGATAATGCTCCGGCAACCTTAGCGGTTCGACTGTTATGCAGATAGTTTTTCAAAAGGCCTTTCTCGATTATTACTGTCCTTTGAGTAGGCATGCCCTCGTCGTCGAAAACTTTCTCGCCGAGGCCTTGAGGCATGGTGGGGTCGTCAATGACCGTGAGTTCTTCAGAGCCTACTTTTTCACCAAGCTTTCCGGTAAGGAAGCTCATCTCTATTTGCACGAGGAAGCCTGAGGCGAAGCCGGCGACCTCGCTCATCATGTTTGCAAATATTAATGGTCCCATGTAGACGTCATACGTCCCTTCGTCGATAAGAACTGGGTTGAGGCTCATCCTAGCTATCTCGCCAGCCCTCCTGCCAGCATCATAGGGGTCGAAGTCCCTTAGGGCTGTGGAGCACGAGACCCATTGCCCCGTTGCTTCAGGGCTTGCGAAAGCACGATTATTAAGAGTTATCGACGAAGCCTCTTCCCGTAGGTTTAAGCCCGTCGACGAAGCGAGTTTCTCCTCTTGATATTCGGAATAAATTATTCCTGCGCTCCTTTCCGCACCCGCTTCCCTGCTCGCTTTAACAGCTTCTGAAACGTAAGATACTAGTTGCTCGTCAAGTTTTCCTATTCTTCTCTCCACTCTTTTTTCAGACCTGTAGCTGAACGGTCCCTTAGGTATTGGAGTATAATACGGTGAGGGCGGAGAATTCTTAGTCATGGTTACAACCTCATCCACGATCTTCTCAATAAAATCCTCGGAAACGTTTTCAAAGCTTCCTAGGAAGCTCCTCTCCATAATGCTGCTGTATATTGTCAGGATATCTACTGCTTCAGAGAAGGCTACGGTGGGCTCGTTATTAGCGTATCTGACGCAGTTTCTCTCAACGCTTCTGAGAATCACTATGGCTTCTTCAACACCTTTTTCCATAAGCTTCTTCAATGTTTTCTCATGTAATTCAGCCATCTTATCCAGCCCTCCCTATTCTGATTCTTCTCATCCTCACGCTCGGCCCCCCGGTGTACACAGGTACTCCCTGCATGGGATCTCCCTTGCCGCATGTTGCTGCTGTGAAATCAAGGTCTCTACCTACAGCGTCGATGCTTGAGAAAAGCTTTTCAGTCGTAATCTCTATTACCGGGTTTCTAACTGGGACAGTTACTTTACCGTCTTCTATCATGTAGGCCTCTAGCCCAACGTACCTCTGATTCCACCTCTTATCATCAATATTCCACTCCATGAAGCTCTTGATGTAAACCCCCTTGGAGACGTCGCTTAAAAGCTCCTCCAAAGTGTATTCCCCGGGAAGCATGAATGTGTTCGACATCCTTACTATAGGCTCAACATCGTATCCGGAGGCTCTCGCCGACCCGTTGCTTTTAACACCGAGGTTTGCAGCAGTCTCTCTATTCATCAGAAACTCGCATATTCTACCTTCCTTTATCAAATATTTTCTCCTAGCCTTAACACCCTCGTCGTCAAAAAGGTAGAAACCGTATGAGCCGGGTAAGGTAGGGTCGTCAACCAGATTAACGACTTCGCTCCCTATTTTCCTACCTATGTCCGTCGGCTTTAGATAAGACTCTCCTGCTTGAGCCCCTTCTCTTCCAAGTATCCTATCAGCTTCCCCAGGATGCCCAGAAGCCTCGTGCGACACTATGCCTGTCACTTCACTGCCAATGACAACATCCATGATCTCCTCAGGAGGCTGTACAGAGTCTACGAGCATCTTATGAAGAACCTTTACTTCCTCCTTCAATTTCTCTTCAAGCCTCCAAGAATCTACGACTTCTAAGCCACCAGACCCTCCAAATTGAAGCGTTCTCTGTATAACTCCCTTGGATGAATCGGAAACAGTTATTAATGCGAAAAACGAGGGCCGTGGAACCATTGCCAATACTAACGAGCCTTCAGTGTTAACATATGCTCTCTCAGTATTCTCCTCGCTGTAAGTTAAGTATCTGGATGAAACGTTCACGCCTTGGCTTAAAATCTCCCCATCCAGTTTCTTCAGAAAATCAACCTTGTCGTTTAAGCTCCAGTCCTCTAGGCTCTTCTTTTCGAAGACTCTCCAGTCGACGGAGTAAGGCTCTTCATCCGAGAACCTTATGCTAACTGACTTTAATGAAGATGATGCTCTAGCCATTTTAACAGCTTTATCTACAACTTGAGTGATTGTCTCAGGTTTAAGAAGGTTTGTAGAGGCAAACCCAAGACCACCGTTAACAATAACTCTAATGCCTACGCCTCTTTCGTAACTTGCTTCAACAGCCTCAACCTCTCCGTTTTTTAAAGTAACGCTTTTCTCAGAATCGTTGTGAAACCTCGCCTCAGCGTAGGATGCTCCCGATGCAATAGCGTAATCAATTACCTTTTTCAAGATCCCGATGGCATCTAACATTCCTATTTTAGAACTGTAAGCATTTTTATAAACCTCTCGCCTCTGCTAGAAACTATTTTAAGTGCTTGATAGCTTATTATTCTCTGATTTTGACGGAGGAGCTTAGGAAGGTGCTTTCGGAAATCCAGACTTCCCTATGCTCAGTAACGGTCTCGATGAGAAGGTGTATTGACAACGGCTTAGAAACCAATATTGATAATATGGATCATCTGGGTCAAAGCCTTATAGTGCTTGCAGACCGTTTTAGAAACCAGCTCAAAGAGTTGAAGCACACTGTGCTTACTATCACGCTCATAGAGGCTGGTGTAAGCATAAGGGGAAGAGTGAGTAAAATGAAAAGAAGAGGTGTGCTGTCTGAAGATATTGTGTTCTTCGACGAGGTTTATTCCTTTATAAAGCTTATTGAAGACAGTATAGCTTCAGGAGAATACTACAAGGAACTCGTCAAAATATATCGGGGGAAGCTTAGCGAAGATCTCCACACTCGCATATAGCATCGTGTATTATTGATTCTAATGCTTCAAACCCTGTTCTAGAAATGGCTGAGACGAAAACCGTCCTCTGCCTCCTTAACATGGGGTAAATTATCTTAGAATATTCCAGCATATACTCCTGTAAAAGCCCGCCTTCCTCCTTAACGATCCTTCTCTCTAAATACTCTGGGTCCTGCATCAGGGGCTCCAAGTCGGTTCTCCCCAACGAGTCCGCCTTCGTTATTACGTGGATTAACGGAACGTTCAGCCTCAGCTTACAGGCTGCGGCGAGAGAGAACATTGCTATAAGGTCGCTAGGCGAACGTATTGACTGACCGTCGATCAGAAACACGGTTATAGTTCTACCGGTTTCAGAGAGGCTCCTAACTATCTCAGGTCCTGCGCTTCTAAATACGAATAGCTCGCTCTGGCCAGGAGTATCTATAAGCCTCCAGTCTGCTTGTGAGCCTCCTATTCTGGAGGCAAGCTCGATGCTCCTTTCAGACAGTAGGTCCATAGCCCTTATCATGGCTCCGTTTGGGCCTAGTCCTTCTCTCTTCATTATTTCTTCAACAGTAAAGAATTCTCTGATATCGAACAATGGAGAATATGGTACTTCGTCGGCTCCAGGGTCGAGGTTTATGAAAGAAACCCTCTGGCCGCTTGAATTAAGCCACTCCCCATACTTGCTGACCAGGGTCGTTTTGCCTGAGCCAGCTGGGCCTATGAAAACTATTTGCATCACCAATCTTTACTCGAAAGGTATGCTTAGAAGGCTACTTAAATATGTAGGGTTAGGCTTCTCCCTCGATCTCTTTCAAAAACCTTGATAGGAAGGCCTCCATGAATTCATGCCTCTCTTTAGCGATTGTTTTAGCAGTCTCCGTGTTTAATACATTTCTTATTTTGAGAAGCTTATCGTAGAAGTGTTGAAGAGTGGAGGCAATATTCTTATCCTCAGAATACATGGGAATCTTCCTACTCCCCCCATAGGAAAAGGTTCTCGCTATTCCTATGGCTCCAATCGCGTCCAGACGGTCGGCGTCTTGTAGAATCTTCGCTTCCAGAGTAGTTGCTTCAATACTGTTTCTAAACCTGTGCTGCCTAATCGCCTCCTGAACCCTCCTTATCTTATCGCTCGAGAAGCCTATTTCGCAAAGTATTTCGCCTGCGATTTTAGCGCTCTCCTCCGAATGATCTACATCCTGTTCTAACTCCTGTTGAACACCAACGTCGTGAAGCAGTGCTGCGGCAGCAAGCACCTCAGGATCACCCCCCTCTTTTTCTCTGATCCTCATACACATCCTGTAAACTCTCTCAGCATGCAGCCAGTCATGTCCAGGTTCTGGAGAATAATGTTTCCAAGCCTTATTTTTAATCAATTCTACGAGACTGTCTATGTCCAAAGATCCCCCGCCTTAAGGACTAAACTTTGAAACCCGCACTTATTTTAGACATGGCGTAGGAGGTGGCTCTGGCTATTATCTCTCTGTATTTCCCCAAGTAGTTTTTAGGGTTCATGAGTTCTATCAATTCTTCGCGACCAATATACTTGGCGACCTCCGGGTCTTCTTCAAGAACCTCCAGGAAGCTCTTATTGTTAGCAAGGGCCTTCCTAGACAGTCTTCTCACAGTCTCATACGCCTTTTTCCTCCCCATGCCTTTCCTAGCCAGTCTCATCATCACGGCTTCGCTCATTATCCTGCCCTTCGTCAAATCAAGATTCTTCGCCATATTCTCAGGATAAACCCTCAGGTTTCTCAGAACGTTTTCCATGGTCGTGAGCATTTCATCAATTATTATCATGGATAATGGTATTGTAAACCTCTCATTGCTAGAATTAGAAAGGTCCCTCTCATGCCAGAGCGATATGTTTTCTAAAGCAGGTATCACCATGCCCCTTAACAATTTAGCGAGGCCAGATACTTTCTCGCTATCAACCGGGTTCTGCTTCTGGGGCATTGTACTGCTTCCACGCTGTTGCTCGCCAAAGCCCTCTGCAACCTCCATTATCTCCGTCCTCTGAAGATTCCTTACTTCGACAGCTATTCTCTCCAAGCTCGAGCCGAGTAATGCTGTCCATAAAACCAATTCAGCAAGCCTGTCTCTGCAAACTACTTGAGTCGCTATTTCAACTGGTTCCAGACCCAGCTTACTCATAGTCTTATCCTCGATTAAAAGAGCCTTATCTCCGAGAGCTGCCATCGTGCCTACTGCTCCACTCATCTTTCCCTTCAAAACCCTTTTTGAAAGCTGTAGCATTCTCTCATAGTTCCTAGCAAGCTCAGCAGCATAGACGGCGAATTTGAATCCGAGCGTTATTGGAATAGCATGCTGACCGTGTGTTCTCCCAGGCATTATTAAGTTCTCATATTTAGCGGCCATTTCACAAAGAGTTTCTATTATGGAAGCCAGCTTCTTACCAATTATACTTAATGCTTCCTTCAACTGTAGGGCTAGTGCAGTGTCTGTTATATCGTTGCTAGTGGCTCCCCAGTGAACATACTCACCATATTCTCTACACTCTTCTGAGAGTACTTCCACCATCGCAGCTATATCGTGTTTGGTTATTTTCTCCCTCTCCTTAATCTTGTCAACCGTAACTATGCTTGAAACAGCCTTACTCCTTATTGTTAAGGCAGCCTCACGCGGTATTTCTCCGACTTCAGCCAAAGCCTCCGCCAGCGCTGCCTCAACGTCAAGCATCTTCTGAAGCCTGTTTTCCTCGTCAAAGATTCTCCTCACCTCTGCAGAACCGTACCTGCCTGTGTCAATCGGGCAAACCGGCATGTTACAAACAATCCCACTGCAAATTAATTAAGTTTGCTAGAGACATGTCCTTGGAATAGACTTCCCGTTATATTCTGCTTAAACTTTATATCTGAGTTATTAAGAAGCATTTAGAAAGGAGGTGGTTTAGAATGAATCTGTGGAAGCTGAGGCTTAACATGATTGCTACGATGATGCTGGTTATTGCAGTTACCACGGGGTTTCTAGCGCTTATCCTATCCTTTATCGGGGTCCCCTTATTGATGTTACTGCCCACGGTATTGTTATGGAATCTTATCCAATGGCTGATCGGACCGTACCTGATAGACTATATCTACCGCGTCAGACCCCTGAACGGGGAGCTTCCTTGGCTTGAAAAAAGTGTAGCGAGGCTCGCTGAGAAGAGTGGTTTTAAAAAGCCTCCTAGGGTAATGGTTTCAGAAATCCCTCTGCCAAACGCTTTCGCGTACGGTAGCCCTCTAACGGGGTCTAGGGTAGCAGTGACCAAGGGTTTGCTGAACAGTTTAAACGAGTCTGAGGTTGAGGCAGTCATAGGCCATGAGCTTGGCCACCTTAGGCATAGGGATGTTCAGATAATGATGTTCCTTTCAGTCCTTCCTGCTCTAGTCTATTGGATAGCATACTCGCTCTATTACTCGGGTGTTTATTCTTCGCGCTCAAGCAGAGACAGGGGTGACGGGGGGCTTCTCCTCCTCGTAGGCGTGCTAGGTATGGCGGTGTACTACTTGCTGACTCTCCTCATCCTAGGTTTCAGCAGGAGTAGGGAGTACTACGCTGACTACCATGGGTCTACGGTTTCGGAAGGAGGACCATTAAGCCTTGCAAGTGCACTCGTAAAAATATCGGATATAAATGCTAGGATGCCTGAAAAGGCTAAGGCCTCGATGGCTGGGTACGCCTCGTTTAAGGCGCTGCTCATAGCAGACCCTGAGGTGAAGGCTGAAGCAAGATTCGGAAGAGCATACGATATCCGTTCTCTCGAAGAATTCGCTTATAGAGAAATCACAGCATCCGAAAGCCTTGTGGAAGTTTTAAGCACCCACCCAAACGTTAAGAAAAGGGTTAGAAATCTTCTTGAACTCTACAAGACTTTAACTACACAAGCATAGTTGAGGGTTTCAGAGAAAAACAGTTCTAAATCTAAAACAATTTCCCCCACCTACAGCAGGCTACCTACTTAATCCAAGCTAGCGCTAGAAGATATCTTAATTAATCATTATTTCTCCCAGATTTACAGGGGCTTGGAAGCCATGGAGGAGCATGGGGTGTTTGTTGCAAACGCGTCTCTAAAACGTAGACCGAAACCCGTGGAGGGTGCTCTTGTAGAAGTTGACGGTGAACGATTTTACCGCATTTCTAATTATGATGCGATGCCTCCTTTTCTGATGAGTCTAGTCAGCGACTCGGATCACTGGTTCTTCATTTCGAGTAATGGTGCTCTCACAGCTGGGCGTAGGGATCCTGACCACGCGCTTTTCCCATACTACACGGATGATCGTATTCATGACAGTCAGGATCAGACAGGCAGTAAAACGATTCTCACGGTAAATCGAGACGGCAAGAGATTCTTATGGGAGCCTTTTTCTCCAAGATACGAGGGGCTATACAATGTTTCGCGAAATTTGTATAAGAGCATCTTCCATAATAAAATTATCTTCGAAGAAATAAACTGGGATCTCTCTCTGAGTTTTTCCTACGCATGGATGTTTAGTGAGAGATTTGGTTTCGTAAGGCTTGCTACCCTTACGAATTTAGGAAATGAGAATGTTGAAGCCGATATTTTAGACGGGGTTCAAAACATACTGCCTTACGGAATATCTCGAAGGTTTCAACTAGAATACAGTACGCTTGCTGACGCTTATAAGGAGGCTGAGCTAGACGTGGAAACAGGTTTAGCTATTTTTAAGCTTGCCTCCATTCCAGTCGACAAGGCTGAGCCCAGCGAAGCGCTCAGAGCAACTACAGTATGGTCTACAGGTCTTGAGTCGCCTAAAAGGCTTCTTTCAACATCGCAGCTTGAGCGTTTTCGCCAAGGGTATGCTGTAGAAGAGGAGACTGCAACGCGTGGGATACGTGGAGCATATTTCGTGAATGCTCGTCTTTCCATACCAGCTAAGGACAAGAGAGAATGGTATATTGTGGCCGAGGTTAATCAAGATGCTGCCAGCGTAATTGCCTTGCTACGCCTCTTAAGAAGCGAAAGGAGCCTGCGCGATAGAATTCTCGAAGACGTGAAATATGGTACTCAAAACCTTATACGTATTGTGGCTAGTGCCGACGGCCTTCAAGCAACTGAGGACGAGCTTAATACTTGCCGTCATTTTTCAAACGTTCTTTTTAACGTAATGCGTGGAGGAGTTCCGGATAACGGTTACTGGATGTCTCGTGCCGATTTCATTTCCTTCATTTCGAAAAGTAATCGCAAGGTATTACAGAAACACCTTTCATTTCTAAACTCGCTTCCTGAGAAATTCACGCTTCATTACCTCAGGTCTGCCGTCCAAGAGCAAAATGATCCAGACTTAGAGAGACTTGCCTACGAGTATTTACCATTAACCTTCAGCCGTCGACATGGTGATCCCAGCCGTCCCTGGAACATGTTTTCAATCGAAGTAAAAGACGAGTATGGCAGGAAAATCTTAAACTACCAGGGGAATTGGCGGGATATCTTCCAGAATTGGGAGGCCTTGGCACTTTCTTTTCCAGAATACATTGAGAACATGATATTCAAGTTTGTTGATGCCATTACGCCAGACGGGTATAATCCATACCGCGTTACAAGAGAGGGTTTTGAGTGGGAGGTTCCTGATCCACGCGACCCATGGTCGTACGTAGGCTATTGGGGCGACCACCAAGTGGTCTACCTTCTAAGACTATTAGAAGCATCAAGACGTTATCATCCGGGTTTAATTGCAAAACTATCTACGCGAAGAATATTTGCATACGTAAACATCCCCTACCGAATCAAGTCGTATGAAGATATACTGAAGGATCCTCGGAAAACAATTGAATTCGATTTTTCCCTCGATCAGGAGATTAAGAAAAAAGTATCGATAATTGGTGCGGATGGTATACTTGTCCAGGATGAGAATGGTGAAATATACCATGTAAATCTTATTGAGAAACTGCTAGTCATATTGCTAGCCAAATTGTCAAACTATATTCCTGAAGCAGGAATCTGGATGAATACGCAGAGACCCGAGTGGAACGATGCGAACAATGCTCTAGTTGGCTATGGTACTTCCGTAGTGACGCTATGCTACTTGAGACGCTTCCTTGCTTTTTGTAAAGACCTTTTTAAAGAAATTGAGAAATATGAGATTAGTGTTTCCTCTGAAGTCAGAGAGTTTTTCCAAGATATTTACAATGCATTGAAACGGCACTTAAACCTACTGGGCAAGCCCATATCTGACAAGAATCGTAAAAGGGTTTTAGACGACCTCGGTAAGGCTGGAAGTCGTTACAGGAGTAGGATTTATGCAGAAAGCTTTTCAGGTGTTCAGGCAACATTATCAATCGAGGAGCTTCAATCGTTCTGCGATTTGGCGCTTCAACACATTGATCACTCGATCAGAGCCAATAAGCGTGACGATGACCTGTACCATTCGTACAACCTAATTACGATAAGCGACGATGAGATTAAGATTCGCCACCTATACGAGATGTTGGAGGGTCAGGTAGCAGTATTGAGCTCTGGACTATTGTCTTCCGAAGAAGCTGTTACACTGCTCGACTCATTAAGAGAAAGCAGGTTATACCGTGCTGACCAGAATAGCTACATGCTTTACCCAGACCGTAGGCTGCCTCGATTTCTCGAGAAGAATAATATTCCTCAGAGCGAAGTCAAGAAGTCGAGGCTTCTAATCGAGCTTTTAAAACGCGGTGATAAGCGTATCGTAGTATGCGATGTAAACGGCGGAGTACATTTTAATGCGGCTTTTCGAAACAGCGACGTACTTAGAGGGGCGCTTGAATCTCTGAAGAATGAAGAAGAGTATCGTGGGCTAGTGGAGGAAGAGGCTGGGCTCGTTCTTGAAATCTATGAAAAAGTTTTCGACCACCAGTCTTTTACAGGCCGCTCCGGGTCCTTCTTCAAATATGAGGGGCTTGGATGCATCTACTGGCACATGGTGTCGAAACTACTGTTAGCGGTTCAGGAGGTCTTGAATAAGGCTGCAGGCATGAATCAGGATAAGACAGTTTTAAACCGCTTGAAAAAGCATTATTACGAAATTCGTGAAGGCATTGGTGTGCACAAGCCGCCTAGTCAGTACGGAGCATTCTCTACAGACCCCTATTCTCACACGCCCAGCTTTACTGGAGCGCAACAACCCGGCATGACCGGGCAGGTTAAGGAAGACATTATTTCAAGACTGGGCGAGATGGGTGTAATTGTTGAAGACGGGTGTTTAAAATTCAGAACGCACCTGATAAACCCGTCAGAATTCTTGAAGAGCCCTAGGAGGTTCATGTACTACGATGTTGAAGGACATCAACAGACCATAGAGCTTGATAAGGATACGCTAGCCTTTACATTATGCCAAGTGCCTGTTATAGTTCACCGTTCCAGTCCGGTGAGAATCGAAGTCAGGAACTCGGATGATTCTCGAAAAATAATTAACAGTCTCGACCTTGATGCTGAAACAAGCTCCGCCATCTTTAATCGGACTGGGAATATTCATAGCTTAAATGTATTTTTAGGAATGGGTTGAAAACAACCTTTATTTGAAAAAGATGAACTTTTTTTAATTTTTTAAAGACGCATTGACTTTTTTTGAACCTTTTTAAACCGAAAAGATACTAAAAACGTTTATTAATTGAGTTCGGGCCTCTTTTCTCAAGAGGTGTGCTAAAAGATGTATGCTTGCGATACTGGGGAAAAAGATGCTTTGAAGATATTGATTATGGTCACAGCGATAGTGATTGCAACCGTAATATTGCTGTCATTCGCTCCACGAGTCCTAGGAGACGATGAGCCTGCCAATGGAAACTATACAACAATAGAGGAGGGAAATTATACGGAAGGATACGATAATCTCACTATTCCGCTGGACGATTTCACGATGCCATTGGATAATGAAACACTACCGCCATGCTTAGGAAAGAACATCTCTTTATTGATTAGAAATATTACTCAAACACACCGGGAAAACCTTCTAAGAATCAGACTTCAGAGAAGGCTGATGCTAAACACTACTTGGCATGAAAGGCTTGAGTTGCTAAACCAGACTAAAAACGAGATGAGGTCTTGCATAGAAGAGATGCGGAGGGAGATGGAGAGGCTGAGGGAGATGTTGAGGCAGGGCAATATTACGCGCGAAGAGTTCATAATGGAGATGAACAGGATAAGGCTTGAAATGAGAACCCGGCTGAGCCTTATAAGAGAAACTACCAAGGAAGCCTTGAAAGCATTACAGAAAAGAATCCCAGAAGAAAACAAGAGGTTTGCAAGACAGATCGTTGAAGAGAATCTTAGATTTCAGCAGGAGATGAAACAGCTCCATGAGAGAATAAGGGAAGAAGTAAAAGAAAGGGTCAGGGAGCAAATTCAGAACAAGAATCAGGGTAAGGGGAAGGGAAAGGGTAAAAAGTAATTTCCTCTAGGTTTTTATACTTCCTTTACTTTTTTAACACTCAAATGATGCGCAAGACCACTATATTGATTACTTTAACAGTCTTAATAATGCTCGTCTCGCGGCAGCTTATACTGGTCGAGGGGGAATTTGAGTTCCAAACCAATTACAGAATAATCTTGCATAAAGATTCCTCAGCAACGTGGGTAGTGGAGCTTTCAACACCATTGTCTTCAGAAGAGGATAAAGCAGATTTCCAAGAGTTCATGGAAAGTGCTGATACCGTCTCCATGCTTTCAAGCTTTGAATCTACCGTAGAAAGTATGGTTCGTAAAGCATCTTCTTCAACCGGGAGGCCTATGCATGCTGAAGATTTCAATCTCACAATCTATACAAGGGGAGGAGTGTTAAAACAGCTCGGAGTTATTGAATACAGATTCACCTGGATTGGCTTCAGCATTAAGACAGCAGATACGATTGAGATTGGAGACGTATTCGAAGGGGGCTTCTACCTGTTTCCTGATGAAACTCTTGAGATAGATTACTCTGAGCTTGCTGATGATTACTTTCTGGAACTAGTGAGTCCAAATCCTTCGAGAAAAGAGGCTTCGAAAACAATTTGGTTTGGCAAGCTAGACTTCTCCGACGGTGAACCAATGCTGGTTTTCCGAAAAAGGATTTTGACCATTGAAGCGTTCAGTTCAAGCGCTGGTCAGATCGAAAAAGGTTCTTCCATAAACGTTTATGGAAGAATTAGCCCACCGATACCTGGCCTGATTGTTCAAATAGTCTACCGAAACCCTGAGGGTTTAGAGACGGTTAGGGAGACAGCTGTTGGGGAGGACGGCTATTTCTCAGACAATTGTAATCCGAACATCACGGGCTCGTGGAGTGTTTACCTTCGTCTACCCCCAGGCTCTAATTATAGGTTTAGCGAGCCTCCGCAGCCGCTCGTATTCTCGGTCTATGAGAAAACCAGCGGGGCTGAAGGTTTTAAGCTTCATCCAGCAATAATCCTATTCTTAGTTCTAATTCCGATAGTAGTCTCTATGTTGTTGCTTCTACGTCATCGCAGGAGGAGATTACCCCCGCCGCCAGAGGAATACATGATTTCAGACGAGGAGCTCGTATTGAGGATCCTCAGAAATTCAGGCGGAAGGCTGGCTCAGAAACAGATTAAGGAGGCTGCTGGCTTCTCGAAATCCAAGACGTCGATGGTTTTAAACGAGCTTCAGAAAAAGGGTTTGATAAGGAAGATTAAGCGTGGGAGGGAGTACATAGTGGAGCTGGTTTAGAACATAGTGTTGAAAAAGGGATTTTAAGCACCTGTGCTTCATTAAAACGCATGGCCAGTAAGCTTGGAGTATGTCTTTTAGGATGCGGCTTTATAGGGGCTATTCATGCTGAAAGATGGAGGAGTATCCGCGAGGCGGAGCTTGTAACTTGCTCCAGCAGAAGCGAGGGAAAGATGATTCTTTTCAAAGAAAAATATGGCTTCAAAAGAGCGTCGAAAAGTCTGGATGAAGCAATACAGGATAAGGATGTTTCTATAGTTGATGTCTGTACACCAACCTATACTCATAGGGATATTGTGCTGCAAGCACTCGACGCTGGCAAGCACGTCTTGGTAGAGAAACCTATCGCTCTCAGGCTTTCAGATGCGAGAGAGATGATAAATAGGGCGGAGAAAAACGGCTTAAAACTCATGGTGGCGCATGTCCTAAGGTTCTGGAGCGAATACCTTTCTTCGAGAAACCTCATTCTCCAAGGTGAAATAGGGGACCCTGTTTTAGCAAGAGCGTATAGGCAAGCCCCGTTTCCCTCATGGACTTCAGACGCGTGGCATGAGGATATTCGTAAGAGCGGAGGAGTATTCATCGACCTCAGTATTCATGATGTTGATTTCTTAAGGTGGTGCATCGGGGAGATTGAGGAAGTTTATGCTTAAGGTGGGAGCTACCTTAGGAAGAACGCTTCCTCACCCGACTATGTTCAAGCATTGCTCAAATTCGAGAATGGGGCGCTGGGGTACGTTGAGGGAAGCTGAATAATGCCGGAGGGTCATTCACTCTCATCTCTTCTAGAGGTTTCGGGGACGCGTGGAATG
>Ga0185307_1000319_pt1 | contig 31248 bp, 25 predicted proteins | sample LHCtaG_FD_128010 | JGI IMG/M metagenome (GOLD analysis project Ga0185307, IMG submission 128010) | Hot spring microbial communities from Little Hot Creek, USA to study Microbial Dark Matter (Phase II) - LHC4sed_matched (SPADES... | ecosystem: Environmental > Aquatic > Thermal springs > Hot... | reverse complement strand
CAGGCTTATTCCAAGGCTTACAACAATAGACTACTCATGGGTTAGGAGGCGTATGCTTGATTTAAGCCCATATGAATCTTTGAGTGGCTATGATGGGTCGGTTGCTATAGCCGTTGACTCGAGCGGCGTCAGCGTTCATAGGTGTGGTGGGTGGGTTGAGCGGATATATGGGGGAGGAAGCGCTATGTTGAGATACATTTCGCAGTTGACGTTAAAATAAAGGAGATACTGGCAATGGATGTGACTATAGATGACATACATGATTCTAAAGCCCTGCCAAGCTTGATAACGAACGCGTCAAGACATAGGCTGATCTCCGAGGCATTTATGGATGGAGCATACGATTCAATAAAGTCCTATAGGCTCCTTAGGAGAATGCTGGAATAAAGCCTATCATTAAGCCTAGAAGAAACGCCGGGACGGATCGAGGGCCTCCTGAGAGGCGCTCTTCAGTCATTATGTTCAAGATGCTTGGTGAGAAGGAGTGGAGTGGGAGGATGGGTTATGGTAGGCGATGGGCTGCTGAAACAGCATTCTCAACATTCAAACGCCTATACGAAGAATACTGCATGTCCAAAAACATGGAAAACATAACTAAGAAATTAGCAGCTAAAGCATACAACATGCTAATAAACCTACAGAGCTAAAGAGTGAGAGCAAACAGCCTAAAACCAGGAGAGAAGCTCAAACCAAAAGAATTAAGCCACAAAGCTAAAATCTTCTTCAACAACATAATATCAAACCCAATAAACAGAAGTGAAAGATTTAGAAGATCAATGGCATGCTGGAACCTAACAATAAAACTATTCATACTATTATACTACAATCACATGAGGAGGTGAAGCTAAGTTGCCACGTCCAACTGAAGAGACCTGGCAACTTAGTATATAAAGGCTTTATATGTTAAGTTGCCACGTCCACTGAAGTTAAAAAAATTATAAATACCCTTGAATAAATTTTACTATTGTAGAGGGGGAGACAAGTAGATTGAGCAAGATTCTTTCTAAAAATTTCTTTTTCAAGTTTTTTCTAGCATTAATACTAGTCTTGTTTTTGGCTGTTTGCATCCTTCCTTTGTTTTCTAAGGGCGTCGCGGACAGAGGTATCCAATATAGTTCGGTTTTAGATGATCTGTCAAATGCCTATGCGTCGCTTAAAGAGGCTATTTCTCTAACTGCCATTAGAGAGCACATGATTTTCTTCTCAAGTCTAGGTACGAGGGCGGTGGGTTATGAGGGTAATCTGAAGGCTGCAGAGTACATTTACAGCAAGTTTAGAGAATATGGTTTAATCAATGTAACATATCATCCATTTTCCCTTGTCGATGCAATAGATTATGGAACAACCGCCACGCTTGAAAATGGTCAAGTGTTGAGGCTTTATCCTATTAAGCCAAATTTAGTCTGTACATCTCAAACACCGCCTGGGGGGATAAGCGGCAAGATAATATATGCTGGCGCTGGATGGTTAGAAGATTTCGAGAAGGGAGCTAAAGAAGCCAATGCGCCTGTTGAGGGAAACATTGTTCTTCTAGACTGGTATACGCTTAATAGGTGGACGACGGCTCTTAGGCTTGGCGCTAAAGCAGTGATTTTTCTTCACCCATCTATATTGAGTTTCAGCGCCTATGGATCTTTTGACACGAAATATCTTCCAGAGCTTCCGCTACACTTTCCACGTTTCTATGCGGGGAAAGAAGAGACTGAAATTTTACTTCAAAATGTGGGTAAAAGCGTCACTATAAGATCTGAACATAAATGGGCAAACGTCACTTCATGGAATGTACTGGGATATATTCCCGGGACGCTTTACCCTGATAGAATAATCATATTTTCCTCGTATTATGATTCAAGTTCAGTTGCCCCCTCATGTTCTCCGGGGGCTGAAGAATCAGTGAGCATATCCACTCTATTAGAAGTCGCTAAATACTTCTCTAAAAATCCTCCAAAAAACACTATTTTATTCGCTGCTTTTAGCGGTCACCACAATGACTTAAGGGGTTCAATATATTTTGCAAACGACTTTCTCGTTTACCCCTCATATAACCGTTCCGTGCGAGAGGAATTGTTTAAAAATATTGGTTTCAAATTTAAGATGCTTGTCAACATCGACATATCTATGGGCTCACCCACATTATATTTCATTGTGGAGGGCAATGAATTTAGACTTTATACCGGAGACACGACATGGCAGGGAATCTGCAGGGGAGTGGGGAGTTATATTCAGTTGATTGTGAATAAGGTGATGTCGGATAAACCCTTTGGTAGAGCCTATCAGAAACCGGAATATTGCCCCATGCTTATATCCACTTCTTACAGCGAAGCCTGGGAGGGAAGAATTTTAGCATGGAAGGACTTTATACATGACCATGAGGTTTTCCCATACTGTTATCTGCCAGCCTACACTATAAGCACCGCGTATGATCCGCGCCCGCAGCATGGGGAACCATTTGACACAATGGAGTGGGTTGATAGCCGAGTAAACGGATGGGAGAATCTTCAAGCTCAGCTTGAGCTGATTTTTCCGCTACTATACGCGTATGCAAACGAAGATAACATAGGCAGCGCTTATACTGGTTGGTGGAAAAGGGATGACCCCCGATATCTACCCGGTTTTACAGCTGTTAGTGTGACTGGGCGAACCGGCATATATAGGCCTGAAAAAGGCTACTATGAGCCCATACCGAACGCCATCGTTTATCTGCGGGTGCAGGTTGGAAACCAGCGTACCAGCTACTATTATAAGCGCATCTTTACATTCTCGGATAATAATGGAACCTTTAAAATATGGCCTGTTCCATCATACTATTTTGCTCCCAAATTTATCACAGCTTTCGTAGTGGATGATAGAACCGGGAAAATACTTTATGCACCGGACAGCGGAATGCACGCCTACATGCCCAGGGTTCTACCGGGCGTTTTACCCTACTCGAATTTTGGTTGGCTCACCCTCTTTAGGGCTGCGTCTATAGTTTTCGACACTATTTCAAGTACACGTTACCTTGAGGTTATGACGCATGACACGAAAATCAAACCTGAAACATTCGATGAATGGGAGGGCTGGGGAATCACTGTTCTTTTTGTTCCACCAGATGTTCCAATAGAAATAACGTGGTTTATGCCGCCTGGCATTTATCCATATGCGATCTTAAATAACGCTAGTGAAGAGAATCCCATGGGAGCCGGCTATAAGCTTAGGCATGGAGAACAGTTGTTTATTCCTAATGTTGGTCTCAAATATGCTGAGAATCTATATAGAGTAAATCAGGAGCGCCTCTACACATATGCGCAATACGAGCCTGAAGTTCTCAAAACCTATATAGAGGAGTATCATAGAAAATCATATGAGCTCCTACAGCTGGCATATCACCACTTAAGAAACTTTGAATATAGCAAAGTTAATGCCCTGTCTATAGAAGCCCGTTACTTCGCTGGGACAGTATATAGTGTTGTGAGACAGAAGATGGAGGATTCCTGCACGGTAGTTCCTATAATGGCAGCTCTTCTACTTCCATTTGTCTTTTTAAGCGAAAAATTAATCTTTGCATGTAAAGGCTATAAGAGGATCATTTCGTTTATGGGCATCTACGCCATTACCTTCCTAATCTTCTACTTTATTCATCCTGGCTTTAGATTTACGGCGAACCCACTTATGATAGTTCTCGGCTTCACAATTTTAACGCTATCATTTCCCGTTATATTCATGGCCTTCAATTCACTGCACTCTTACATGGATAAAGCTAGACGTGAACGCCTAGGGATTCATGAAGTTAAAGTGGGCCGCGTGGGTCAAGTTAGCCATGCCTTTTCAACAGGAATAGAAAATATGCGGCGTCTGAAATTTAGAACAGCTTCAACATTAATTTCAATCATTATAATGATAGCTTGCCTCCTAAACATAGTTTCCATGTCATCTTTAACCGTAACCCATCTGGAGAGATCTCCTGGCACAGCAAATTATCAGGGGATCTATGTAAGAAAGTATCTTTGGGGTGAAGGGTCGTTTAACTTAGGAGAAGGCATGTATCAGCTTCTAAAAGACTGGTACAAAGATGAAGCCATCATCGCGCCAAGGGCATGGAGGTACTCAGCCTTCTACAGTTCCCTACTAGCCTGGCCGCAGCGAGTAGGCTTTAAAGTTTACTATGGGGATAAATGGATCAATGCAATTGTTCTCTGGGGATTAACGTCGATGGAAAGGGAGTTCTTAAGGGTAGATTTCTTCCTGGTTGCTGGAAGATGGTTTGAGCCCACAGATCGTAGGGCGGTGATCTTAAATCTGCGGCAGGCTGAGAGTTTAGGGATTAACGTTTCAGAACTAAATGGAGGTCCGGTTCCAGTGGTCTTTGAGGGCATGCAGTATTATGTCGTGGGCGTAGTTGACATGACGCTGGAACGCCTTAAGGAGATGGATGGCGAGGAAGTTACCCCGCTAAAATTCGATCTAGATTACAACCCATACTTTATTCATGTAACCTTAGATTACGTGCTCATCCTAACTTACGAAGACGTTATAAACCTCGGTGGGGGAATTGCCAGCATATCAATTAAGTTTAATGACCCCTCAATGATCCGTGAGGCTGCAGAAAAAATATCTAACTTTTACTCAGCATACCTCACTTACTTCACGGAATTTAACAGGGAGACTGGGGAAACCATGATTTATATAATTTCAAGCAGATTTGCCCATAGTATTTTGGGCTTAGAGTTCCAGATGGTTCCAATGGTCATAGTAATCCTCTCTCTATTTAATACTGTTATGGGTTCGGTGCATGAACGCCGACGTGAAATATCAATATACAGTGTAGTAGGATTGTCGCCGCTGCATGTCTCTATGATGTTTTTAGCGGAATCATTAATATACGCTCTGCTGGGAGGAGTGCTGGGCTATCTATCCGCAATATCCTTCTTCAAAATTGCTGGCCTATTTCTGCCAACGGAGCTTATAGCCCACAACTACTCGACTAGAGCTGTTATAATAGCCCTAGGTTTATCAATGTTATCTACTGTGCTGGCTTCTGTCTATCCATCTATCATTGCAAGCCGCCTAGTTACTCCAAGTCTTGAAAGAGCATGGAAGATAACAACTAAACCTAGAGGTGATGTGTGGGAAATACCTCTTCCATTCGTGTTCAAGGGTTACGCCGACTTAACAGGCTTCCTAAAATATGTCGAGGAGTATGTTAGAAATCATACGGCACCTGATTCCCCAGACTTCTCCGTGAAAGAAATGAATGTCAGCGAAGGCGAAATTGAGGGAAAGAGATATGTTAGTATAGAATCAGTAATACAGTTGGCTCCCTACGAGGCAGGCGTCGCCGAAAAAGTTCAAATATACTTAATTGAATCTGAAAGCCAGAGGTGGGAGCCGCATATCTTTGCTCAAAAATTGATGGGGCCCTCTGATAGATGGATGCGTCTGCATAGGAATTTCATTGATCAAATAAGGAAACAAATTATGTTATGGAAGAGTTTACCGCCTACAGAAAGGCAGAGATACGTGAAGGGAGATGTGGAGAAGAAAGGTATCAGGTGATGGCGATGTTTTCTGATCCAGTCTCTCTCGGCTTAATTATTTTCTCCATAATAACCCTCTACTGGAGCATATTGGGCGCGTATGTGCTTTTTAAATCTGGTGTAATAAGTGGCAAATCCGCGCCTATACTCGTAGCCTACTCTTTCTTCGCGTGGTTAACATCAAGAATCATGTACATGAATTTTCCAGAGGTGCCGCCCCACCCAATACTAATAATTTCCGGCCTTGTTGAGAGTCCTCAAAGCATACTTACAACGGTTTATATATACTATAAAACAAAGATAATTAAGCTGAGGTGGATACCGTATATAGCGCTCTACTCCCTTTTCCTGACTGTTAATAGAATCTCTCTATACTTATGCCGCAGCCTACCGGTCCCAGACATCCTTCTTCTCCCCAGGGTTTTCTCGGAATGGGCTAGTCTCCCAGCATGGCTTTACGTTTATGTAAAATCTAATAAAATTTTTAGTGTAAGGCAAGCTTCCATTATAATCTGTTATCAAGTTTTAGTTTGGCTCAGTTTAGTCTACATGCTCTATTACCTAGCGCTTCCCTACTCCCAGATCTCCGCCTTAGAGGTAGTTATGAACTATCCTGTCACGCTGTTAACGCTGATGCTTATTGATAAATATAGATTAAGTCACCTTAAGTATATCGGTCGATGAGAGGCGAGATCCATGTATGTGGAATATGAGCTTCTCTGGACTGTAGGTGGCATGTGGTTAATAACCTTCATATCCATGTACTGGATATGGGAGGACTCGCAGATACACAAGAAGAGAGCATGGCCATGGGTTTTTATCCTCATGCTCGGCGACCCATTTTCCACTTATGTGAGCAACCACTATAGATATGAATATTTACCCAGCAGGGGTATCTACCCGTACCTAGTTCCATTTTTCAGATATGACTCAAGCTATTTCCTTGAACCAGTTTGGGTATTGGACGCATTCTTCTTCTGGAGCATCCTCTTCAGCCTAATTGATAATACTGTAGCTTTCTTCGTCATTTACTGGATTTATAATGATTGCAAGAAGACTGGTGAAAGAGCCACTCCATGGATATCCATTTCAAGGTTTATACAGATTATGCCATTCCCCATAAATTACTTCTTTCCTCTAAGCGGGTATACTGGTCAAATATTCATTTTAGTGGGTTACATTCTATATAAGCTCGGCTATCTTCGGCGGTGGCGGACATGAGGAGAGCTAGAACGTTTAGGTTAATGAGGAAGCCTATAATCGCTGTAGCCCCTCTTCTATATCTATTAACGCTCCTCTCTACGTCTTTCACCACGCTAGATGGCAGCCCAATTATCTCCCCCAATGAAACATTGTTGAGTCGAAACTTTGTTGTTGCCAGCAGTAATAAAATTGAGGCGGGTGGAGAATCCGTTAATGAAAAAATATTATCGATAAATGTCACTCATACGCCAGTTTATCCCCAGCCCAATCAGAGAGTAACTGTAAGGGTGCAGATTGGAAATTCCTCGATTGCTGTGAAAAGAGTTCTTCTATCATATCGAGAAAGGTTAAACTATAATTGGTATGGCGTGCATCAGTATTGGGGTATATATGAATGGACATGGGAACCCTTCACATGGAATGTGTATACGGACTGGATCAACGTAACTATGATTAAGGTTGAGGAAAATGTTTACGAGGCAGTGATCCCCGAACTGCCTTACTACACTATTGTTTGGTATCAAGTCCAAGTTATTGATGAATCAAATAGATTAATTATGTCGGAAGTTAAATCTTATTGTGTTGTGCGTGGAACCGAATATATAATTTATTCTCAAGCCAGCAACATAGTTGGTAGAGTTTTATATGTGGCAGTAGCCCTCGCATTAATATATGGATTAATTAAGAGATCGACTTCTGAGAGTAAGGAGGCTGATGGTGGTGTTGGAAAGTAAAGAGTATGAGGTTAAAGGCGGGTTGACGTGGCGGTCCTTCCTTATAATGCTCTTCATAGTGTTCATAGTTACGCCCGTGAATATATGGGCGGATATATCCATTGGAGCCGGCGGCATATCGTCTCTCGCGATCCTAATAATTGCAGCTGAGCTAGCACGTTTTCTCGGAGCCCCATTAACACTGCAGGAGATAGCGACAATACTTGTTGGAATCGGCGGTCTAAATTACGCCTACGGCTTATCTCAGATTGAATCCGCCTATTTCTCCCAAAACCCTCTGCTTCAGCTCTTTGGGATCAAATATATTCCATATTGGGTAGCTCCGCTTCCGGAATCAGGCTTTTATCAGTCAAGATCACTTTGGCATCCAGTTGTGAGGGGTATATGGCTGAGGCTAGATAATCTGCTTCTACCCAGCATGACTGCCCTCGCAGGTTTATCGCTAGGTATATTAAACAAGATTTTATATGTAGATCAAGAAAATCTCCCCTATCCAGGAGTTCAAGTCAATGCTTCTCTCTGTATGAGCATAGCGGAAAGGGAGGAATCGAGGTTCTTTGTCTTCTCAGTCTCTTTTGCCGTAGCCTTCATATATGGCATCTTTATGTACATAATGCCCCAGGTCTTCAATGTAAGACTAATTCCCTCCCTATGGTTTGATTTAAGTCCAAGTCTTCAAGCCATCCTTCCGGGAGCCTGCTTCGGTATAGCTACAAATCTGCCAGCATTACTCCCTGGTTTATATCTTCCACCCGTGGTAGTATTCTCTCAGCTGATAGGTTCAATCGCCGTTTGGGTGTTTGGAAACTGGTATGTTGTAACAAATGGTATAACTGAATTTTCAAAAATATATACCCCTGCCATGCCTATTTACTACATATACATGTTTGCCTATCAATACGTGTGGATGATGCCCCTAATAGGCCTAGGGCTCTTCACTGGACTATCAACTTTAAGGCCAAGCGCTGTTAGAAAAGCATTCTCGACACTTATAAGGTCTGCCAAAGTTGAGAAATTTGGTATTGAAAGGCTCTTCTCCATATGGATTGTAATAATACCCTTCGCTTTAATAGTTGTCAGTAGCCTTCTAACAATATGGTTCTGGGCCCCCGACTACCCCTTCTTCCCATGGCTTCCAGCAGCCTACAGTATAATTATTTCACTTGCCCAATCGCTTCTTATTGGTAGGGCTGTGGGGACAGGGGTCAGCATAAGTATGCCCGCAAATATAGATAAACTTATACTTGTGGCCGTGAACTATGAGGGTACAAATGCCTGGTTTGTTTCCCCAGCGGTTATAAGCCCAAGCTTTGGAGGCGAGGTGGCTTCCAACTTCAAGTTTTCCCAGCTTACACGCGCTTCCTTCTCAGACTTCTTGATAATGTTCTTCATAATTAGCCCAATATCCATCGCCTTCTCCATAATTTTCACGCAGATGTTTTGGAGCATCGCTCCAATTCCATCAACAGCCTATCCATGGTCAGCTATTGAGTGGCCTAGAAGCATAATGTATAGAGCGATCTGGATCACGCGGCCCCACGGAATTTTCCGCTTAGACTGGATAATATACGGCGCTTTATTGGGCGGCGGTTTACATACACTTCTATATTTGCTTCATCTTCCCGCTCATACCATTATGATATCCCTACTCTCAGGCATGGGGACGCTTCCCCCAATGGTGATGGGCTCCATAATTGGATACATAATACGCTTAGTAATGGAGCGTTTCCTGGGGAAGGAAACTTATGGAAAGTTCAGATATATAATAGTGGCTGGCATAAGCGCCGGGACCGGTTTAGCTGTAACCATAGGAATAGGCTGCTTTCTAATAATGAGGAATATATCGCTGTGGTACTATTAGCTTCAATCTCAAATGCTCTTACTCCTATTTCGGCGAAAGGGTCTCCCGATTTTAATCGTGTAGGTGAATCACCGTAAAGTTTGTTTCCCCATATCCTTTTTGGATGTGGCTTAGATGCCCAAAAGGCTCAAGTAAGGCTCCAAGCCAAGATGATATTGGAGAAGCTTAAGGGAAAAGAGGGTTAAGTCAGCAACAACTACACATTATAGCTAATCAGATAATCGCTTACGCTAAGCAGTCCCCTAAACCAGTGATAGTCATGGAGAACTTGAATGGAATCCGCCGAAGCTTCGAGAAGACTAAAAGGCTTAAATAAAAGGTTCCACTCACTACCCTTCAGGAGCTCCAGAAAGCGGCATCACCACAAATTGGATGTGAGTAGATTGTGCTCCCAAGAGTTAGAAAAGCCGAAGAAGCTCCACCTTGAAACCGCCATCGTTGAGGATGGAAGGGCTAGAGCCTTAATAGTTGCCCCTAATGACATGAGTTATAGAAACCTCGCTTTTTTCCTTAGGGAAAAAATCAGGGATCTTGGGGGCGTGTTCCTAGAAGTATTGGGGGAAGATGAATTTAGAGAGGAGAATTACAAATCCTTTAACCTCATTGTTTTGGGCAACATTGAGAATAATAGGCTCATAGGTTTCTTATATGTCCACTACTACGCGTTTTCAGACGCAATTTTTCCAGGTGAAGGTGGTTATGAACTTAGAACGATTCATGATCCATGGGGTGATGGAAGAAACATTATTCTTATCGGTGCCACTGATTTGGATGGGGCTAAAAGAGGCGTTGAAGATTTCCTTAAAATTCTAAAGCCTGGGCGGGTGCTCTCGATAGGAAGAATAATTAGGATTGAAAGTGGAAGAATACCGCCTTTTATAATGAATCCCTCCCAAGATTTAATGCGGAGATTGGAGGAAAAGGCTATCACAGCTATGGAGAGCGAAGCCCATGGCAACTTAGCTCCGTATTTATCCGCCGCCGGAATAATGTATTACATAACTGGAAATGACTGTTACGCCGAACTCTTTAAGCGTCTAGCATACATGTATTGGGAGTATTATAAGAGGCCTGTGACGACCACCAGGGAGGCATTTGGCAGATGGGGGTTTGACGCAGATTTTTATCTCCACCAAATGATGCCAGCTTGGGATCTGGTTGAGGAGAGCCCTGTTTTTACAGATGAGGATCGGCTCAATATTACCAGAATCTTTATCGAATTTGTTAGGCATGTACCTCCCCATACTGGGCAAATAGATGCTTCTGGGAAAATTAAGCCTGATGAAACCATAAGGCATAATCACGCTACCTTTGCGGCTTTAGGACTAGCCTACGCTGGCACATACTTCTCCAAATATTATCATCTCGATGAGGCAAAATTCTGGCTCGAGCTTTCAGACAAGGTGTTTGCTGGACAATCAAAGGCGTTTAAGCCCGTTTGTAACTGTAACAGCTATCAATGGCTAACGCTATACCACACATTAAAGTATGCGTTGGTTATGCGCAAGCTATACTATTTAGCGAGTGGAAATGCTAGAAAAAGCGCCGATCTCGCAATCATCTCTACAGATAATCTGGGCTATCAAGTGCCTTATGGCGACGCAGGCTCCTATCATGGGGGATGGTCGCAGATTCCATTTCTAAGGGGTGTAGCCTACTATTATAGGGATGGCAGATATGAGTGGATGATTCGGAAGAAAACAGAGGCTATGAAGGAGATTTATGAAGAGAGAAAATTTGTTGAGTATTGGCCTGACGTCATTAACTCGCTAGGTATTCATCAATTTGCTGTTAGCATTGAGCCAAAAGAACCAGTGGATCTGCTGGGCGTTAAAAGTTTCCCCCTTGATAGAGAATTCTTTAATTACCATGGGGGACATGCATTAGCGCCGTATGAGAAAACCTTTGATAAAATAGTTATGAGAGCAAGCTATGATCCTCAAAAGCAATATCTTTTGTTAGATGGTTTATCTTGCGGTGGGCACTCGCATCCTAATGGTAATGCTATCCTCCGCATAACTGATAGAGGTCGAATATGGCTTGATGACTGCACATATATGCTGGGGCAAATGAAGCATCACAATACTCTTCTCGTCTATAAAGATGGGCAGTCTAAGGTTATTCCGAAATTCTGTGAACTCGAGAGCATCGCAGATTTAAAGGAGATAGGTTTCTCAGAGACCTCTGCAAGAGATTACAATGGAGTTGACTGGTATAGAAACATAATATGGCTTAAAGAGAAGTACTTCGTTATATTGGATGAAGTTGAGGCTAAAGAGGATAATGAATATAGTTTCCATGTAATTTGGAGAACCGTGGGCGCTCCAATAAAGAGAGCAAACTCTCTAATAGTAAATCAAAGAGGAGTATGCTTAACAATTCAAAATATGGATGGCGCTGAACTTAAGTTTGAGGAGGATTTTGAGGCCGGAAAAGACTGGGTAAACTATAAATATGCAAGCCCCGTTGTCCACGTGATGCGCCAAGTAACAGATGCTTTCTTGAGGCAAGGAAATAGACGCATATTTATAAATCTACTATACACTTTTGAGGGGGAGAAAAAACCGTTAATAAAAGCTACTAGAGTTGGAGAGACGCAAATTGCCATCCATGGAGATGAAATCGCTTACATTGGAGTTACTGGGGAAGGGGAAACAGTCAACCTCAATATTAGCGGAGAAAATACTTTATCTATTAAGACAGATGCCTCCGCATATTATATTTCACCATCGAGATGCGCTGTGATGAACGCATCTTTCCTCGACTGCGGTAAAGCAATTTTTAAGAGCACTTCACCCATATCCATGGAGCTTTGCATAAACGATGAAGCCGCTGTGATAGATGCACCTAATCCATGTGAAATCACCTTTACGGCAGAGATCTCCGAGGTTAAAGTTTACGGTGGATCCTCCTCGCTGGAGAAGACTGGCGAAGGATTCAAGATATGGGTTAAACCCGGCAAATATACTCTAAGTCTCCCCGGATTAAGTAAGACAGATTTTGCCCTAAAATTGGAGAACATAACTTTTCCAGAGAAGGAAATAAAAATTTCGAGGGCAAAAAGACTGTTAAAAAAGAGATTCGGTTTAATAGAGGTTTGGAGTAAAAAGGCTGGAGGAAAACACGATTTTACCTCAATTACTGCAGTTGACCTCAATAATGATGGCCTAAATGAGGTTGTAGCTGGCTCCACCGATGGTAAAGTTTACGCCTTTTCCAGCTCTGGCTCTGAGATTTGGAGTTTCAATGCTGGTGGAAGGGTGAATTCGATTCACGCAAGCGACGTTGATAAGGATGGAGAAATCGAGGTGATATGTGGCTTAGAGGATGCAACAATTTACCTTCTTGACTCCGAAGGAAGGCAAAAATGGGGTTTCATCTTTCCTCCCCACATTGGAAAACCATCTGTGGTGACAGTGTTCACGGCGGATCTAAACCTAGATGGAAGAGAAGAGATAATAGCTGGTTTAACGAATTGGCTCTATTTCGCCCTTAAAAATGATGGGAATGTGCTGTGGAAGAGCGAAGCAATATGGCCGGCTACAGTTGGATGCACAGCAGATGTAGATGGCGATGGAAGATTCGAGATTTTAGCAGGCACAAAGCTAAACTTATCCCTAATAAACTCTGATGGAAGCATTAGATGGAGGTTCTCTGGAGGGCGAGATCACTATTCTCCCTTCGGAAAGGGAAGAGTTTTAGACGTATATGCCGGGGACATAGACGGAGATGGTGAAGTTGAGATCTTATGTGCATGCTCAGACGGCTACATTTATGCTCTAAACCCTATGGGAAGACTTAAGTGGAGATATAATGTGGGGGAAGAAGCAGTTAGAGTCTCAGCGGCAGATATCAACGGAGACGGGAGAATGGAGGTCATCGTAGGGTCAACGAACTTCAACATCTATTCGCTAAGAAGTAATGGAGAGAGGATTTGGCGAAAGAATCTAAAGGATATAATCCGAGACATCAACTTAAGCGACTTAAATAATGATGGAAAAGCCGAGGTAATTTCAGGATGTGGAAATCGCCTAGTAATTTTAAGTGGAAGCGGTGATGAGAAGGCATGGTGCAATGTAAATGGGCTTATAAACAAAATTGTAATATCGGACTTAGATAATGACGGTGAAAAAGAAATTATTGTTACCGCCAAAAATAGAGGCATTTTTGTATTGAAGAGTATGTAATATAAAATTCGCCGGCAAATCTCGCCAAAACTTTTATTAAATCATCGACAAGCATCTTTCTATTGAATACTATATGGAGGCATTTTTCATGAGAACAGTTATGCTTGATGAGATGACGTGGTATGAAGTGAAGAAATACCTTGAAAGAAATAATATTGCAATAATCCCAATAGGCGTTGTTGAGCTGCATGGGGAATGGCCCTTAGGAATGGAGTATTTTACACCCTTAGCTATTGCAAAATTGGTTGCGGAAGAAGTGGATGGCGTCGTTGTTCCCCATATTGCCTACACCTTCGCTGGTGCGACAAGAGCAGGGGTCGGCACAATTAATATTCAAATTACAGAATCCGTCAGATATATTAAACAGGTCTGTTTGAGTCTACTGGAGAACGGCTTCAAGAGGTTCCTTCTACTCAGCTGGCATGGTCCAGCATCCATAACTGTTTCAACAGTTGTTAGAGAATTATTTGACGAAACAGGCGTTCCATTCGCTTACATAGACCTTGAGAGAAAGGACTTGCTTGGAGGGCGCTTAGTGTGGGAGAATGATGAAATATGGCTGGGCGTCTTTAAAGTACTGGGAAGACTTGACATAGTGTTTAGTCTTATGCAAAGTATGGACGCGCTCAGCGAGGAGCAGCTAAATATGCGTACAATTAAAGATATGCCGAAACCTATGTCTGATGTTCTCAGCCGAGCTGTAGTTGGCTACTTATATACACATGAAAGCCAGCATTACCCAATTATGAAGAAACGTAGCGCTGAAGAGATTGAGAGGCTTGCCGATGAGGGCATCAAGAAACTTAAGGAGGTTGTGAGGGCTATGGAGCCAAGAAAGCTAATGGAGTCTCTTAAAGAGTACATTGAGATCCTTGAGAAATGCGAAATGACTGAGAGGGGAGAGCGGATTAGAAAACTCTGGCGGCAGAGAGGTTTATAGACTGGGAAGAGAAAGGAGCTGGGATACGCTTAGATAGGTAAACTATCATTTATATCTGTGGAAGAAAAAGCGGGAACATGAAGGTAGGGAAGTGACTAAATGCTGGACTTTTCGAAAATAAAAACCTACCCAATCTCTCAAAGAAAAAACCTGGTTACACTTAAAGATATTATTGATCCAAAGTCTCCTCCACCACCCTTTGAAAACCCCGATCTTCAAAAAGTTGCTGAGAAGATAGTTACTGCAAGGAAAAATGGGGCGCATGTAATTTGGATGATGGGGGCTCACGTGATAAAGTCAGGTCTATCGCTAATTATAATAGACCTCATGAAGAGGGGTGTAGTAACTCATATAGCCTCTAATGGCGCCGCGACAATTCACGACTTTGAGATAGCTCTTATAGGCGAGACAAGCGAGGATGTCGCCACAAGCATTGAAGATGGAACATTTGGGATGGCCGATGAAACTGGACGCCTAATGAATCTAGCGATACAGCGGGGGGTTCTTGAGGGCTTAGGGTATGGAGCATCGCTTGGAAAAACGATTGCTGAAAGTGAAATTTTCAAGTTTAAAGAATATAGTGTTCTATATCACGCATACAAGCTTGGAATACCCTTCACAGTTCATATAGCCCTTGGAACCGATATAATTCATCAACATCCAAAGTGTAACTTTTCAGTCCTTGGGGAGGCGAGTGGAAGAGACTTTAAGACGTTTGTGGAAACCGTTAGCCAACTTGAGGGTGGGGTTTTTTTAAACTTTGGTTCAGCAGTTATTGGACCAGAAGTCTTCCTTAAAGCGATATCAATCGTCAGAAATCTAGGGTTTGATGTGAGAAATTTCACGGCTGCAAATTTCGATATAAGGCCAATAAACGATTATATGCGCAAAAGAAGTAAAGATGATCCAGATTACTATTATAGGCCACTGAAAAACATAGTTCAGAGGCCAACTTCTGCAGGGGGAGCTGGCTTCCATATAACTGGGGATCACGTTGTAACAGTCCCCAACCTTTATCACTTGATCTTAAGCAAGGTTGGAGATGCAACGTTTAAGGTGCCGAGCAGAGAATTAGGTGCGTATACACTGGAGTTGCAGATTGAGGAGATCTCTCAAGTATATCCGGAGGCAAAAGAGGTAATTAAGAGATTTATTGATTCAAACCCGAATTTAATGTGCATTTTAAAAGACTTGGTTAAAGCTTATAGAGTCATAAACAGATGCTTTGAAAATGGCGGGGTGCTCTTCATATGTGGCAACGGTGGAAGCTTTGCAGATGCCCTACATATCTCCGCTGAGCTATTGAAATCCTTTAAGGTTAAGAGACCAATTCCAGATTACAAGAAGAGGATGTTTGAGGGTTTACCTTTGGGAAAACTAGTTGCTGAGGGTTTAGAGGAGGGGTTACGTACAATAGTTTTAGGCGCAAACCACTCGTTGACTACAGCTGTTGAGAATGATAACCCTATTAGAAACATGGCTTTCGCTCAAGAACTGTATGTTCTGGCAAGGCAGGGAGACGTCTTACTTTGCATAAGCACCAGCGGGAATGCTGAAAACGTCTTTTACGCCGCATTAACGGCTAAGGCTTTAGGATTAACGGTTATAGCGTTAACCGGCGAGAAAGGTGGAAGGATTTCTGAGATATCTGACGTCGCGGTGAGGGTTCCCTCATCTGAGACAAGCCGCGTACAAGAACTCAGTTCAATAGTATATCATACACTATGCGAGATGCTTGAAGTTTCCCTTTACAGGAGGATTAAGGAGTGAATGGGCTTAGACGCTCTAGGCTATTAGAGATCCTTGAATCCTTTAAGGACTTAAACGTCATGGTTGTGGGAGACTTCGCCCTCGATGTTTACTGGTATGCTGATATGACCCGCTCAGAGCTTTCCCGTGAAACACCCCACTATACTCGGCCAATTGTTAAGGAGACGTATTCGCCGGGAGCATCTGGGAACATAGCGTGGAACGTTAGGGACCTAGGTGTAAAAAATGTTTATGCAGTGACTGCTCTGGGGAAGGATTGGCGTGGTCAGATATTGATTGAGAAACTTCGTGAAATGGGAGTAGTTACCGACTATATTCTCCTATCTTCGGAAAGGGTTACTTCCGCATATATTAAGCCAATTCTTTGCGGTTTTGACTCTCAGCAGGAGGATGCAAGACTCGACTTCATAAATTTAAAACCGCTCTCAAGCGATCTTGAGAATCAACTTATAGACAATATTAGGGGGAGAATAGATGTCGTCGACGCCGTGATAGTTGAAGATCAAATGAGTAAGAATGGAGTTATAACTGATAACGTTCGGCTTGCTTTAATAAACCTTGCAAGGGAAAATGTGGAGAAAATTTTCGTAGTTGACTCAAGGGAGCGTATAGGGCTATTCGAAAATATGGTTCTGAAACCTAACAAGATTGAGGCTGTGAAGGCTATATATCCATTCAGGGATCCATCAGAGGTTGGGATAAATGATCTGGTGGAAATAGGGGGAGAGATGTTTAAGAGGGCTAAACGCCCAGTCTATATAACTCTAAGCGAAATGGGCGCGCTCTTAATAGATGGTGATAAACACTATCATATACCGGCCGCGCCAACAGAGCCTCCAATAGACCCGGTGGGGGCAGGTGATACATTTATTTCGGCTATTGGGGTAAGCTTAGCTGCGGGGGCGAGTCCCCTTGAATCTGGAATAATTGCGAACATAGCTGCCAGCATCATCCTTAAGAAGCTGAATATTACTGGAACAGCCTCCCCAAGGGAGATAATTAGTAAGTTTGATGAAATATCTAGGGGAGGAGAGTGGCCATGAATGTTTGGGTAGAGATAATTAATCCCAGCGTTAAGTCTAGGCTTGGCAGAATTAAACATGTGCTGATAGACTTCGATGGAACAATTTCCGTCATCAGGCAGGGATGGGAAAACGTGATGATCTCCATGATGATTGAGATGATATGCGATGGGAAGCCCCCAACCCCTCAGATTGAAGCAGAGGTCCATGAGTATGTTGACTACTCTACTGGCATCCTGACTATAAAGCAGATGGAGTGGCTTGCTGAAGCTGTTCGCAGGTATGGTATATCCAAGAGGCCTATGAGTCCACATGAGTACAAGCGGATATATAATGAGAGAATGCTCTCCTATATTGAGGGTAGAATTAAAGGATTGTTAAGTGGTGAGATCAAGCCAGATGACATGATGATAATGGGAGCGAGAAACTTTCTTGAAGAACTTTATAAGCACAACACAATCATGTATTTAGCAAGCGGCACAGACCACGAGTATGTTTTAAAGGAGGCCTCAGCCCTCCAGATAACACAATACTTCAGAGGAGGAATCTATGGAGCACTTGATCACACGGAGGCTCATACAAAGGAGAAAATAATAGAGAGGATCTTGAATGAAAATAATCTGAGAGGAGATAATTTACTTGTTATGGGGGATGGTCCGGTTGAAATTAGAAGCGCAAAGGCTAGAGATGCCATAGCTCTTGGGGTTGCATCAGATGAGGTTAAAAGATACGGTTGGAATATGCGAAAAAGGAAAAGACTAGTTGATGCCGGGGCTGACCTAATAATACCCGACTACATAGAGTATAAAAGGATAATAGATCTGCTGTTCAATGAGAAGGAAGAAAGCTAAAATTTAGAGTTTTCAGTTTTCTCCAGCTAAATTTAAATTTTTTCAACCCTGAAAAATAAGTTTTAGCGAATGATATTGGAGTTAATAGGTCATGGAAGATAAAGTTTTTATGGTAGGGTATGCTCACATAGACCTCTCCTGGCTGTGGACTAGGTCGGAGACTATAGTGGACGTTATTCCTAGAACATTCTGGAATGCTGTGAGATTAATCGAGAAGCATGGGATAAGATTCAGCCAGAGCAGCGCTCAGCTGTATAAATGGGTTGAAGAATACTATCCAGATTTATTTGAAAAAATAAAGAAGCTTATAGGTGATGGTTTATGGGATGTAGTTGGTGGGGCATGGTGCGAGTTCAGTCCACTACTCATCTCCGGAGAATCAATTGTCAGGCAGCATTTATATGGGAAAAGATATTTTATGGAGAAGTTTGGAGTAGATGTAAAGGTTGCCTGGCTGCCTGATAGCTTCGGCTTCCCCTGGTCTCTGCCTCAGATTCTTAAAAAGTCCGGAATTGATTACTTTATGACTCACAAACTTAAGTGGCAGATTCACAGAAATAACCCACCGATACAATTTCCCTACCATGTTTTCTGGTGGCAGTCCCCAGACGGCAGCAAAGTACTATCCTATCACACAGTTGGCAGTTATAGCGAGGATGTCAGCAAAGAAACAATAATCAGTCATCTAAAGACTTTAAAGAACAAACATGGTCTTGGTGTTCTTATGCATGTATATGGCCGCGGTGACCATGGTGGAGGGCCTACAGAGGATATGGTGCTGAGGGCAAAGAATATACTCGATGAGGGCACAGTTGACTTGAAATTTGCTAGGGCAGATGAGTTTTTCAAAGAGGTTGAAGAATCTCTTAGAATGGGCGTTACTTTACCCACGGTGAACGACGAACTCTATGTTAAAACTCATAGAGGCACATATACTACCGAGGCAGTAGTTAAAGTCTACAATAGGAGATGTGAAAACCTACTAATGAATATAGAGAAACTCTCTGTTATAGCCACTCTATTTGGTATGAGTTATCCTGCGGAAGATATTCGACTTCTCTGGGAAACGTTACTACTTAACCAGGTTCATGACAATTTGGATGGAACCTCAATAGAACAAGCATACCAGGATGGCATTTTGGATTATATGAGGATAAAACTGAAGGGTAATAACTTGCTTAATGAAGCGCTGAAGGCAATAAATTCGAAAATAAATACTTCGAAGATTGACCGCAGCTTAATAGTCTTTAATACTCTCCCATGGGATAGAGATGACGTTGTCGAAGTAGATTCTCGGGAAGATATATCGCTTATAGACCAGGATGGAAATCTCGTACCAGTTCAACGTGATTCTGAAACTGGAAAACTTATATTCGTAGCTCGCAGAGTTCCCGGCTTAGGTTATAAGGTTTTTTCAGTAGTGAAGCCGAGAGAAAGCGAAGTTAAAACAGATCTCGTGGTAAATGGTTTAACTTTAGAAAATAGTTTTCTGAGGGTTACGGTTGATAAGTCAACTGGAAATTTGGTTAGCATATACGATAAGGTTAATGGCGCTGAGGTTTTAAATGGGGCGAGGGGAGGCAACTTTCTTAAAATATTTGTTGACAGACCACCTAATGCCCCTGGCGGTGAACCTGCATGGAATATATACCTAGGTCCATCAGATGATCCTGAAACGTTTTCAGTAGATTTAATTGAGAGTGGGCCGGTGAGGTCAAGGGTTAAGGTCGCGAAGAGATTTGGTACTTCGTCTTTCACAATATATATTTCGCTATATGCCTATATGCCGAGAGTGAACTTCGAGATAAGGTCTTTCTGGAACGAAGAGTATAGATTTGCTAAGATAGGCTTTACGCCAAGGTTCAAGTCTCCTTACGCTACCTACGAGATACCATATGGAGTTATCCAGAGGTATGCGCATACATTTAAAGAGAACCCACAAGTCAATTTAGAGCTACCGCCGAGGGCATGGGAGGAGGCGGACATGCTTAAGTTTGAGGTGGCGGCGCAAACATGGGTGGATCTTTCAGAAGCTGATGAAAGCTTCGGCTTTACTCTGCTAAACGATGGCAGGTATGGCTTCTCCTATGATGGAGAAACTCTATGGATAAGTTTCCTGAGGGCAGCCAACAGGGCTAGACCAATTCTTCCACTTGATTGGACTGATAGATCATATAAGCCGTGGGTTGGAGAGCATGTGTTGAGATATGCGCTGCAGCCCCATAAAGGCACGTGGAGAGAACTTAATCCAACTAGGCTGGGAATGGAATTCAATAATCCATTGATAGCTACATTTGAAGACGCTCACTTAGGCGATCTGCCGACGACGTATAGCTTTATGGAGGTTACTCCAAGAAATATTGTGGTCGCAGCCGTTAAAAAATCCGAGTATAGTGACGAAATTATTGTTAGGGTCTTTGAATCCTGTGGAAAAGAGTGTATATCTAAGCTGGTATTTGGCTTTGACGTGTGTGAGGCTTCCGAGACTGATTTAATGGAATGGGATAAATATGTGGAGCCAGTTGAGTACCCAGTGAAGAATAACACAATAGAGGTGCCAATGAAGCCATTCGAGATTAAAACGCTAAAGCTTAAAGTTCGTAGAGAGGGCAAAAGATTCGAGGAGAAACTTGGAGCTTAAAAATTGCTTTGTGGCTTAATTATTTTCTCTGTTTATTTTTAAGGAAAAATATTTCCAAGACTAATTTCATGTCTTATACCCTGTTGAGCATACTGCTATAATGGGAACCTCACAACGTTATTGCTTCTAGCGGATTCGTATACGGCCACTATGACCTCAAGCACTCTTCTTCCTTCGACGCCGTTAACAACGGGCTCTCTATTCTCTATAATTGCCTTAGCAAAATCTCTTAGTAGAGAGGCATGATTAGTCGCTGGAACGAGATCAGGTCTAGCCCATGACTTTAATCCCTCTTTTGTTCCCTCCAAAACAATTTCTTCCTCACCAATCACAGACCACCTTCTTAGAATTTCCCCCTCAATTATGGCTGTTCCCTTGGTTCCATGTATCTCAAGCCTTGTCGGCAGACCAGGATAAATCGCTGTACTTCCCTGAATCACCCCTATAGCTCCATTCTTAAATCTTATTACTGCAGCAGCTAGGTCTTCAACCTCAATTTTATGTGTGAAGGTATCCATTTGAGCCCATAAATATTCTGGTTGACCCATAATCCACACTAATAGGTCAATGGTGTGTATGGCTTGGTTTATTAGAGCCCCACCACCCTCTGTTGCCCAGCGTCCCCTCCAGGGGCTCTCATCATAATACTCTTGTGTTCTAAACCACTCAACTATAGCTTCGCCGAAGATTAGCCGCCCAAATACCCCGCTTTCCACAGAGTCTTTCACTTTCCTTATTGTTGGATCAAAACGTGATTGTAGATTCACGCCTAGTTTTAAGTTTCTCTCTCTGGCTTTCCTTATCATTTCATCGGCTTCTTTCAGGTTTATAGCCATTGGTTTATCTACTAGAACATGTTTATCGTTCTCCATTGCCTCTAAAGCCATTGGGTGATGCTGATAGTGTGGTGTACTTATTATAACGGCGTCAATAGGGGCCTCTTTCAGCATTTTCTTATAATCTGTGTACCAGTATTTTATGTTCCATTTAGACGCAAACTCCTTAGCCCTCTCTTCTCTTTGACTGGTAACGGCAACTAGCTCAGCTATCCCTTCATTGGCTATCAACGCCAACCCATTAGCGCAGAAATTTGCTCCGACACCTGTTCCAACTATGCCGAACCTAATCTTTTCAGTCATTTAAATCACCACCAATTTTTATCGCAGATCCTTCAGATTTATATTTATCGTTGATCGCTTAAATAAAACCCTTTATGGTTTGAGAAGAGGGGGTCTCTCCTTCAATGATATGGCAGGGCGATGAAAAGCCCCATCTGAAGCCGACGAAGCCATGGGCAGAGAGATATGACATCAAACATCATAAACCTCCGTAAAACTCGAACATCCTCAAAGTCTTCAAAAAATATTTAAGCAGTTCTCCGCTAATTAATTGTATTCCAGGTGATTTTTATGCCCCAAAGAGTGTTGTGTAATGAATGTGGAGAAGTCCTTTATCAGGGCAATGATCTAAAATCTCCCGAAGAAATATATGAGATGCATAATGGGCGATGCCCAAATTGTGGAAGAAAACTGCTTTTAATGCCGCAGAAAATTGAAATTTTGCCAGTGAAGAGAAGCGATGAAATATAATTTGTGAAAAAAAGATAAATGTGAGATATTTTTTTATGTTATTTGCTATCTTAAATGGGTGTTGCGATGGATATAGCTAAGTATTTTAAGTCTCTAGGTGAAGGATTAAGTAAAGGGCTGCACGTCCTTCCGAGTCTAAGACCTAAAATTGGGCGCTCTACCATTATCCGGGGGACAGTGCTCTCAATGATACTTATATTGGCTTCGGGGTTAAGACTGCTTCCCCTACGATGGGGCTTCTATCTCAATGAATTCGACCCCTACTTTCACTATTATACCGCCAAATATATCTCCAGCAACGGCATTTCATCCATATTTTCCTGGCATGACTGGCGCGGCTGGTGGCCCTATGGTCGTGATATGCGCTTCTACTCTAATTTTGGGCTAACATTAACTGCAGTTGCACTCTATAGAATTCTCAATATTTTGGGGATACCGCTTACCCTAAGCATAGGCCTAAATCCCCTGGACCCTTTATCCCTAGATCCACTATACAATTTATGCGTCATCTTCCCAATAATAGCCTCCGCACTAACTTGCATCGCTATATATCTTCTCGGAAGAGATCTTGGTGGGGAGACTGTTGGCCTACTTTCAGCTTTACTTTTAGCTCTGGATCCATCTCATATTAGTAGAACTTCTCTCGGATGGTTTGACGATGAAACTATTGGTATATTAAGCGCCCTTCTGCTGATTCTCTTCTTTAGCAGAGCTTTAAACGGTAATAGAAGCATGAAAAGTAGTGTGGCATACTCTTTACTTGCGGGTTTATCGCTTGGCTATCTATGTATTTCGTGGGGTGCAGCCCGCTATCTAATTGACATTATAGCGCTTTTCGCCCTAATACTACTTTTCCTGAAGAGGTATTCCCAACGCCTCCTCCTCTTATATACATTGACTTTCGCAATTGCCTTCCTTATAGCAGTATCAAGTCCACGAGTTGGATTCGGTTTTCTCTTTGAAACCTTTAATCTGCCAGTATACGGTGTTTTCATTCTACTTCTCATGAATGAAGCATTTAGCCGTGGAAAAACCCTTAAGACAAAGGTGATTTACGTCTCAATAATTATTCTGACGTTAATTGTCTTCCTATCATCATTAATGGTTCTAGGACTTATAAGAGATCCTGGAAGAAAGTTTATCTACGCAATATTCCCCTCTTTACGTTCGGAGAGCGCGCTTTTCGAATCTGTGGCTGAGCATAAGCCATCGTCATGGGCAACCTTCTACCATAATTTCGGCGTAGGCTTAATGTTCGTGCCAGTCGGCGTCTTCTTCGCCGCTTCAGCGGTAACCAACCTAAGTATTCTCATAATATTATATTGCTTAACATCCATATACTTCGCTAGCTCCATGGTGAGACTTATAATCTTAACGTCTCCGGCAATATGCCTGCTTTGGGCATTATCCTTAAAGAAGGTTTCATCGCCGCTTATCCTATCTGTTAAAGAGGCGGCAAAATTAGTGAGGCGGAGGGCTAAATTTAAGCCTATTGAGAAGGAGCTTATAGCTGGTGTTTTATTTCTCTTTTTTGCATTATTTACTTTAACATATGTTTTTGGGTCGTCCCTCATATTAGGCTCAAAACCGCTTGGACCTATAGTGTTATCCTACGCCGATACACCTGCAATTATCTCCGGGGCAAGTCTTTCCCTAAGACCTACATCAACTGTCCGTGATTGGATAGATGCCTTGATTTGGATGCGTGAGAGTCTCCCACCATCTCCATCTAAGCCGGGTGAAAATGGAACTGTTGTTGCATGCTGGTGGGACTATGGATATTGGATAACTGTTTTCGCCAACAAAACAACCCTCGCAGATAACGGTACATTTAACTACACGCAGATACAGCAGATTGGAAAGATGTTCATGTCAAATGAAACAGAAGCCGTAAATATACTTAGGAGATATAAGGTAACGCACGTAGTTGTATATGTAACATTCAGCATCGAGATAGCGAGAACTGCACCGGAATACGCGCTCCTCTACGGTGGTGGACTCGGCGGCGATAATGGCAAGTGGCAGTGGATGGCCCGAATACCTGGGCTCAATGATAGTGCCTTTGGCAGCATCACTATTGGGTGGGATTGGATCGACTATAATAGAAACCAGCAACTTGATTATGGTGAGTTGGTGGCTAACGATCTAGGCCAAAACACAGTGCTATATAAGCTGATGATGTACGGTTTAGAGACGGTGGCAAGGGGATACTCAACAATCAACCTGGAACATTTCAAGAAAGCCTACTTCTCAAGAGAATACCCAATATCCTCGTTGCAAGAAACCTATAATGTTGCGCCACTTGTATGCATATATGAAGTAATATACGACTAAACATTTTAGAGAAACATCTAACAAAGATAGCATCGTATTGGGCCCGTAGTCTAGCCAGGATCGAGGACACCGAGCCGAAAAATAAAAGATTACGGCATCAGCGTGTAAGCCTCCGGAGCCGGAGATCCCGGGTTCAAATCCCGGCGGGCCCGCCACCTTTTGGGTTAAGTCATAAAGTTTCTTTTATTTTTAGAGAGCGACCTAACAGTCCTCCTGAGACTTGAAAGCTGAATATGGAATGCTAAGCTGAGGATTTTAAGCTCAACCGGAACCTTGTTCCTCTCAAAAACATCTATTCTCAACCAAAGACCTAATGCCCAACATAATTAAATTAGAAGACATGTAAACCTTAAGTTGCTGCGTCCATTTATTCAACGATACAATTAAATTCTTCTGGAAGGAGATATTGATGGGCGCAGTAAACAGACATAAAAACGTCCAGCTTAAGATGGCGGTGCATGATTATGAGGGTGGTTATAAGAATAGGGGGTTCGGTTGTAGCTTCGCCGCCAAATCCTAAGTTAATTCGTAAGTATGCTGATTTAATAGGGGATTTGAGGGTTAGGGGGCATGAGGTTGCTGTTGTGGTTGGCGGCGGCAGCTTGGCTAGGGAATTTATAGGTTTGGCGCGTGAAATTGGGTTATCTGAGCGAGAGCAGGATGAGTTAGCCATATCTGTTTCAAGGCTTTTCGCTCAAATGTTAGCCATGAGGATCGGCGGATACGAGTGGAAGGATGTGCCGATAACTGTTGAGGATGCGGTTAAGGTTCTGGCTGAAAGGGGCGTAGTTGTTATGGGCGGCGTCAAACCAGGCATGACAACAGACGCTGTAGCGACGCTCCTAGCTTCAGAGGCTAGAGCAAGCCTAATCGTTAAAGCAACGGATCAAGATGGCATATACACCAAGGATCCAAGAAAATATCCAGACGCTAAAAAGTTAGATGAAATTGCATTCGATGACTTAGAGAGACTATTAGCTGAAAATAGACATAAGGCGGGCATACATCAAATAATCGACCCTGAAGCAGTTCGCATACTTAAGGAGAAGCGCATAAAAACCATAGTTGTCAATGGCTTTAACCCAGAGAACATACTCTTAGCGCTTAGTGGTGGAAAAATTGGAACCCTTCTCCATTAGATCATAGCGGTTTCATGTCTCTTAAGAGATAACCTGATTATTACGCCCTTATTTATTCGATGGCTATTTAGATCTCTTTTGGCGTTAGCAACCAGATAATTGCCTATGTTAGGCAGTTCCATAAGCCAGTAATAGTCATGGAGAACCTGAATGGAATATGAAGAAACAACTTTGTGGCTTAATTCTTTCGGTTTGGGTTCCTCTCCTAGTTTTAGGCTGTTTGCCCTCGCTTTAGTTTTCTAGGTTTATTAGCATGTTGTATATGTATGCTGATAGTTTTTTAGCTATGTTTTCCATGTTTTTAGCCATGCAGTATTCTCCGTATAGGCGTTTGAATGTTGAGAATGCTGTCTCCAGCGCCTACCGTAGCCTGTCGCTCGACTCCACTCCTCCTCACCAATGGTTTTAAGCATCATGACTGAATTACGTCTCTCCGGAGGCCCTCGTTCCGTCCTAGCATTCTTTCTAGGCTTAATGATAGGCTTTATTCCAGCTCTCTTTAGGAGCCTATAGGACTTTATTGAATCGTATGCTCCATCCATACATGCCTCGGGGATCAGCCTATGCCTTGAGGCATCCGCCATTATGCTTGGCAGAACCTCAGAGTCATGTATATCATCCGAAGTCACATACATCGTTACAACCTCCCTCGTTTTAACATCAACTGCGAAATGTGTCTTAACATAGCGCTTCTTCCCGCCATGGAACAATATAACCATCCGTAATCTTAAATGGACGCCCAACCTTACCATAATTCAAGAGGCTAAGCTCATAATCATCAAGGAAGTCTAGGCTGAGTAGGAGCTCGCCGCGCCTAATAAGCCTCTCATCGACACGCTCTAATCCATAGGAGAAAAGAGAGATAAATAGAGAGATTGATTAAGCCACAAAGCAGAAGAAACTTCAAGAAATCTAGAAGGCTTAACAAAAGGTTCCATATGTTATTCTTCAGGAATCTCCAAACATACATTGGATACAAAGCTCTTCTCGAAGGGATAGAGGTCAGATACCTAACGAAAAAAGAGACCAAGAACACGTCGAAAACATGCCATAGGTGCGGGCATGTAGCCCGAGTTAGGAGAAGAGTGTTTAAGTGTCAAAAATGTGAATGGAATATGATAGGGAATTTAAACGCATGCATTAACATAGCCTGCAAGGTAATGAGCTCTGCGGGATGGGGAAGCTGTGAGCCCCACGGGAACCCCAGATGAGGTTGGCGGCGTGAAGCCCCAGCTTAATGGGGGAAGCCTTGCCCTTTACAGTAGATCAAAATTTAGAGCGGAGTAGCTCACATGTTTACCCAAAGATTCTCATTTAATCCTTTCATGGTGAAGCCGCTTTCAGCGAGCTTTTTAGTTACTGGCTGGAGAGCCTTCCATTCTTCGGGGTTATTGGTAGATCTCCAACCCTATCCCTAATACTCTTAAGTATCTGCATTGTCTTCTCTTCTCCTTCAGGGGATTTTGGTATAACTACCCAGATATACGTGTTTATCGGTGCTCTTAAAGTTCTGGTTATTCCCGATAGGGATTCAATTATCATACTGAACCCTAAGTCATATGCACCAACAAAATTTACCATAACGTCTCTCACTGAACGAAACAGCGCTACTGGCGTAAATAATGATGATGGGATTTCCTTAATTAGTTGGGCGGATGTTATCATTATGCCACTTGTCCTAGCAAACTCTTCAAGGGATCTTTTGGTCTCATCTCTATCTATTTCATTTGGTTGAAGCCCCATTTTCTGAAGTATCTGTAGTAAGGGTTTCTTAACAATAAAGCCTAGAACTATGAGTTCTCCAAACGGACTTACAATTTTAGATCTGCTTGCCAAAACATTTAAATTATCTATCAAATTTATTTTTAATGATGCGTACCTCTTTAAAAAGAATCACTAAGATATTTAAGTATCGACCTTCGTCACAGTTAATATCGTTGATTTTAGTAGTCATTATGATATTTCTTATCGGTGGGGGAATATACGCGATCTCGATGCCTTCAAGATGGACTTTTCTCATCATCTACCGTGGCTTATATGATCAAACTCCAATTGAAAGTGTTGCAATAATGTTAACTTATGCTCTAGGATCTGTAGGGCTATTACTAATATATTATAGCATGAAGTATAAATATAACCCAGGTCAAGCCTCTCTACTAATTAAGGTCGGCGTCTTTCTCCTCATCTTATCCTTTATAATAATTGAAATCGCCCTTCGCACCAAGCTAACCTAACCCATTTTATATTGCTAATTTGTTTGAAGGTTTATCAGCTACTGGAAAAGGTGAGTGTAGATGAGAACTATTGAGTGGAAGGATGGAATCGTAGTAACAATCGATCAAACATTACTTCCCAGTGAAGAAGCGTGGATTGAGCTGAAGAGCTGCAGCGAGGTTGCAGAGGCAATTAAGAAAATGAAGATTAGAGGCGCTCCCCTTATAGGAGTTGCAGCGGCATATGGTTTAGCACTAACAGCCTATCACTCAAGAGCGGGAAATAAAGAAGGGCTCCTAAAAGAAATACTTTCCTCAGCTGATTTGCTTAGGGAGACTAGGCCCACAGCTGTTAACCTTTTTTGGGCCATTGACCGCATCTTGAATAAAGCTAAGAGTGCTGTAGGTGGCGTGGAAGACTTGAAGCGTGTTGTCATCGAGGAAGCTCAACGTATAGCCGAAGAAGACGTGGCGGTTAATAGAAAGATTGGTGAGTACGGGTCAAAGCTAATAGAGGACGGCGACACTATTCTAACGCACTGTAATGCAGGCAGATTAGCTACCGTAGACTATGGAACAGCTTTAGCAATTGTACGCGTAGCTTGGGAGGAGGGAAAATATATAAGGGTTATAGCAACGGAGACTAGACCTAAGTTACAGGGAGCTAGGCTCACAGTTTACGAGCTTATACGTGACAGTATACCAGTAACCTTGATAACTGATAATATGGTTGGCTACGTTATGTATAAAGGATTAGTTAATAAAGTTATTGTCGGCGCGGATAGAATTGTCCGTGACGCTGTAATAAATAAAATAGGCACATATTCTATCGCTATACTCTCCCATGAACATAACATACCCTTCTACGTCGCCGCACCTTTATCAACTTTTGACTTCTCTCTCTCCGCGAGGGATGTAGTCATAGAGGAAAGATCCCCCGATGAAGTAACCAACATGGGGTCTGTGCGAATTGCTCCAAAAAATGTAGATGTACTTAACCCCGCATTTGACGTAACTCCAATAGAATATGTTGACGCCATAATATGCGAGATAGGAATTTTAGACAGGAAAAAGTTTAGAGAGTTTATTGAGAAGAAGAGTGGTAGTGAACCGAGCAAATTATAGCGTTGGGGTGATGCATGCTGTCCGAGGGCGAAAAGAGGGAGGAGGGCGAGTTAAGTAAAAAAATTATTGAAGCTCTACTCAAAGATGAAGGCGTCTTAATTAAGTCACCTGAAGACTCTGAAAAGATGCATTCAAGAGGGTATGGTGTACAAAAAGATGAAGGTCTCCTCTTAACCTTCTACGAGGCTATGTACCTACAGAGCAAAGGGCTAATTAAAGTTATAGATGAGGGGACAGGTAACTGCCTCGGTTTCCAAGAACTGCTTGAACGCTATAAGTCCATTGAGAAGAATGCTTGGATTAAATATTTAATTTATCGCGATTTAAGGAGCAGAGGTTACGTTATCCGAGAGGGATTCGGTATAGGTGTTGATTTCCGTCTCTATAGTAGGGGTGAGTACAGCAAAGACTCCGCAGACTATCTTGTATACGGAGTATATGAGGGGATGTCCCTCTCAATAGAGAATCTTACACAAGTATTGATACGTGCACAAAACTTGAAGAAGACGCTTATACTGGCGGTTATAAATAGGAGGGGCGAGATAGTATACTATTCGCTGTCGCGCCTAAATCTACAACAAGATTAAAAATATCCTCCACTCGGTTCTGGATTAAATGAAATACTCTTTTACGTAGCATTATAACATTTGCCCTCGGCGTTAAACGCGCCGCTGAAAATAGGTTTCTCTTTACCTATCTCACCGCTATTCTTTCTTTTGTGGGAAGTTCAGCGTTATATAGAGAATATTGTTTCCTCTGACTAGAACTTTACCATAGTTTGCAACAAGCTGATCCCCATTGTATTCTTCAGCACTGTCCAATATTATATTCATGTAATTATCGCAGTGTATCATAGTCCCCCTATATTCAATATTGTTCTTTAATGTAACGCCAATATAGGAGTTTAATTGCTTTATTAGCACATTTAACGGTTTCTTGCTGGGCTCCATAGTTTCATCCCGGATCAATACTGGCTAATACCAAAAATTTTTACTTTTGCCTATAAAAACATTATTGCACATTATTTTGGACGTGGCAACTTAAGTTCACCTCCTCATGTGGTTGTAGTACAGTATGAATAGTTTTATTGTTAGGTTCCAGCATGCCATTGGCCTTCTGAATCTCTCGCTTTTGTTTATTGGGTTTGATGTTGTTGAAGAATATTTTGGCTTGAATGATGAATACGCTGATTCTATTAGGCTTCTATCTCCGAAAGGGCTCAGCATTGTATGGTAGGCCTAGATCTTCCAGGGCCTGCTTAAGCCAAGGCGCATTATCAACTATGAACATTGGCTTTCCCCCCGCAGTATTTTAGGGCCTCATTTATGAACCGCTCTGCGGCCAATGCATTCCTAGATGGGTAAACCCTCATATCTCGTTCCTATCAACATCTAATGCCGCGTAAACCCAATAATCCATTAGCCTTGACGCATATCTCATCTAAGGCTATAAGCCTCCTAGCCATCCTAGAAGGCTTAACGTTAACTTTCTCGCTAAATTTCCTAACCCACTTCCAAACAGCTGTCTTAGAAACCCTGTGAACCTCTGATAAAGCCCTAGCAGCTCTCCTAAGACTAGAAATAGAATGCTAAGCCCAAAATCTTAAGCTCCAATGGAACCCTACTCCCCTCAAAAACACCTCAACCAAAGACCTAATACTCAACATAAGAAAAACTAGAAGACATGGGGCGTGTCCAACTATTATTTTTAGTTGTTTGTTTATTTCTTTTTTATGCTTTGGGATGTTAGGGTTTATGATGTTGGGCTTTTGATGGCTGCTTTAGATTATGTTTTGGATCTTATGGTCCTTGGCTCAGGGTTTGGGGGAAGAGGTTTGAAAGGGTCTCCGAAGCTTTACATGGAGGCGTTGGTTTTGAAGGAGGTTTGTATGGTGAGTTTGAGGTATGCTGAGGGCCTATCCCTCGCATACTTCGGTGTTAGGATTCCAAAGTCTACCCTACATTACTGGGAGATGAGGCATGAGGTATTGTGGAGGAGGTTTTGAGGATTCTCTTCAGACTGCTCAGCCTCATAGAATACGATTACTCAATAATGGACTTCACTAAATTCACTGAGTGGGGGCTTCATGAGCTATTCATTAATGTGAGGGGGAAGCGCACTAT